>OGXS01000637.1_pt1 | contig 30768 bp, 32 predicted proteins | sample 1576371 | NCBI WGS metagenome assembly OGXS01 (sample SAMEA3541475, study PRJEB24748) | human gut metagenome | biome: human gut; feature: human-associated habitat; material: faeces | place: China | collected 2012
TGGGATTGGTCAATCTCGGCCGACTATATTTGGCTAATAGTTTCCGACGCTAACAGCGTTACATTCTTTGGTCAATTTTTTGTCCCTACGAAATCTATTTGTGCAAATGGATGGACGTTCTACTACACAACCTTAGATTGCGCTTATGCTTCAGGATTGCTTGTATTGGGTCTTTGCTTCTCTGCGTTCTTTTGCAGCTGTGTTTATAGACGTGTCAAAAAGAATGATTCTCAGCTTGCATCCGAGCTGCCCCTGATTTTAGTGATGTTGCTTTTCGGTTTTACTGAAGTACACGTCTTTAGCATTGTTATTTGTGCCCCTTTGCTGCTTCTTTCCGGGGGGATTCTGCCTCCTGAACACTCGTGACCATTTCTCATCGTATATAAGAATTGCTGGTAGACAATGATTTACGCACCTATTATTATTCCAACTCTAAATCGAGACGAACATTTAAAACGCCTCCTTGATTCGCTTGCACTAAATGGGTGGGCTATTTATACAGACGTGTATATTGCTGTTGATTATCCTCCAAGCGATAAATATGTTGAAGGTTATCATCGCGTTTGTGATCTATTAGATCATTTTGATGGCTCGACATTCAACAGCTTTAATGTAGTGAAGCGCGATTTTAATCTTGGGGTCGGTGTAAATGGTCATGAATTAATTGAGGCTTTGATAAAGCCTCGTTACGACAGGTGGATTTACTCCGAAGACGATCTTGAGTTCTCGCCAAATTTTATTGAATACATGGACAAGTGCCTTGACCGTTTTGCCGACGACGATGGAGTTTATAGCGTCTGCGGCTACTCGTACCCCTTGAATTGGAATCTTTCGGAAGGTTCTACTGTATTTATGACCCAGGCCACCTATTCGGCTTGGGGGACTGGACAATGGCGCGATAAGCACCAAGAGGGCCGTGATGCTATTGTCCATCAACACTATTTACTCAGTAACGCTGATCGGGCATTTAAATCGGGCATAGTAGACGCAATGATTCCAGGTCGAAAATCTGAGTATGTATCGTATGTAATGCTTGGTGCCTGTGAGAGGGAAATGGAAACAGCGACAGACATGGCTTTTGGTCCCTATCTCCTGCTTTCCGACAAAAAGGTTATTGTTCCTGCCGTATCTAAGGTTCGTAATTTAGGTTTTGATGGATCTGGTGTTAATTGCTCCTCAATCGATAGTTTTACGGGCAAGCATTCTTTAGATTATGATTATTCATCGCAGCCCATCGACGATTCTGCGACTTTTGAATTGCGCATTGATGAAAGTCCTGACCACACTGCTGCTAATCATCGTTTAATTGGTAATTATTTATATGTTTCACCCAGATTACAGCTATCTGAATTTATAGGACGACTTCTATATAAAGTTTTCGGTCTTAAAGGCCGTAGCTTAGGTCGCTTTTTTTACTTGAATATTAGAAATATATATAAAAAAGTAAAACACTAGCGCTTTTTAAAGCACTATATCTTTTTCAGCTTGAAAGGTCTATTAAATCAGATGGATGTAAGTCTCAAAGAGCGAACAATTTCATCCCTGATATGGAAGTTTCTCGAGAGAGCAGGGAACCAGCTCGTACTGCTACTAGTCCAAATCGTAATGGCTCGAATTTTGACCCCAACAGATTTTGGCGTCATTGCGATCATTCTTGTCTTTATTAATCTGGCAAATGTCTTTATTCAATCGGGACTCGGGACAGCACTTGTTCAATCGGAATCTGCGACTGAGGCTGATTATTCAACCGTTTTCTGGATAAGCTTCGCTATTTCTTTTGTTTTGTTCGTCGCTCTCTATTTTTTTGCACCTGCTGTATCTATCGTTTATGCTGAACCTCGTTTAACCTGGCCGCTAAGGATTCTTTCTCTCACCCTTCTTATCAATGCCTACAATTCGGTTCAAATCGCCGTGGTTCAACGCTCGCTTCAATTTGACCGAACTTTTAAGGCTACCGCTTGGTCTGTCTGCATTTCGGGAGCACTTGGAATCGCATCTGCGTTATTGGGCTTCGGTATTTGGGCATTGATCGTTCAACAATTATTCTATCAAACGGTTAATTGTGTCTCCTTATATATTCAGACCCGCTGGATTCCCAAGTTTGAGTTTGGTTTGCAACGAGCTAAGGAGCTCTATTCTTTTGGATGGAAAATCCTAGCTTCTAATTTATTAAACCAAGGGTACCTGAGTCTTTACGACCTTGTTGTTGGTGCGCAGTTTTCTGTTGGTCAACTTGGATTGGTCTCCCAAGGAAAAAAATATCCTTCTGCTCTTGGCAGCATGCTAGACGGAGCTATTCAGCCCGTTATGATGTCTGCTGTTTCGAGGGTTCAGTCTGACTTGCCGAGTGTAAAGAGGTTAACTCGACGCGCTTTGAAGACGTCGACTTTTGTAATTGTGCCCTGTATGACCTTGTTTGCTGTGGCAGCTAAGCCTGTTGTCCTGATTCTGCTTGGGAATAAATGGCTACCGTGTGTACCGTTTCTTCAGATTTACTGCTTCGTATACGCCTTACTCCCCATTCATTCTTCAAATCTATCTGCTTTGTGTGGAATGGGACGAAGCGATATTAACTTTCTTCTCGAAATAATTAAAAAGCTGCTGGGAATGACTGCACTTTGTTTTGGTGCATTTGTATTTAATAATATTTATGTTCTGGTTGGCTCAGCTTTGTTTACTGGAGTTATAGGCACTTTTATTAACAGTTTTCCCAATAAATCAATTATCGGTTATTCCTACCTTGAGCAGTTAAAAGATATTGGGCCTTCCTTTATTTTCAGTTTAATTGCTGGATTTTGCGCTCTATTTGCTGGCTCTTTCTTTTCAAATCCATATTTAGCGATTCTTATCGAGTGCCTAATTATGGGAATTCTTTACCTCGGCCTATCCAAAGCCCTTCATCTTGAAGCTTTTGAATACCTCATTAATACTGCTCGCGATTTTATTGGCACTAAACGTCACTAGTTTTTTACGCCTTTAAACCTTAGGTGTTGCCTCAGCAGCTCCTTTGAACCTTGAAAACTGTATTACACGCCAACAAGAGGAAGGAAACCTCATGAGCGACCGTATACTCGTTACACGTTCCTCAATGCCTGAATTTGAGGAGTACTGCGAGGAAATCAGACCCCTGTGGGAGAGTCATTGGCTTACTAACATGGGTGTGGAGCACAAAAAGCTCGAGAGCGAGCTTAAGGAGCGTTTGGGTACGCCCAATGTTTGCCTGTTCACCAACGGGCACAACGCGCTCGAGTGTATCCTCGAGGCTCTAAATCTTCGCGGTGAGGTTATCACAACCCCCTTTAGCTTTGCTTCAACCACGCATGCCATCTCACGCAAAGGTCTCACCCCGGTTTTTGCGGACGTCCGCGAATCCGATTGCACGCTCGATCCGGAATGTATTGAGCGCATGATCACTCCTCGAACCTGCGCTATCGTGCCCGTCCATGTTTACGGTAATCTGTGCGATGTTGATGCTATTCAGGAGATTGCCGACCGCCACGGCCTCAAGGTTATCTACGATGCGGCGCATGCTTTTGGCGTTGAGCGCAATGACGTTTCCGCGGCTGCATTTGGCGATGCGTCTATGTTTAGTTTCCATGCCACCAAAGTGTTTAACACCATCGAGGGCGGTGCGGTCTGTTTCAAGGATCCCAACCTTTACGACACTCTAAACCAGTGGAAGAACTTTGGTATCACCGGGCCCGAGGACGTTGAATATGTTGGCGGTAATGCCAAGATGAATGAATTCTGCGCTGCTATGGGCGTTTGCAACCTGCGTCATCTTGACGATGAAATTGCCAAGCGCAAGGTCGTTGCTGAGCGCTATTGGGATCGCCTCGAGGACTTGCATGGTGTTCGTATTTTCCGTCCCGCTGATGGTGTTAAAGCAAATTATGCCTATCTGCCTGTGATTTTCGACCCCAGCAAATTTGGTGCCACGCGCGATGATGTCTTCGATGCTCTCGACGCTGCCGGTGTTGGTGCGCGCAAGTACTTTTATCCGCTCATCAACGACTTTGCCTGCTATCGCAGCGTCTACTCCAGCGATCGCACGCCCGTTGCACAGAAACTCGCCTCTCAGGTGCTCACGGTCCCCATGTTCGCAGATCTTGCGCTAGAGGACGTTGATCGTATCTGCGACGTAATCGCTCAAGTTGGAAGGAAATAACCATGCAGAAAACCCTTTTACTCCTTGGTGGCGCTCGTTATGCAATCCCTGTAATCAACGCCGCGCACGATCTTGGTGCCAAAGTTGTTACGTGCGATTATCTTCCTAACAATTACGCCCATCAGTTTTCTGACGGTTATATAAACGCGAGTATTATCGACAATGAGGCTATTCTTAAGGCAGCAGAGTCTATTAATGCTGATGGCATCATGTCATTCGCTGCAGACCCCGGAGTGATATCCGCCGCGTATGCTGCAGAGAAACTTGGGATTCCTTTCCAAGGATCTTATGAGTCTGTTTCTATCCTGCAGGATAAAGAGCGGTATCGTTCATTCCTTCGCGACAATGGTTTCAATTGCCCTGAGCTTCATATATTCAGCTCTGTTGAGGATGCGATCGATCATGCTAAAACCATTACTTATCCTATTATAGCCAAGCCCGTGGATTCTGCTGGTTCCAAGGGCTGTACGCGCGTTGACTGTGCCGATGATCTTGGGGATGCTGTTAAAGTGGCGCTTTCTTTCTCGCGTGATGGCCGTTGTATTGTCGAACAGTTTCTCGAGAAACTGGGAGACAGTTCCGATGCAGACGCATTCCTTGTTGATGGTAAGTTTAAGTGTGTATCGTTTACCTCCCAGTTGTTCGACTCGTCCGTTCCAAATCCGTATACCCCCGCGGCCTATGTAATGCCTTCTAGCATGCCCCAGTGGGCTCAGTCGGAGCTTGTTTCTGAGCTGCAGCGTCTTGCGGATCTTCTTCATCTGGGAAGTGGAGTATTTAATATCGAGACTCGCGTGGCATCGGACGGAAAAGCCTACATTATGGAGAGTTCTCCTCGTGGCGGCGGTAATCGTCTGTGTGAGATGCTCCGTTATGCTACGGGTGGCAAATGCGATCTTGTTCGCGCGAGCGTACAGGCTGCTTTGGGCTTGACCGTCGATGAGTTATCTATGCCTGTTTACGATGGGTACTGGTATCAGCAGATGCTCCACTCAGACCATTCGGGCATCTTTTATGGAATGAAATATGCTGCAGGCTTCCGCGATTCACATGTTGCCGAAGAGCAGCTTTGGATTAATTCGGGAGACCATGTAGAGTCATTTACCGCCGCAAACCATGCGTTTGGCTCTGTAATGATGCGATTTGATTCAGAGTGCGAAGTTAACGATTTTCGAAATAACACTTTGAAATATTTTTCGGCTGAGGTGGCATAATGGCTGCACAAACAACTTTATTGGTTTTGGGCGGCAAGCCTATTGGTTCATGTGAAATTGTTAAGTACGCTAAATCCCGCGGCGCCCATGTGATCGTTGCTGACTGGCTTGATCCTAAGCAATCTCCGGCTAAGCTTTTGGCTGATGAGTCGTGGAATGTGAGCACCGCTGATCTCGATGAACTTGAAAAGCGATCTCGCAATGCCGGAGTTAATGCGGTGCTCACTGGAGTTCACGAGTTTAATATCGAAAAGTCCCTCGAGCTGTGCGCTCGGCTTGGTTTGCCCTCATGGTGTTCTTTAGGCCAATGGCGTTCTTGCTGTGACAAGGGGCAGTTTAAGGCCCTATGCTTAAAACATGGGATTGATGTTGCCCGTCGTTTCGATGCGTCTGATATCGAGTCGATTCCTGAGGACTGTTACCCGTTGGCCGTAAAACCTCTCGACGGTAGTGGCAGCCGTGGCTTTTCAAAGTGTTCAAATGTTGATGATGTTAAGCGTGCGCTTTCTGAAGCCAAAGAGTATTCCTTGACCGGACAGGTGCTCATCGAAGAGTTCATTGATGCTAATGCCGTCATCATTCAGTACACTGCTCGTTCTGGTCGAATCGTCTACTCGGGAATTACGGATAAGTTCTCGTTAAAAGCGGGGGATACTGGCGCGCCAGTAATGGCTCTTCAGATCGCTCCTTCTATTCATGAGGCGGAATATCTAAATAACGTAAACGAAAAAGCCAAAAAGATGTTTGAATCTATTGGTATTTCCGACGGTCCAATCTGGATTGAGGCGTTTTATAAAAACGGACGTTTCATCTTTAATGAGATGGGTCTGCGATTTGGCGGGTCTATGACCAATTTACTGGTTGAAGCTCTATCTGGCATTGACCAAATGTCCGTTCTTTATGATGCGGCCGTGGGGTTGCAAGACGGCAAAATTGAGCCTAAGCCAAAGAGTGATTGTCTCTACGCAATTTGGCCGGTACATCTAAGACCTGGGAAAATCAAGTCAATAAGTGGGATGGATAAAGTTTCGGCTCTTCCATCTTTTGCCGCATGCACCATGGTCCACGGTGTGGGTGATTTGATCGAGGACTGGGGCAGTGCGCAACAGGTGCTGGCGTATCTGCACTTCCGGGATTCAAGTATTTCTGGGCTCATGAGCGGAATGAAACGCGTTAAGGAATTGCTTTCGGTCAAGGATGAAGGCGGCAACGAATTGCTTTACTCGCTTTTCGATCCGAATTCCACTTCCTCATACCCTGATTTTCTTGTCTCGCAGCTTGATTCATGTGAAGGCTAGGTGCACCTATGAAAACCGAGTTGATTAGCAGGTCTACGTTAAAAGCCGCATGGGATAAAGAACGCGATATTGATGGCCTTCTAATGGCCGTTGAAAATGCCTTTCTTTCTTTTGGTAAGGGCGAGGTAATTTTACCTTCAAAATCTTCTCAGATTTTTGATGAAGCTACGCAAGACCGAATTAATTGCATGCCGGCGACCGTTCTCCCTTTAGGATTATCTGGAGTTAAATGGGTCTCGGTTTTTCCTGAAAATCCATCGAAACGCAGTATCCCCAATGTTGGCGGCTTGATGGTCCTTTCTGAGATTAAATCCGGTTGCCCCGTCTGCGTCATGGACGCCTCGTATCTCACTGCTCTTCGAACTGCTGCCGTTGATGCTTTAGCTGCCAGACTATTTGCGCCTTTAGGTGCTCGAGTTCTTACGATTCTCGGTACGGGCGAGCAAGCTCGCTTTCATGCCGATCTCATGTCTCTTGCGCTTTCCGATATAAGCGAAATTCGAATTTCTGGCCGCACTGCTGCTCACGCTGCAACACTTGTATCCGATCTTAGTTATTTGGGCTGTTCGGTTGTTGACTACGGAAATGATATGCAGGCAGCTTGTGATGGTGCCGATATCGTTATTACATGCATAAGTGGCCAGGCCCCTATTCTCAAGGCTGATTGGCTTGATACTGCCAAGTTATATTGCCACGTTGGTGGCTGGGAAGATGAGTACGAAGTTCCTCGTAAAGCCAATAAAATCATTTGTGACTATTGGGATGCGTTGAAGCATCGAGGATCGCCAACCATTGCTCGCATGTATTCTGAGGGGCTGTTGTCCGACTCGGATATTCATGCAGATATTACCGAAGTGCTTTGCGACGTCAAAAGCGGTCGTGTGGGCGATGAGCTTATTTACTTTAATGCTATCGGTCTTGGTTTTATTGACGTTGCCGTGGCCGCATGGCTTATGGATAGGGCTCGTAGTGTCCCGTCTTTTGATTTTCAAGAGTAATGGCTTTGTTTAGGAGTCATGATGAAAGGCATAATCCTCGCAGGCGGCTCTGGAACTCGCTTGCATCCCATTACCAAGTCCGTAAATAAACAGTTGCTGCCCATTTACGACAAACCCTTGGTCTATTATCCGCTCTCGGTGCTTATGCTTGCTGGCATTCGTGAGGTACTGGTTATTTCTACGCCTCGTGATCTGCCGGCTTTTAAAGAGTTGCTGGGAGATGGCTCCGATCTTGGCATGAATCTAGTGTATGCTGAGCAGGCGGAACCGCGTGGTTTGGCCGAAGCATTTACCATTGGTCGTGATTTCTTGGCGGGGGAGCCCTGCGCCTTGGTGCTGGGTGACAATATGTTTCACGGTCAGGACTTCACGCGCGTACTTAATCGGGCAAAAGCAAAGGTAGAGTCCGAGGGCGGTGCAGTTGTATTTGGTTATCCTGTTCAGGACGCTCGTGCGTTTGGCGTGGTTGAATTTGACGCGGCCCATCGCGTGATTGGCATTGAAGAAAAGCCTGATCATCCCAAGAGCAACTATGCGGTACCGGGTCTTTATTTCTATGATGGTCAGGTATCCGATATTGCCGCTACGGTTGAACCTTCCGAGCGTGGCGAACTTGAGATTACGAGCGTCAATAACGCTTATCTTGAGCGTGGTCAGCTTTCGGTTGAACTCATGGGACGCGGCATGGCTTGGCTCGACACCGGCACGCCGCAGGGTTTGCTTAAGGCTGCTGAGTACGTCGAAGCCGTCCAGAGCCGTCAAGGCTATTTTATTGCATGCCTTGAGGAAATCGCATACCGCCGAGGCTTTATCGATGCTGATCAGCTTGCTATTTTGGGCGAGCGCCTAAAAAAGACTGCGTATGGCAAGTATTTGTTGACGGTTGCTGCAGAAGGGAAACGTTAACGTGCCTGAGATTTTTGAACCTAAGAACATCATCGTCACGGGCGGCTGCGGCTTCATCGGCAGCAACTTCGTGCACTACGTCGTGGGCAACCACCCGGGCGTCCACGTCACCGTGCTGGACAAGCTGACCTACGCCGGCAACCCCGAGAACATCGCCGGGCTGCCCTCCGACCGCGTGGAGCTCGTCGTGGGCGACATCTGCGACCCGGAGCTGCTGGACCGCATCGTCCCGGGCCACGACGCAATCGTCCACTATGCCGCGGAGTCCCACAACGACAACTCCATCGCCGACCCCGAGCCGTTCCTTCGCACCAACGTCGAGGGAACCTTCCGCCTGCTGGAGGCCGTCCGCAAATACGGCGTCCGCTACCACCACGTCTCCACCGACGAGGTCTACGGCGACCTTGCGCTCGACGACCCCGCCAAGTTCACCGAGGAGACGCCCTACAGGCCGAGCAGCCCGTACAGCTCGACCAAGGCGAGCTCCGACATGCTCGTTCGCGCCTGGACCCGCACCTACGGCCTTCGCGCCACGATCTCCAACTGCTCCAACAACTACGGCCCCTACCAGCACGTTGAGAAGTTCATCCCCAGGCAGATCACCAACATCGTCGACGGCGTCCGCCCCAAGCTCTACGGGAAGGGCGAGAACGTCCGCGACTGGATCCACACCGAGGACCACTCCTCGGCCGTCTGGGACATCCTCACCAAGGGCCGCACGGGGGAGACCTACCTCATCGGCGCCGACGGCGAGAGGGACAACATCACGGTCCTGCGCATGATCCTCGAGGCCATGGGCCGCGACCCCGGGGACTTCGACTGGGTCGCCGACCGCCCCGGCCACGACCGCCGCTACGCCATCGACAGCACGAAGCTCCAGCGCGAGCTGGGCTGGAGGCCGGCGCACACCGACTTCGCCGAGGGCCTCAAGCAGACCATCGACTGGTACGTCGCCAACGAGTCCTGGTGGCGCCCGGCCAAGGAGGCCACCGAGGCCCGCTACCGCGCGCAGGGGCAGTAGAGGTAGCAGCCCTTGCGAAACAAAGCGGGGTCCCGGACTAGCGCTCCGGACCCCGCTTTGTTTAGTGCGCAGTTGGCCGAATGTGTCCCTGAATGGCGGTTGGTTGGTGGAGCGTCGTGCGTCGTGTATTGTATTTCTTGCACCTTTGCTTGTGGCCTTCCTCGCCATAAATACTGTGGTGATGCTATTCACCCAGTTGTACGCCTACGCGGACGAGCCCGGCGGGGACGTATACCTGCACGGCGATCTGATCTGGTGCGGCGAAACGCCCGAATGCAAGCAGTCGATGGCCATGTGCCGCGCAAGGTGGGGCTGCAGGTGAGGCTCGTGCCCAAGAGCAACACGAGGCGGCTCTCCTACGAGTGCTGGCAGGGTGCGCAAAATCTGCATCGACCCGGTGCGCTGCCCGCTGGCGCATGAGAAGTCCAGGCTCAAGAAGTACGACCACGACCACGACTGCGACGGGACGTGGCTTGAGGGCATCCCCGACGGCAACGACCACTCGATCGAAGCAGTGAGGTTCGCAATTATGGACGACATCTTGCGTGGGTGAGGGCGCAGCGTGCTGCTTCTCCTCGCCACTGAAAGGCGCTAAAGGTTAATCTGCTGTCTTCTCCGTTGTCTTAGGATCAGCCTCCTCGCCCTGCTCGTCAGATACTCCCTTGAACTTCGCCATAACGTTTTTCTTTGTCTTGACAATCTTTGGACGCGCGGTCTCACGCCACCATTTTTCGACATGAGGCTTTGCCGCCTGAGCACCTTTCACCGCCAGAAAGCTAACGGCAATTACGGTAATCGCAGCAGCCGCCACCTTGCCACCGTTCGAATCGGAGGCATCATTGCCATCGCGCTGGCCGTCATCAAGACTGTCATCGCCATTTGCCGCAAGCGATGCCTCCCACTCTTCTCTCTGCCTTTTCTTTTCGGCGCGATTGGCTGCAACCGAATCGGAAAGCTCACGTCTGCGTTCCGGGGAAAGCGGGCCAATTTCATTGAGGATTTCCTCTTTCCATGACGTGGAAACATAGCCAGCATGATTAGGGCTTCCGGTTTCCCAGTGCCTCTGCGCGGCATAAGGACGCCCCTTCTCGGTGACCCTATAATCTCCAGGTTCGCCTTCGAGGTAGCCTTCTTCCTTCAGCCAGACATTCACCTCCTCTGCGTTAAGCCCAACATCCCGCCCCAAGCATCTTGCTGACTTACGCATCGCAAGCCCCTTTCGCTTATCAACAGTATGGTAGTGTCGCGAATCATGATGTAGGGCTCGGTTCTCGAGGGTGGCCACAGGCTGCCCGAGGAACCGAGAATCATCTAGAATGCCGTCATTCTAGCCTATGTCACGCCGCCTTCCTGCCGACAACGGGGTTACCGGCCGCGACGAGTGCGATGATCCCGGCCGCGTGCTCGGCGGCAGGGCCCTCGTAGGCAGGCGCGTTCACCTTGGCGCCCTCGACGGCCCTGCCGATGGGGTCTTCGTTGAACTGGCGGCGTCCGGCCCAGCCCTCGTCCATCTCTGAGAACACCGCTCCCATCATCCTGATGAGCGACTTCCTGCTGGGGAAGACCTGCACCACGCAGCCGCGGCGCTTGGGCTCGCGGTTGGCGCGCTACTGCACGTTGTTGGTGCGAAGTCTCACGTGGTGCTCGTAGGGGAAGTCGAGGTAGGCCAGCGCGTCGGCCTCGGCCTCTTCGAGCGCCTCGGACGCCTTGGGGCAGAACCCCTCGATCTGCTCGGTGGTCAGCTGGGTGCTCGAGTCCGGGCTCGCCGACCGCAGGGCCACGCGCGCCATTAGCGAGGGATGTGGTGATCGCGAGATACACGGTAGCGACCTTGGGCGCATGTGCGCGCTTCTGCAGGTTCGAGCGGAAGGAGATGAAGTGATTGGCGAAGACGTGAAATGGGCGTTGGGCATTGCGGTCACGGCGCTCGTGCTCATGGCGTTCCTGCTGCACGTGCCGTTCGCCCTGGTGCTGGGGCCGTGGAGGACTAGGGGGCGCGTCCGAGACCGGAACCCCCGCTGGAGGGACCGTCCGTTTTTTGTCCGGGCGAGCTGAGATGCTTTTATCACGATAAGCGCAGATGGGAAGCACATCACTGGTATGATTTGGGAAAGGAGGAAACAGATGAAAGTCCAAATCGGGACAGAGTACTGTGCGATGGAAATCGCCGAGTACGCCGTCAGCAGGCGATATCGCCACGACACGCCAATCAGCAATCTTCAGCTCCAGAAGATTCTTTACTTCCTGCAAGTCATACACGCGAGCGAGACCGGCGAGCTGCTATTCGCCGACCAGTTTGAGGCATGGCCCTACGGCCCGGTCATCAGAGATGTCTACGTTAAGTTCTCTGACTGCGGCGGCTTCCCGATAAAACGCGAGTTCGACACCGAGATAAATGATTCCATCCGCCCGTTTCTGGATGCGGGGGTGGACATGCTCGCCGAGAAATCCCCATGGGAGCTCGTCAGGATCTCACACGCCGAGGGGTCTCCGTGGGACGTCATCTACAACCAGAAGCGCCTACACAAGGGAATCATCCCAAATGAATTGATCATGCAGTGCGCTAGCGAGGTCTCTGAGTGACCGAGCAAGACTACGCAAAGGCGGCCGAAAACTTCGAAAGGGCCCTCTCTCTGCTCACCAGCAAGATTGGGACTCTTTCGAAGCCACCCCTGAAAGTTCCCCCAATAAACGCAGGCAGCGACGACGCAGAGAAACGCAAGGCTCTCCGCGACATGCTCGAATCCCTCGCCAGCACGGATGATGCTGCGGTGCTCTCCCAGGATGACATCCGCCGAGCCTCGAACTTCTTCGTAAAGCTATATGGGGGGAGCGAGCCCTATCGCCATAGATATGCCGACATCTGCGACCTGGTATTCAATGCACTCGGGCAGTCCCCTGGGGACTTGGACGAAGGGGTCCCCTATTCGGTCAACTGCCTCGCCGAGAACATTCGCATCATCCATGACAACCTGACGAAACATGGATTTTGTGACCAGGCGAAAAGTGTCCTCAAACTCGCCGACCACATCGACCTGGAAAAGACGAGGCTGAGCCACGACATCGAACAGCAGCAGGCCATGCGCACATTCAAAGCGGCAATCGCCGAAGTGAAAGCGGAAAGGGACGAGGCGGACCAGAAACGCGCAGAGCTGGAAAGGGAGTTCGACGAGCGCCTCGACAAGACGAGGATGGAGTACATCGCGATTCTCGGCGTGTTCGCGGCGGTCGTGCTCGCCTTCAACGGCGGCGTCGGGTTCTCGACCTCCGCGATGGGCGCGCTCGGCATCGACGGCGGCATACGCGCCATCGTGCTCCTCGCCGCGCTCGTGGGCTTCGTGCTCATCAACACGGTCTGCATCCTGCTGGTCTTCATCTGGAAGATGTCCTTCAACCATCGGAATGTCGAGCTGGGAAAATGGCCGAGGAACTGTCTGATCGCCGCAGACGTCGTCCTCGTGGCCATCATGGCTGCGATGATGGCGCTCTCCCACCCTGGACTCAGGGGGCTCATCGGGCTGTAGCCCGAACGCCATGCCGAGGGCCGTCCTCCGGGGCGGCCCTCGGCATGGCGACACGTCTAGGAACATAGCCGTGCGGTCATCCTCCGCCGCACGGGACACTGGGGAGCCGTCCTTCGGGTCGGCTTCCTGCTTTTCGCGGCGGGGCGAGATTGATTGGATGTGGCGCTTGGACGCCGACGAGCCGATGGCGAAGGTAGTGTCGCGATTGTTGGTGTAGGGTCTCCATAAGGCGGAATCTGTAGAGGAAGGAGACTGTGATATCGTGCGCTCCGATGATGATATGCCTGGAGAAGGGTTTTACGAGCGCTACCGCGTGCTCTTTTACCCATGGATTCACGAGAGGCCTACGGCCAGAATGCGGGATGTGCGACGGGAGAAGCGAGCCGTTCGCCAAGTGGAGCCCGACGACCTGAAGCCTCTCCTTGAGGCGGCGGCACTGGCGGATGGGTTAACCAAATGAACCCGGATGGCGTTATAATTAGCTTCAATGGTCAAATCGATTTCGGCACGGTTGTTGCTTTCCTATCTTTGGCGCTCACACTCCTCCAGTGGATTGTCTCGCTGGTACGGGGCCGCCGGGCAGCCGCGCGGAGCCAGGCGTCGGCCATCTGTGCCCGTGTGGTCAGGATGCCCGAGGGGGAGACGGCCACGGTTGGCAGGTGCAGGGTTGATTTCGGGCCGCAGTTCGGACTAGAAGTGATGAACAATAGCAACGACGTCGTTTACCAAGTTATCCTCACTGCCGCGCTCGTCCAAGGTGCCGGGCCTCAAGACGGGAGGGACGTCGAGGGGTGTGGCTGCAGAGTTCTACTCTCGTCCGTTGCTCCGGGCAAAACCGTGAGGCGCATCGGGTATCTCGATTGCTCGATGCATAAGGCCCTCGGCTGCGAGGTGGCTTTCACCGATCGCTACGGACGCAGTTGGGTGCGGAAGAGTGACGGTCATTTGTGCAGGATTCGATTCAAAACGCCCGTCGATTATTACGGTCTGATGCTGCCTGTAGAGTGGATGGACTTCGATGAATGGTAATCGACACGCTCTGGTTTTGAACGAAAAGACCCAGAGACAATCGATAACGATTCTTCTTTGATGATGCAAGCGGCGCTACTATTGGCAGTGCCGCTTCTTTTATATCCCGCTCGCAGCTAGGCTCCGCCATACCGTCAATAATCTTTCGCAAATTCAGCCGCACCCATGCAAGCCATCGGCGCAACGGCGATGTTTCCTACGCCTCAACCTCCTTGAGCATCGATGCATCCAGGTAGCGCCTGCTGCCCCACTCGTTCTCGGCGATGTGCTTTAGCCTGGCGGCGACCAGCATGAGCACAGACTTGGCCCCGCCATGTTAACCACCGAACGTATCCTGACCGTCGTGTTCGCGTCCCTCTACAGGCTCAAAACCCTCGACATGAAACTGTTCCGTGGCAAGGGAGTGCGCGACTCTGAGCTTCCCAGGACCTACTTCCTGAGCGACGGGTTCGGCAAGCATCCGGAGAAGCCGATCAACCGGTGCGCATCCGACAGGGCACTGCTCTCGGCCGACATCGCCCTCAGGGGCGAGTCGAAGGCCCCGCGTGCGACTGCCTCGCGCATGATCCGCTCGTTCATCCGCTACAACGAGCGCAAGCTCCGCGACCCCGAATGATAACGCCAGTATCATGCTCGGGAATTCTCACGGGTACAGCATCGGCCAGCGCATTGTGGCGCTGTATAACGCAATGAAGGGCTGACTGTCAGTAGAAGATACCGATTGCGAGGAGATCACAAGGAAATACGACTGCAGCTACGCACTCGTCACCAAGCTGCAGGCACTGACTATGAATGTGCAGCCCTCAGACGACGAGGTTGACGACACTGATAATTATTGGATGGAGGGATTGATAGATGAAGATATTGATTAACGGCATCAACTCGTTTGAGTGGCTCCTCATCAAGGCAGTTTTCCGGTTCATGTAGGAGGAGGAGCTGACTGAATCTCAGCCTGCCTTCGTGAATCAAGCAGGCAGATGTCCGCTCGAATGCAAGTCAGGAGCAGGGTATTTCTCTGTCGCCAGTTCGAAGACAGCTCGCGCCAAATCACATGAAATATTGTGCCACTCTCTAACCATTCAAAACCCTTAGCACAGTATATAAAATATCTGCTGTAAATATGCTATCTTAAGCATGTTCCATTTTTCTGCAACAGAGAGGTAATGGTATATGGAGGCAATAGACTACATACCTAGGCTGGTGAGAGCCTGTTTAGAGAATGACAGAAGACTCGTAGAATCAGTCTCGCTCACGGTATCCCGCAAGCTGAGACGTGATCGTCCCGATCTCGCTTCGGAGGTCGCTGGGGCTCTTGCCGCATCTGACATGAGAAGCGAGGCTACCCGCGCAGCCGAGATAAACCCGCTACCTATCGACCGAGAGACCCGCTTCTCCCTGGTAGAGCTCATAGAGCCAACCGAGCTACCGGATCCCATTCTCGATGCCGCAACTACAAAAGAGCTTGCCGACTTTCTCAAGGAGAGAGGTCTGATTCAGCGGTTTTTCGAGGATGGGATCGAACCCTCGAACAGCATACTCTTCATTGGCGCTCCGGGCGTGGGTAAGACATACACGGCCAACTGGCTTGCATACAAGCTCGCTCTTCCACTCATAACGCTCGACCTCGCAACCTCGATATCCAGCTATCTCGGTCGATCCGGGCAAAACATCAAGAGCGTCTTCGACTATGTCCGCGCACAGCCTGCTGTGCTCTTCCTGGACGAGTTTGACGCAATTGCGAAGCGGCGTGATGACGAGGGTGACCTCGGCGAATTGAAGCGCCTGGTGAACGTTCTTCTCAAAGAAATCGAGACATGCCCTAAGGGCAGCATCGTGCTTGCAGCGACAAATCATCCGGAGTTGCTGGATAGGGCGATTTGGCGGCGCTTCGACAGAGTTGTAGAGGTGCCGCTTCCCGAGGAGAACGAACGCATGCGACTCTTCGAGAGGCACCTGCCCAGCAACCGCTTCACGCTCTCGCCAGAGGTGCTCTTCTTCATGGTCGAGAAGAGCGCGGGCATGAGCGCCGCAGATATTTGCAAGCTTTGCGAGCATATTAAGCGCCAATCAGTGATGAACCCGGGCGAGAGCATAGAGATCATTTCTCTGAGCGAGCTGTGCTCCAAATGCAAACCTCAAACGAAGCAGGAGAAGAGTGAGGCATGCATAAAACTCAAAGAAATTAACCCAGCTCTTACCGTGCGAGACATTGCGCGGATCGTCGGAGTCGGCGCCTCGACGGTCTCCCGTTACATGAAGGAGGCATAAGCCATGTCCGGCCCGCTGCCAATTCTTGCCCACGGCGAATCGTATGCTCAGCCAGTTCAGAAGAAAACCGGTGGAGGTCCCAGGCCACGGCCACACGAGTACGAAGAGGCCAGGAACCGCCTCCTTGCTAATATCGGCACTGTGTCCAGGCAGATACAGACCGACCCCGATTCCTATCTCGAGGAAAAGGTGGTCTGTATACGTATGGAGCCCAAGTTCGAAGCAAAGTCCTATGCACCCTCATCGGTGCTCACCTCTTCGGACGAGTTGCAAATCATCGGCGGCAGGAGATACAAGACAGGCAACGTGCAACCTCAGAAGAACAGTGATGACGAAGACGCGGGAGAGCAGCCCGAGTTCGCGAAGCTCTACTTCCTGCGCACGACCTCAAAGGGCATCGCCGATTTTGAGAACGCGCTTCGCACCGGGTCAAACGCATCGGATGCATGGCGCAACGAGGTAATGTCCATCCGCTCCTTCGACCTGCTTGACCCTGGCGAGAAGATACTAGGCTTCGATGCGGAATGGAAAGAGGGACTGGTCGAGGCCGTGCTTCATCCGCTCCAAGAAAGCGCCGAGGATGCCATAGACCTGTTCTGCAAGGCAGCAGGTCTCGTTCGTGACAAAATCGAGGTTCGGACATACAAAGACGGCGTTACATTCATCGCCGCACAGTTGAGCAGGGAAGCCACTATGGCAGCAGCGAGAATCAACCCGTTGCGCACGGTTCACCCGATGGGAAGAATCGTCTTTGAGCCGATACGGAGCGCGATGAGCGCGCCAGCACCGCAGGTTGCTGCAGCCCAGAATGTCCCACCCGTGACCGTCGGCGTCTTCGATGGCGGATGCAATCCCAATGTCCCGCTCCTCGCCGGTTATGTCAATGCGCATGATGCCGTTGCATCACTGCCCGAACAAAACTGCATCGATCATGGAACGGGTGTCTGCGGAGCCGTGCTGCATGGCGAGCTTTCCGGTAAGGGGGCTAGTGACGTCCTCCCTGCACCTGAGGTGAAGGTTGAGAGCTTTCGAGTGCTGCCGCCGAGCGATCCCGTCGACATTGACCTCTACGAATCGATTGATGCTATCGAGTACGTAGTCGGGCACTATCCTGACATCCACCTGTATAATCTCTCGTTTGGCCCCACTGGCCCCATTCTCGACGATGACATCAGCCGCTTTACTTATGCGCTTGATGTGCTGTCGTACAACTGCGATGCCGAGCCGCCCCTCTTTTGCATTGCGGCCGGCAATGACGGTGATTTGCCAAGCCCAGATAATCGTGTGCAGTCACCAGCTGATCTGGTCAACGGCATCGGAGTTGGCGCGTTTTGTATATTGCCTGATGGTACGAAGGCACGCGCTCCATATAGCTGTGTTGGTCCGGGAAGAGAGGGTGCCAAAATCAAGCCCGACCTCCTTGAGTTTGGAGGGGACATCAACAAGCCATTCGTGGTGGTTGCCTCAAGCGGCAATGCTTTAGGCGCAAGCGCAGGTACCAGCTTTGCATCCCCCTTACTCGTCCACAAGCTTGGCAGAATGATGTCGCGAAGTGAGGATATCACACAGCATCTCGCCCGGGCTCTGGCCCTCCACAATTCGGAGCACAGTGATAGCTTTGTTCGAGAGGAGTACGGTTTCGGCATTGCTCCAGATGATCCATCGACTTGTCTGAACTGTGACGACAACCGTGTCACCACGCTATATCAAGGCACGCTCAGACCCAAGCAGCTTGTCTCGCTGCCGATATTTGCCCCCGGCATCGAGTCGGCGAAGGGGCTTATCACAATCAGTTGGACCATCGTTGCAGTCTGCAAAACGAATCCCAACGATTCGGATGCCTACACCTCAAGCTGCATAGTAGATACCCTCATTCCCCACGCCAACAAATTCACGTACTCGCTCAAAGGTACAAGCTATAGGCATACGGTGAATCTCGCCACCGAGGAGGGGCGTATCAAGGCGGCTGAGCTTGAACTACAGGGCTACACCTCATCAACCTTGCCGGTGAGCAAGCCTGCAAAGAAGTACTGGGAAGAGTCAGAGTTACGAGCCAACGACATGAAGTGGGACAGTGTCATCAGCAGGACACAACGCATGAAATCAAGCTCATTGTATGACCCGAAGCTGACGCTCCAATCCATATTCCGTAACAATAACGATCCCGATGCGCTCACTCGTTACTATGCTGTCGTGACGGTCGATGCTCCAGGCTACAATGGCAGTCTTTACAACAGTACGCTCCAGGAGTATCGCAACTTGCAGCCAATCAAGCTTAGGATTGAGCCGCGTCTTGAGGCAAGGAGTTAATAGAAGGGACGGCCATCGTGCATAATTGTCTGATGGCCGTTCTGCTACATACAAAGCAATAGATAGTATTAGGCAGACAAAACGATGCCTCTCTTGTCGAGTAACCTGTCTACTGTGTTGAACAATTCTTGAAAGTTTCCAAGGGTCACATTAACGAACTGATACCTTAGGTCTTTGGAATGTAGACTCTCTCTCCGAAGAGCTCAGTAATCCCCAAGTTGAATTGTGACTTGTCATGGCGACCTTCTCTTTCGAGGAAGGTCGCCATGACCCCATTCCGGTCTTGTGATTATTCGCTGATTATTGCATCAGTTTTGGTATGCCGTTCCATGCCGCACTGGCACGAGCTCCACGGTAGGCTGATACACATTGACACTAAGAACCTCTACGCGCCCGCAAGAAGCGTTTTCTTTTCAGAACAATCCAGATGGCACGAAGCGTGCGGTAGTGTCGCGATCGTTGGTGTAGGTCTCGGTTCTCAAGGGTAGCCGGAGTCGACCCGAGGAACCGAGAATCGCCTAGAATGCCGTCATCCTAGCGTATGTCACGCCGCCTTCCCGCCGGGAATCGGGCTGTCGGCCACGACGAGAGCGATGAACCTGGCCACGTGCTCGGCGACGGCGCCCTCGACGGCCCTGCCGATGGAGTCGTCGTTGAACCAGCGGCGGCCGACCCACTCCTTATCCATCTCGGCGAACACGGCGCCCATCATCCTGATGGGCTACTTCCTGCTCGGGAACACCTGTATGACGCGGCTGCGGCGCTTGAGCTCGCGGTCGGTGCGCTCCTGCACATTCTTGGTGCGCAGGCTGACGTGGTGCTCGCAGGGGAAGTCCAGGTAGCCCAGGGCGTCGGCCTCGGCCTTCTCGAGCACCTCGGCGGCCTTGGGGCAGACCCCCCCGATCTGATCGGTGACGAGCTGGGAGCTCGAGTCCGGGCTCGCCGACTGCAGAACCAGGCTCGCCGCAGCGGCACGCGTGGACGGCGTGTACAGGGAGCGCGCCCGCGCCATCAGCGGGGGGGGGTGCTGCGACCGCGAGATACGCGGTAGCGACCTTGGCCGTATGTGGGCGCTTCTGCAGGTTCGAGCGGAAGGATGTGAAGTGATGGGCGAAGACGTGAAATGGGCGTTGGGCATTGCGGTCACGGCGCTCGTGCTCGTGGCGTTTCTGCCGCTCGTGCCGGTCGTCCTGGTGCCGGGGCCGTGGAAGACTAGGGGGCGCGTCCGAGACCGAAACCCCCCGTTGGAGGGGCCGTCCGGGCCGTCCGTTTTTTGTCCGGGCGAGCTGAGATGCTTTTATCGCGATACGCGCAGATGGGAAGCACATCACTGGTATGATGGGCAAAAGGAGGAGATTATGAACACGACCGCAAGCTACACCGCCATGGGAATCGCCAAATACGTAGTTGACAAATGCTATAAAGACAACAAGCCGGTCAGCAACCTACAGCTACAGAAGATGCTGTACTTCTTGCAACTAACTTTCATCAAGGGGTACGACTCGCCCCTGTTCGACGACACGTTCGAGGCATGGCAGTACGGCCCGGTCATCCGCGACGTATACGTCAAGTTCTCCGAGTTCGGCGGTTCGCCCATAAAGATGATTTTCCCTGACGCAGTCCGCTTCGAGAACGACGAGCAGGAAGATTTCATCAACACCATCATCGAAAAACTGCGAGGACTTTCTCCCTGGAACCTCGTACGGGTCTCCCATGCGAAGGGGTCCCCGTGGGATGAGGTCTACAATAGGCGCGGACAAGACAAGGGAATCATCCCAAACGGTCTCATCGTCGCGGCCGCAAAGGCGGACCAGAATGGCTGAGAATCAAGAAGTGCCCGCCGGCATGAAAAGAGCCCTTGAGATTCTGACGAGCGTTCTCCAAGCCGCAAACGGCGACTATCTTGAGAAATCGATGCTCATTGTTCCCGACGTCGAGGCGGACTCCGATGAGACACAGAAAAGGGATGCGCTGACCAAACTTCTGGAAACCTTAGCGTCCGACGACCCAGGCCTCTCCCTCTCGGATGAAAACATCGCCGACGTCAAGGCCTTCTTCGAAAAGCTGTACGGCGGGCAGGTGAAGTTCCGCCATAGATACTCGGACGTCTGCAACGTCGTGTTTGACTACAAGGATTGCGAGCTCGACCCGACGAACGTCCCATACCCCGTAAGCCGCTTGGCCGACAACATGGGCAAGGTCCTGACAAGCATGCTGGAAGACCGACCCCGCTCGGAGCAGGCCGATAGTGTACGTAAGCTGTGCGACCACATCGAGCTTGAGAAGACGCGCCTACTCCACTACACGGAGCAGATGAAGATGATGTGCTCCTTCGAGGAAAGGAGCACGCAACTCGACGAGCAAATCAAAGAGCAGCAGGAAAAGACGGAAAGCGAAATCAAACGTCTGGAAGATGACTCGCTGAAGCGAATTGAGGAGGAAAAGAGAGAGGCGCAGCGTGAAAACGTGTCCGTCCTCGGCGTGTTCACCGGCATCGTCGTCGCCTTCGTCGCGGGCCTGACCTTCTCCTCATCCATCCTGCAGAGCATCGACAGGGCGAGCATCTACAGGCTATGCGCGATGGCGACAGTGATAGGAGTATTCCTATTCGACACGATAGCGATCCTGCTCTCGTTCCTGGGAAAGGTGACCAGAGTTGAATGCCCTGACCTGGCCAAGATCGTGAAGATCGCAAACTTCATCGCCCTCGTCTTCCTCGCCGCCGCGGTCTTCGCGAGATTCTTCATCCCTATGCCAGCTTACAACTAGCAGGAAGCGGAAACACCTACGACTAATCAGGGCCGCCCTCCGGGGCGGCTCCCCGCTTTTCGCGGCGGGGCGCGATTGATTGGAGGTGACGCTTGGACGCCGACGAGCCGCTGGCGAACCCGCGTCACGAGACATACTGCCACGAGCGCGTTGCGAGCAGAACCCAGAGGCAGGCGAAGCTCGCCGCGTGGCCCGAACGCTCGCGCTGGAAGCCCGAGACGGTGGACAACAAGATCTGCAAGCTCGAGGCCGAGCAGGAGGACAAGGCTAGGATTGCGAGCTCCATCCAGGGCGTCATGAAGCGCGTGAAGGCCAAGGGCGTGCCCGTGGTGGTCTACGAGCCCACGCTGGACGCGCCGGAGTTCTTCGGCTCCGAGGTGACCCACGACCTGGAGGCCTTCAAGGCCGGCTGCGACGTGATCGTCGCCAACCGCTGGAGCGACGAGCTCACGGACGTGGCGGACAAGGTGTACACGAGGGATCTGTTTAAGAGGGAATAGGGGAGAGCTGACGGCTGCGGCGACTCTGTCCTTGTGCATAAATCCAATTATTGAAAAGAGGGTGTATCGGCGCAAACCGATACACCCTCTTTTGGTTAAACAAGTCCCATTAGCCTTTGATTACGCTTTTATAGATATACGTACGTTCTCCGGTCCTACTCTTCAATTACCACCTCAGGGAGCCGAATCTGGATTAGGTGTTAAAGCAAATATATATTGGAAGGTAAGACTGATATATTCTCGTCAACGTCTTTAATGAGCAACCTTTGCTCTAGAAGAAGTTTATGCATGAGATTCTTTCCATGGTCTTTATTGTCGAGTGTGCTTCCATACTCATACAGAAGATGCGATATGCGTGAGTACAGATCTTCTCGAATTGCCTGCTCATCAACTGTTTTATCTGACTTGTTTGGATATTTTTTGTATAGAAATACAAGCTTAGTAACTCCACCGTATAGATTGACGGTGTCAAAAATCGATTGGAAGTAGGAATAGTCAGCCCGAGAAAGCGAGTGTCCGAATATCTTGATGAAACGGGTATTGCTGTCGCAGAGTTTTGCAGTTTCGCTTTCGTATGGCACTAATGACATAAGCCTATATGTTTTTGTAAACGGCACCGCCGGATGGTCTTCAGCGACGTCTTTTCCGTCAATGCCAAATATTGTGTCCGTTTTGTCCAGTGAGCCATGAATATTCCGGGCAGCAACAATTCCCAGCTGCTGATCTTCCGATTTTAATGGGGTTGTATAGTTAAAGTTTAAGATAGATGTTTCATAGTTCTTTTGCTGGGCCTTATTAATGCAGGCATTGCGAATGGCTGCATAATACTCCACAGCCTTTTCCCTGTATTTATTGTTATTATCGACTTGTTTTTCTAGATAGCTCGCAAAGATGTGCTCGTAATCTTTTAGTGAGGTTAGAAGGAAATGGGTGAGCTCATCCTGGGAAACGTTTTCCTTACCCAGACTAGTTGAAACGTAATTGTATACGGCGTTATCTGGATGTTCAGAACGATTTGGTTTTGACGGATCAATTGTCCACACCAGTTGCTCATACATGTGGTCCAATCTTGAACCCAAGTCGTCATCATGGAACACATACGCTGAAATAAGGCTTTCTATATTGCACCACAATGGGTCGTTTTCACCGATTTCAGAAAGAATGACATCCCAGACATTTCTTTCGTCCTTAGGGATCGATTCAATTGAGCATGCTGCGTTCATCCTATTGCGATAAAAATCTGAGAACTTTGACTTCAGTCCGCAGGTCAAGTCGAATCCATTTCCAAGAATTATTAGTTGGTGCATTATTTAAATCCTTCAATCGTAGTGAACTCCGTGAATAGCTTCTCAACTATTTACCCGATTACTAAGGTGTTGCTACAACGGTATCCAACTTGCGAGGACACGACATGGGGCGTCATTGAGGAAAGGTTTTGGTAACTTGATATTGTCAATTTCCCTGTGCTGCTAATTTTGGAATCAGCGGTCGGCATATTTGCCTAACGTGAATCTTCCTTTCACCGACTGGCAAAACGATTTACACCTAATATTGGGCTTCGTTTACAGCCAATTCGTTCGCCACTCGCCTGATCTCGCTACACTAATAACTGCTGCTACCAGGTAGTTTTCTGGCGCAGTTTCCAATGGCTCTTGCGAAGATCGGAGCGGTTATGTTTGCCACCGCGTTCCACACTAGCCGACACTACATCCTGTTTACTGCCATGGCCTGCCTATGCGTTTTGCTGGGCGGGCCTTCTTATGCCGCGGGCGCGGACAGCCTGTTCATCGCGGGCGCCACGTACTACGAGCCGGGTGTGTCGGGCCCCGGTTGGGCCTGGACCGATGTCGACCATCTGCATCTTAACGGCTACACGGGCGAGGCCATCGGCGCCGACGGCGAACTGGTGGTGACGCTGACCGGGCAGAACACTGTTGTCGAGACGAGCGCGCCCGACGTGGACATCTCGCGGTGCGGCATGGAGGTGTGGGGCGATCTGACGCTCCGCGGCACCGGGTCGCTGGTGGCCACGGGCTCGCAGTGCGGAATCTACGTGTCGGGGACGCTCGCGGTGGACGGCTGCAAGGTTGACGCGCGGGCCGACGGCGCCGGCATCGCGGATGCGCGGGTGGCCGGCGTGATCGCGGACGGTCTTGCCGTTCGCGGCGGTGGGCGCGTTGTCGCCGCAGGCGCGGGCTCCGGGGCGGGCGTGCGCACCTATGGTGTGTGTCTGCTGGGCGGGGCTGCCGGCGGTGGCGCGGCCGGGCAGCTTACCGTCGATGCGTCCTGGCTGGATGCGTCGGGCGCCGACGGCGGCGTCGCCTGCCTGGGCGGGTCGCTTACATCCGCGCGCTTTGTGGCGCCTGCGGGCGGAGCCTTTGGCGCAGGCGGCGTGGTGGATGCTGACGGGTCCGTGGCAGCGCGTGTGACGATCGAGCCCGTGGATGCCACGGCGTCGGCGGGAGAGACCGGTGGACCCGATGTACCGGGCGATGTTCCTTCCGCCCCTGGCACCGACCCCGCTACCGGCGAGGCAGCTGCAGATCCGTCGACGAATCCCACGCTGAAGCCCGCGGCCGCGACTAAGACGGTGACCACGACAACAGTGACTAACAACACGGCCGCCAAGACCTCCAGGCCCAAGGCCGCCACCGCGACCTCCTCATCACTTCCCAAAACCAGCGACAACAACTGGATCGCCGTGTCCGGCTTGCTGTTCGTGCTGGGAACAGCGGTTCTTAAAGCTGCGCGCCGTTGCTGATGCTCCCGATTTCCGGATGTGCGGGAAAACCGGAGCCCGCCGAGCGCAAGTCAAATTCTGTTAATAAAACCGCAGGTCGCGAAAGCGCAAAACCGGGTTCTGGTCGGCAGAACTCGGCCCCCACCACTTCTGGACAAGGCCAGCTGTCAGAGTTCGTGTCTTATAGGAATAATTTAATTCACGCCGCGTTAAGTCTAGTCTGCTCCTTATACTCGAATATAAACACTAAGGAGGTAGTCATGTTTTGGAGCTATGTTCAGCTTGATGATGGCACCCAATTTGCCTACTCAGAGACAAGAGAAGACGGAACCGTTCGCGTGGCCGTCGAGCGCCCGGTTGACTTTGGCTTTGACCATGCGGAATGCTTCTTGCCTGCGGTCAAATGGTTCAACGTCGAAGGATTTACTGCTGATGACCTCAATTTCTTGACCGAATTTGTTAGATCAAACGCCCCGTTTATCTTCGAGCTCGCCGAACGCCAAAAAGCCGGACCGGCGGTGGCATAATGCCTCGACTTCTTATTTTTGGGCAGTACGTTCTGTTCTTTTGGATTGCGGAAAACGGAGAACCAATTCACATACACGTAGGTGTAAAGAGGGCGGCTGCTAATTCGACCAAGTTTTGGCTGACGAAAGACGGCGGATGCAAACTTGCCAACAACGAGAGCAAGATTCCGGCTAAGGATCTCAGGGATCTTTCAAAACTAATCACCATGAATCATCAATTCATATGTGACAAGTGGTGTGAAACCTTTGGTGATGATTCGCTGACGTTCTACTGTTAAACGCCCAATTGAGACATGGTTTCACTTGCTGACATATCATCTGCGGCCTCTCGCGTGCTTGCTCAATACGACGCCAGCGAAGCATATTTATTTGGCTCGTTTGCCCGAGGCGAGCAAACGCCCAATAGCGATATTGACTTGCGCCTAGTCTGCGGCAACACCATGACGTTCGGCACGCTTTACGAACTCTCCCATGAGCTCGAGAGGGAACTTGGGCGAAAGGTTGATATCGTCACCAACCCACCAGAGCACATGCGCCCGGCATTCCACAAAAGTATCGAGCAAGATGAGGTGCGTGTCTATGAAGCTCTATAAGCAGGACGAGGCGTTAGTGTGCTCCGGCATGATCAGCAAGTCTGAATTTTGTCGCATACTTCCGGACTCGGCGAGCCTTAGAAGCAAGTATTGAACTCAAACTCGGTTCCAGACACCCTCTTGCTATTTGAATACAGGTATCGCCCTAGCGATAGTATGTTATACTATCGCTAGGGCGATACCTGTTAGGAGACTCGCGTGGAACTATGGCATGGTTCTCATAAAATCATTGAGGCTCCCCAGCTTGGCCTGGGGAAAATCCATAACGACTATGGACAGGGATTCTATTGCACAGAGAGCCTCGACCTTGCAAGGGAATGGGCATGCTCTCGGGATGCCGATGGCTTTGCGAATCGCTATGAACTCGATATAGCCGATCTCAAAGTTCTCGACTTGCTATCGCCGCAATATTGCGTCCTGCATTGGATAGCGTTGCTCGTTGAGCATCGTTCTTTTCGCAAAGATACCGCCATTGCCGCGGGGGCGTGCGAATATCTCCATGATCACTTTCTACCTCAGACGAGCACTTGCGACGTAATAAGAGGGTGGCGTGCGGACGACTCGTACTTTAGCTATGCCAGAGCTTTTGTAAACAATACGATCACCGTCGATCAGCTTGGACGATCTATGAGGCTCGGTAACCTGGGGGAGCAGATTGTGCTCAAAAGCGAGCGTGCGTTTAAGAGCATTCGTTTTGCTGGATTTGAACGTGCGCAGCAAGCACTGTATGGTCCATTGGCCAAGGAACGAGATGAAGCGGCAAGGGCGCAGTATCGGGAGCTCCTTGCCGAAAACCCGTTTGAGGGAATACGTATCGTCGATATCATTCGAGAGGGGATGACGGGCGATGACCCACGCCTACAGTGAGATGTATCTCGAGGATGCAATGAGAACGCTGGGCGAGGCGGTCGATTTTGCTCTCTGTGACCAAGGGCTGACTCCAGCCGAGTTGACGGCGATCATGTCGAACGCTCTTGAGATGAAACAGTTTGAGCGCGGTATGCCTCGCGTCGTCTGCGGCATGGCGGGCGACGAGCTCGCGCGCGATATTATCGCCCATGCGGGACTGACCCCCGTCAGATGTAGGGAGACCTATCCGTTCGACCGTTCGCCTCAGTATTGGGCGGGGTGGGTTATGGCCTATACGCAATGGATGAGCAGCTTGGGCTTTAATAAGCTACTCGAAGTCGCTCCGCTCGATTGGATCATCGGCTCGTACCATCCGCTCCACGAGGCCTCCGAAGATAAATTCGCCCAGATTGTCATCGAAAAATGGAACAACGCCCAGGCAGACAAAAAGGGCCTCAAGGCGGCACGAAAGGCTGCCGGACTAACGCAAAAACAGCTCGCCGCCCAATCGGGGGTTAAGCTTCGCGCCATACAACTCTACGAGCAGAACCAGCTCGACCTACGCCGCGCCTCGGTTTCCTCGGCATTGGCGCTTGCAGACACCCTAAACTGCACCATCGAAGACCTCGTCTGGCAACCGATTGCTCTGGAGTACGACTCGCAGGCTATTTCGTCTGTAAAGATATAAAGGAGTCAGACATGCCTTGGAGCTATGTTCAACAAGATGACGGCGCTGATTGCGTTGCTCAAGAAGATCATTCAACTGCGCACGTGGCAAATTCAGCATCACCGATTTTGCTCGGCGGCACCACGTCAATCGACGAAGCTATTCGGCTGACCATTTCGAACATGCCCAACGCGCGCAGGCTCTTGGAGAACTCATGATGGCGGACACGAAGCGGGGAGCGCATCCGTTCGCGCCGCTCGTGCTCGATGATGCCGGTTCGCTCGAAGATATGGCCGCGGCCGTGATGCGCCTGCACAGCACGCTGATGACGGTCGGGCGCTGCTATACAACCGACGCCACAGGCGACCGGGCCGCGCTTGAGCTTGGACGCGTCGAGTCCGTGCTTGCGGGTGCATTCTGTACGATATTCGGTCAATCGCCGGCCGATCGCTTCGCAGACATCTTTGACCAGGTCACCTACGTGGCCGAGCACATGGTCAAGGACCACATCTTTGAAGACGGTAACAAACGAACCAGCCTTGTCTTTGCGTTGTCCGTCTTAAGGTTCGCAGGCACTCCGGTCGTGCTGTCTGACAGCCCCGAACCAAAAGACAACCAGTACTACGCCTGGATCCAGGACCTTGTTTCCGGAAACCGCACGCGAGCAGAACTCGGCGACGAGCTGCGCCGCAATTGCGTTGTTCGCGCCGGCGACCCGTCGCGCGTATAAAATCTAAGCATCCGCACGCCAACTATAAAATGGATTGGACGCCACATGGAACTCCCTAGCACCCTGTGCAGCAATGTCTACGACTTTGCGTTTTGCCCCGAGCCCTGCTACGACCGCCTTGTCGACCTCGCCGATCCCGAGGACTGGGGTCCCGGGAACCGCATCCTCAGAAACTACTTGTCGTTTTCGTTTAGCCGCGCGGTGTTCCTGACCGAGCGCGACGTGGACCAGACCGCGCCGTCCAACCTGCCGTTGGTGTTCGACGACGATCGCTGCCTATTCAACACCGGCCTGTACACGCGCCGCTACGAGACCATCTACGGCCTGTTTGAGCCCAATACCAAGCCCGACGCGCGCCAGCGCTGGTTTTTGAAGGACTTCTTTAAGGAAAGCGACCCCATGCTGGTCTCGTTTGAGTACCTGCCGTGCCGCGTGCGCTTTGCCGAGGACCCCTCCGAGCTGGTCTTTGACTACCGCCTGCCCATCCGTTCCAACATCGACCACATTCTGGGCGATGAGGAGAACCTCACGCGCATTCCCGCCAGCCTGATGGGGGAGGGCAACTCGTTGCTGCTGCGCCGCGCCTTTGAGGGCGCCGTCGTCGAGGCCGCCCGCCGCGCCGCCGCAAACTACACGCTCGCTGTGCCGCAGTTCTACGGCGGCCGGATCCAGCTGCTCTTGCCGCTGTGCCTGACCGGCGACAAGCCCGAGCTGGCGCTGACCATCCAGCGCGAGGACGGTTTCTACGCAGCGCGTACCTGTCTCACGCTCGACATGGCTTACAACAACGCGCGACTTATCTGCCGTCCCGAGTCCTCGTGGATTAAACGATAAAGGGTGGTTAAGCTGCGGTTTTGTTGGTTGACTGGGTTGAAACAGTGCGGTTTGCTCTCACGAATTTATAATCGGGGGCAAAAAGTTCTTGGTAAACCACGCGCGGCTATGTTAGTATCTCTTTTGCCGAAAGGCGACGGGCGATTGGCTCAGGGGTAGAGCATATCCTTCACACGGATGGGGTCACAAGTTCGAATCTTGTATCGCCCACCATCTAAAGAACAGGTCAGAGGTGTTAAGTCTCTGGCCTTTTTCTTTTTTGACACCAAGCTTGACACCAAAACTCGAATCGAAGTCGTATAAGGCGTCGTTTTTTATCGCGCCCTTTTTGCTGACGCCATTGCATGTTTTGCATAAAACACATCTGTATTTTCATTGAACTCCCCATGTGATTCGAACGCAAATGTGGAGACAGGGACCGCATGCCCAGAGCGCCTTCCAGCGGATTTCTATCACACGACGGTTTTTCACCAGAACTCGTCAAGCATTTGGTCAGCTTCTGGTACTTACCGGCATGAAGCCGCCATTGATAATCGGTCTACCTGCAAACATAACGGCACGCAGCCAAAGCTAGGGGAGGCCCATATGGACGAAATCGTCTGCGCAAACACCGCATTCCGCTACTGGCGCTGCCCACCGCAGGTCCGCGGCCTCTACCCAAGACTGCCAAGCCCAGAAGACGGCTGGCGAGCTCTAGCCCAAGCCCCTTTCGTAACCGATATCCTCAAGACCCCGATTATTACCACCACAGTGCGCGGTAGCGTTAACTACCATTCGGGATTACGGACAACAATCCACTGTGATGATGCTTCGGGAGTGGATAGCACGCTGGAAACCGCGATGAGCTTTAGGGTTACCAATCCACTTGCGACGCTATTTACCATGGCGCGCTTTGTGTCTCCAACCGATCTTGTCCTTGCCATGTGCGAATTTTGCGGATGGTTCTCAGTCTTTGAGCCCACGGTAGCAGTAGAAGCGGAACTAGACAAAGCCAATAAGGCTGCCGAGAATGCAACCACCGAATCCCTCTTTGACCTCGATGAAAGCCAAGACGAACCACAATGGAAACGCGTTTATGCGCGCATAAAAGTCAAAGAACAGGTAAATACGAAGGAGCCCAACGGACAAAAGAAAACGAAGGAGGTCACAAGGCTAAAGGGCACGTCGCTCTGGATGAGGAAGCCGCTCATCGAATTACACGAGCTTCATGAGTACGCCAGTAAGATGAAAAGGCGAAAGTGGGGTACAAAGTTTTACAACGCCGCGCAGCTGGTGACAGGTATAGCAGCTTCTCCGCTTGAAGTTGCAGGAATTTTATTGCTGTCGCTTCCTCGCTCTCGCGGCGGTGCCGGCTTTCGAAACGTTTATGTTAACGACCTTACGCCGCTTACCGCATCGGCGCAGATCATTGCAGGGCAAAAAGTCTGCTACGGGGATATCGTGATCATAAATCCAACCATAATGAAAGCAGGCATCGTGGAGATTCAGGGAGAGGTTATCCACGGATCAGGCGCCGTGCTCGACCACGATGCCAAACGCATGACAGCGCTGCAAAGTATGGGGTATGACGTCTTCCTGGTTACGCACGACATGCTTAACGATGCCGAGCAGCTTGATGCGATCGTGAGAAGTCTTTGCTCGCGCTTGGAATTACGCTATAGGTGCAAAACTAAGGCGCAAAAGACGACGGAAATGGAGCTACGAGCCAACGTACTGTGCAACTGGCTGGAAATCGGTCGTTAGACGGATGCCCTGCTCATTTCCGGGTGCCCTCGGTCGGCTGCCTGCGATGCCGCCGCCACGAAACCGGCCCATCTACTACG
>OGXS01000638.1_pt1 | contig 30736 bp, 28 predicted proteins | sample 1576371 | NCBI WGS metagenome assembly OGXS01 (sample SAMEA3541475, study PRJEB24748) | human gut metagenome | biome: human gut; feature: human-associated habitat; material: faeces | place: China | collected 2012
AAGTTTTCAATGTGCAGTTACAACTTCAATGTTGCAGTAAGGATTTCAATTAACCCACGGCGCCATAGATGATCGCTGGATTGACCTTTTTTAATTCTTCGTAGCCAAGCCCCAGCTTTTCCATCACTCCCGGCCGATAATTTTCTACTACCATATCAGCCTCTTTCACCATCTGAAGAAACAGGTCTTTCCCTTTTCCTTTCAGGTTCAAAGTGATTCCTTTTTTATTCCGGTTGACGTTCATATAATAGCCGCTTTCGCCGTTTACGAAAGGCCCAAAATTTCTGCTGTCGTCTCCTTTTCCGGGAATTTCGATTTTAATGACCTCCGCTCCCATATCCGCCAGCATCATGGTGCAGAACGGGCCGGCCAGCACACGGCTTAAATCCAGCACACGGATTCCACTTAACGCACCTTTCTGTGCCATTTCCTCGTCACCTCTTTTTCTACATGCCTACCTTGGGAAGTCCAAATACAGAGCGCCATCCTTCACTTCCAGGTTCTTTCAGATACGGAGCCATTTCTTCCGCGGTGCGGTGGGTTACTTCCTCTGTCGGCGGAACTTCTCCCGGCGGAAAGCTTCCCAGAATCTCATCTACACAGTAAGTCAGGTATTCGCAGGCGGCCAGGATCGGACGCTTCGCCTTTCTCGCTTCTGCGATAGCAGGCGTACCTACCACTCCTTCCGGAGTCCCTTTAAATGTGATCGGGCAGGTCATCTCCGTCTCACTCCAGCGCTGCGGACGATGGAACGAATCAGTAGAATTATCAAACCGTCCCGGTTCAAAATATGCCTTGTTATGAGCTTCTTCCACATGATCCATATCTACCATTCCCTCCGGGAAGCACAGCCGGGCTACAGAAGTCTCACATTCGTCCGCGTGTACAAATGGCGTCTGTACCATGTCGTCTTTCGCGCATGGGAAGAAGAATTCCCGGATTGCCCGATGCCAGTCCATGACCTGGATGATGCAGGGAAGCTGATACCGATAAAGGAATTCATGAAGCGCCGTCTCCAATACCCACAGCTGCCCGTGGTTATTGATATAAATCTGTTTGCGGAACCCGTCATTCCAAAGTCCCAGCATGACCGCTACCAGATTTTCTACCGCTACGCTCTGCGGCAGCATGACGGTCCCCGGCATTCCCAGGTGATGGTATGGATGGGCTCCATATGGGAGCGGATTATAGGCAAGGCTGACTTCTCTGCCGTCCTTTGCTGTCGCGCGCCGCACGCCTTCTACGATAGACTGGCACTGGAACGTATCCAGTCCGGAAACGGTATGCATGCCGTGGCATTCTGTACATCCTACCGGCACCAGGACGACATCATTTTTCTTCCTCTTTTCTACCACTTTATATCTTGGCGTTGTCTGGATATAGGTATTGGGCAGTCCAATCTCGGAAGGTGATGGAATCTCATAACGCTCTTTTAAAAGTTTATCTACTTCTTCCTCTGACATATCCCAGATTTTCTTTTTTAACTGTCCTACCTTTGTATTCTCAAATACAATGGCTGGATTCTCTGTAGTCAGCCACATGCTGTTCTCGTATGCCATATCTTTGTCCTCCTTACTCTTCTTCGTTCATGGTAAGCATCACTTTGACCGCCCGGTCTTTATGCTCGATGGCCATGTCAAACGCATCCTGGATATCTTCCAGCTTATAATATGCTGTAATAAATTTTGTAAAATCAATCTGGTCTTTCACCCGGCTCATAAACTTGATCGTCTTGGTAAAAAACCATGGCTGTCCCGCGCTTCCCTGGAGGTTCAGTCCTTTCCAGATGGCCTTGCCGATCTCGATCGGGATCCTGCGGCCGATAGAATGTCCGATGAAGCGGATCCTTGCGTGAGCTTTTGCGATATCAACCGTTGTAGAAACGCCGAAATCTGTTCCGGTACATTCTACGATAAGCGATGCGCCCTGCCCGTCTGTGTTGGCAAATACCGTCTCCACCACATCCTCATTCATCGGGTCAATGGTCAGGTCTACACCGATGATGTCTTCCGCCATTTTCCTCCGGAACTCAATCGGTTCTACCACGATGACCTTCGCGCCTGCCGCCTTGCAGATAGTCGCTGCAAATAAGCCGATGGCGCCGGCGCCAAAGATCACACAATCGTCGGTCCTGGCCACGAAACCGTCTCTCCCATAAAGGCTGTAATAAGCCACCGAGCAAGGTTCCACCAGCGCTCCTTCGATATAAGTCATATTGTCCGGCAGTTTGTAGCAGAACTGTTCCTCTCCGATGAGATATTCTCCCATTCCGCCGGGAGCGCTTGGCATAAAGCCCACTTCATTCCAGTTTGTACAATAAGAGTTGTTGATCCCTTCTTTGCAGATATCGCAGCGGTTGCAGGAGTTGGCACATTCTCCTGTCACGCGGTCGCCTACTTTCAAAGAAATCACGTCTGAACCGACGGCGACTACTTCCCCTGCCCACTCATGTCCCGGCGTGTAAGGCCCCAGGTCGTAACGGCCCTCTTTGGAATGTCCCAGATAACACTCTACGTCAGATCCGCAGATTCCGCAGGCATGGAGTTTCACCAGGATCTGGGTTGGTTTCAGATCGGCCACTTCTACTTCTTCCAGTCTTAGATCCTTTGGGCCGTGCAAAAATGCATCTAATGATTTCATAAACGTTCCTCCTTTATTCCTTCTTCTATTTGCCAAGCAGCAGGCGCGCTTCTGCCGCTATCGCTTCTTTTGTCAGTTGGTTTTTCTCAAGCTGGTAAGCAAGAGAAGCAGTCACGCCGAACACATCCGAAAGGCCCATCCGTCTGAGTTTTACCTTGCTCCCTTTTTCTGCCAGCACCTCTGCCGCAGCGCTTCCTAAACCTCCGATGACACTGTGGTTCTCACAGGTAATAACCGCCCCAGTCTCTCTAGCCGCCTTACGGATCACTTCTCCATCCAGCGGCTTAAGGCTGGGCATGTTGATGATTCTTGCGGAAATCCCTTCCGCCTTCAAAAGCTCTGCCGCATCCAGGGCAATCCCTGTCATAATGCCGCAGGCGATGATTGCGATATCTGAGCCATCTGTCAGAGTCACACCTTTCCCAAGCTGAAACTCTGGCATATGGTCATATACATTCCTCAAGTACATCTTCGGCTGCCGGAAATACACCGGCCCTTCATATTCCGCCAAAAAACGTACGGCCGCTTCCAACTCCCAAGTATCTGCCGGCTCTATTACGCACATATTGGGGATACTGCGCATAAGGGCCACGTCCTCCACACCAATGTGGGTCCCTCCATTTTTCTCCGCCGTCAGCCCCGCATAGAGTCCGCACACCTTTACATTGGCCTCGTTGTAGGCGATGGATATACTCACCTGGTCGCAGGCCCGCTTCGTAGCGAAATTCGCAAAAGAGCTGGCAAATACATTTTTCCCTGCCAGGGCGATCCCCGCCGCTGCCGCCATACAGTTTTGTTCCGCGATTCCAAAGTTGATATGGCGCCGCGGATACCTCTGGGAGAATGCTTTGGTCCCAAAACACCGCATAAGATCCGTGTCGCAGACCACGATTCTTTCATCTTGTTCCGCCAGTTCTACGATCACTTTTCCAAACACTTCTTTACTGATCAGCGTCCGCTCTGTCATTTCTGCCATATTACTTCCCTCCTTCTCCCTTCAAGGCTTCCAGTTCCTCCGCGTTTAAGAACAAGATGGAATCATCAATATTTTCATTAAAGAGTTCTTCATATGTCTGCCGGACCTCTTTTAATGCCTGAGCTCCTTCTTCTTTCGTCATCTTCCGGCTGTGCCAGTCCGCCTCATCTTCCATAAAAGAAACTCCTTTTCCTTTGGTTGTATTAGCGATCAACACTTGTGGAAACGCCCCTTTTTCTGCCTCTTCGTCCATTCTCCGGAATGCTTCTTTCAGCGCTTTCAGATCGTGGCCGTCACACTCATCCACATACCAGCCAAAGGCCTCCCATTTTGCCTTCAAGTCTCCAAGGGGCATCACGTCCTCCGTAAACCCGTCAATCTGAAGCCGGTTGTTATCCACGATCACTTTGAGATTATCCAGTCCATATTTAGCCGCCGCCATGGCCGCCTCCCACACTTCTCCAGACTGGCATTCCCCATCTCCAAGGATGCAGTATACATTATACTTGTTTATATCATCCATCTTCTGAGCAAGAGCCATGCCAAGCGCCATAGAAAATCCCTGTCCCAATGCTCCTGTAGATGCCTCTACCCCCGGCGTTTTCAGCCGATTACAGTGTTTGGGAAGCATACTGTCATTGGCATCAAACTCCTTTAATTTTTCCGCCGGGAAATATCCCAGATCAGCCAGAATCACATATAAAGCGGGGCTGGCATGTCCCTTTGACAGCACGAACCGATCCCGGTCCGGCGCTTTTGGATGCGCTGCGTCATATTTCATAACGCCTCCGTAGTACAGCATTGTCATAATCTCTAAAACCGAAAGAGACCCTCCCGGATGTCCGCTCCCCGCATAGTCCATCATTGCCACCAGATTAAATCTGGTCTCTTCCGTCTTTTTCCTCAGCATTTTAAAATCCTGCATCACTTCGCTCATTCTTCCATCCCCTTTCCTATGGATCCGTTATAACAGAATTTGCACAAACTATAACAATATTCTTATGTTTGCTAAAATCTTGATTTTCCCGATCTGCTTCTTTTGTTGTATTTATGTTATCAATTTATCGATGTTACTTCTATAAATTTATTGCTATATAAAATAACAATATTCTTTGATATTTTGCGGAAGGTGATAAAAACAGCCGTCCATTTCACTTTCCCGCAAAAGTGAAATGAACGGCTGTTACCGCCTCGGCAGGCCAATAAAGGCTACTTTTTCCTCTCCTCCATCTCCAAGATCAGTCTTCGAATTTCATTTTCTTCCTCTTCTAATGCTTCCGCAATTTCTGGAACAGACTTCCCTTTGGCTAATTTCTTCTGAATCAGTTCCTCCAATTTATTCTCCCTGCCCCATTCTTGGCCTTCTTCCCAGGCCGCTTCCCTCTCCTGACGCAGATGCTTTTCCTGGTCGTATTCATAAATACTCATGTTTTTTGCCTCCCTGCGATTTCCTTCCAAAAATTCCTTCAAGATTCCTTCCTGGATACACTCTGTGATCGCCCGTTCTACCGCTTCCTCTATAGGCAGTTCTTTTGTGTATTGTCTTACTCTTTCTGTATATTCTGCATACTCCCATAACGTATGGCTGGCTTCCATCAGTTCCAGGTTATGTCCCTGGTTGATATTCAACATAAGCACTTCCAATTCCAGCTTGTGTTCCTCTTCCTCTACCGTATAAAGTTCGGAGAGTTTTAGGATTTTTTTATCCGGCTGGTCTTCCTCCCCATTATAGAAGACCACAAATCTCGGCGGCGGAATCTGTACTTTCCGTCTTCCATACAGATTTTCTTCTGCCGTCATTCCTGACAGCAGATCCGCAAGATAAAAGAGAAATCGCAGCGGAAGATTTGGGCTGTAGGTTGACTGGTGCTCATACAAGGACAGTCTGGTGTCGATGAGAAACGAAAGATCATTGCGCAGCGACATATAGATTGCGTTCTCCAGAGTATTGATCTCCAAAAGATCCGGATCCTCATATCGTTTCCCGCTGACCGCATTATACAGTTCCAATAGTTTTCTTTTGTCCTCAAAAATCATCACGAACAGCCTCATCACGAACAGCCTCGACTTATAGAGACGATTTGGTTTCCTCTCCATCCAGCTTCCTCCTTTAAAAATGTGTTCTGCAGGAGGACTCTGTTTTTTAAAAACCTCTCTGCATTGTTTGATCAAGATACAAAGCATTGAGATTTCCTTCGATGAATAAGTCAGAATGTCCGATACGGCAGATGCCGCGTAGAAATGTACGGTCAGAAATGAAAATGCTTTTTATGTGATAAATATATCTCTTTTCTATCTATTTGTCAACCATATTTTTAAAAACATCTCTTTTCTAGAAGATAAAACGGGAAAGCTATCGTGCCTTCCCGTTTTAATGATTTACATTTTCATATTGCTCCTAAATATCGAATCCAAGTCCCTTGATATCTAGCAATTCAGGCGCAAAGTTTCTTGTAAAATCTCTTGGCATCGCGTCTTTTAAAGCTTCCCATAAAATACTGCTTTCATAAACCTCGCAACACAAAGATCCGTTCTTTTAGAAAAACTCTATTTCCGTCTGCCATACTACTTATAGCTTTTCATAAAGCTAAGATTATCTTTATACAAAATTCAACCAAGTTCTTACTTTTTTAGCTCTCTTTGAATAAGTCTAAGTTTCCTTGCACATTGTATTTCGTTTCAATTATAATAGGTTTTAAAAATTTTACTCATATCAAAATCTAAAATTCAAGTCACTACGGCCTTCGAACGGGGCTTCAATAAGTAATGGTTTTAAAAAATCAGCTGTTTTTTTCATACCATCTTTTCTACTCATTGTGATATCTTCATGTTCAAAAGTAAGAGCGCCAAAATATCCTACCATAGCTAATTCTGTGATTACATCTTCCCAATTAACATTTCCCCAGCCAGGAATACGGAATCTGAAACCTCTATCAATTCTTCGATAATTTCCGTATGGATTTAATCCGGATTTTCTTACATTATGTTTCACAATTTGAGCATCTTTTGCATGGACACCAAAAATTCTGTCCCCAAACAAATCGACAAATAACTCAACATCTATCCCATACATCATCATATTAGCCGGATCAAAATTAAATCCCCACGATTTATGATTCCCCAATAGCTCTATACTTCTTTGTGCGGTTTCAATGTCATACACCATTTGATTAGGATGTGGTTCATGCGCAAATTTCACTCCATATTCATCAAATTTATCAAGAATTTTTCCCCATCGTTCTGCAAAAATTTCTTCTTCTCTTTCCCACGCCTTCGCATCCGGCCACTGGCATACTCTACCAAAATTTTCGCATCCTGTAAATCCTACAACAACCGGAACCTCCATCTCATTTGCCACTTGAGCCGCTTTGATAATCGCCTCTGTACCGTATCGAATTTTTTCTTCTTTGGTTCCGCTATATATATCATCAGTATCTCTTCCATACGGGCCCATTACCAATTGGCTTTCTGGATGATCTCCAAGAGATGAAATCTCTAAACCATACTCTTTAATCTTTTCTTTGTATTTCTTGACATTTCCTTCTATTAAAATAGTATGAATATCTAAATGAAGATTACCTTTTTCAAACGTTTCAATCTCCAGTGTTTCGTATCCATATTCAACTGCCATTCGGCATACTTCGTCTAATGATAAGTCAGCATATGTTCCTGTACACAATCCAAGTTTCATACAATTCGCCTCGCATCTCTTAAATCAAAGTTTGTCCACCCGCAACAGTAATAGTCTGCCCTGTAATATAACTCGACATATCACTTGCCAAAAAAAGCACACAATCAGCCACTTCTTCAGGTGTTCCAAAGCGCTTTACTGGAACAGAATCAGCCACTTCCTGAACAAACTGCTCTGGTGTAATGTTCCTCTTTTCTGCCCACCATTTTGCCGCTCCCTGAGTCTGTTCTGTCATAATTTTTCCTGGCGCTACTGCATTGACAGTAATATTATATGGCGCCATTTCAAGTGCTAACCCCTGTGTAAAAAGCGAGACCGCTCCCTTTGATGCAGAGTACGCAACATTGTATCCCTCCCCAATTTTCCCAGCAATAGAAGAAAAATTAATAACTTTCCCGTATTTTCTTTCCTTCATTAATTCTGTCATTTTATAGTTCACAAAGTACGTTCCATCCAAATTAACCGACATTGTTTTATTCCAACCTTTTTTATCTACTTCATGAAGTAAGCCTAAAATAACTATTCCTGCCGCATGGACTAAAATATCAATCCCGCCGAACTCATTCCATGCCTTTAGAATTATATCATTTACCATATTTTCATTTGATACATCTAATATATATTTTTTTACCTTTGTTTGGTATTTTTGCAGCAACTCTTGTTTTACTTTTTCCAGATTATCTTCCGCAATATCTGCCAACGCAACATTAGCACCATTTTCCGCGAATTTTACCGCACAAGCTCTCCCCATTCCACTCGCCGCTCCAGTTATAAAGACATTTTTATTTTTTAAATTTAACACTATTTATTACCCTCCAAATAATAAGCCACTTTTTTACATAACCGCCTTTCGTAAGCACATGACGAAAGGCGGTTATAAACTTTTGGATTTTTCACCAAAACTCCTCGTTATCTCAATATTACCACGTATTTAATTTTACTGGGAAACTCTCTTCACTTCAAATTACTGATATTGTTCTAAGTTTTTAATGGCTTCTTCGGCTCCTTCTTTTGTAACAATTTCAAAACCACTATCTGTTACCATTTCCGGATTGCCGCCTTCAATAACTTCAAGTAGAACATTTATTGCTTCTTTCCCCGCCACATCGGGTGCCTGCGCAGTATTTGCGATTTCACTTCCGTCTTTTACCAGATTCAATCCATCTATTGTCCCATCAAAACCGATTACATCGACTTCATCAAGTACACCAGCCTCTTCTAATGCTCTTACACACCCAATACCAATTGCATCACAAGCACACCAAAAAACTTCTACATCTGGATTTGCTGTCAAAATGTTCTGTGTTGCTGTATATCCTTGATCAACAGACCAATCTGTCGACTGTTCCGCAACAATATCACACCAATCATCTAACCCATCGTCAATTCCTGCTTTCCGCTTGTTCCCGTTATCATTGCCTTCTTCTCCGTTAATTTTAGCCAGCTTAGTTCCTTCGGGATAATTTTCTCTTATCCATTCTCCTGTTGCTACGGCGGCGCTATAATTATCAGTTCCTACAAACGGAATTCTTTCATAACCATCTGCTTCTAACGCATCTTGATCACAGTTGTTGTCCATCATAACAACCGGAAGGCCAGCATCTTGACATGCCTTAACTGAAACATTTGCTCCCTCTGCTGACATGGCTGCCATAACAAGGCCATCAAAAGTTCCATTTGAAATAATATTTTCAATCAGTTCTGTTTGTCCTGCCACATCTGTAAGTCCTTCTCCACTCGTAGCTTGGACAACTCCTTCATGCCCTAATGCTTCGCACTGCATCTTAGCCGCATTCGAAAGAATAATCATATAAGGATCACTCAAACCATTTGGAACTATTGCTAATTTGTAACTATCTTTTTTCTCTGTTTCCTGCTCCTCTCCACTTCCACTATCATCAACTGTTCCACATCCAATCAACGTAACGGCCAGGATAATTGCTATACATTCAGCTATGATTTTCCTTTTTTTCCTTTTCATAAATTTTCCTCCTTTACTTTTTTATAACGTGGTAATATTGCAAGACAATATTATTTCTATTATTCCGCCTTTCGTTCTTCTGATTTATCCACCAGGACTGCTCCAACAATAACAAGCCCCGTAATAATCTGCTGATAGTATACGGATACATCCAACATCTGTAATCCATTTTTTAAAATTGTAAGAAGCAATGCTCCCACTAATGTATTCCTCAGCTTTCCTTGTCCGCCTGAAAGTGCAATTCCGCCAATTACACAAGAGGCAATCGCATCCATCTCATATCCTTTACCAGATGTTGGAGACGCATAAGCCAACCTAGCAAGTAACATCAATGCGGCAATCGCTGAAAATAATCCTGCTAATGTATATACTAAAATCTCAACCATTTTAGTATTGATTCCGGATAGTCGTGCCGCCTGTACATTTCCTCCCAACGCATATACATGTCTCCCAAATTTAGTTTTCCCCATTACAAATATCATAATTATATATAGGATAATCAAACAGTAGACAAACGTCGGAATTCCTAAAATTGTCAGTTTTGCAAATGCATTCAGTTCTCCTGGTAATCCTGAGATTGGTTGTCCCCCATTCAGTGCAAGTGCACCACCTTCTGCCATCTCCATAATTCCAAGTGTCATTATAAAAGCCGGCAATTTTCCATAACTAATTCCTATTCCGGTTACAGCCCCAACCAAGCACCCTGCTACTACTGTCAAAACTAATGCTATCCCTAAGGGCAGTCCTCCTTTTACGATCAATAAAGCACAAATCATTCCATTAAATCCCAACATACTTCCACTAGACAAATCGATACCACCTGTCAAAATAACAATAGAAGCCCCTATCGCCATAACACCTACAATGGAGGACTGCACAACAATATTGGTTATATTATTCCAACTAAGATAATCAATTCCCCTAACTTTACATAAAAGTGTAAATACTAAGATAATGGCTATGACACCTATGTAAAGAGCAATTTCTGAAAGCCACTTTCTTTTATTTTGAGCTAGTTCTACAACTTTTTTATTTTCCACTTTGCTCACCTCCATATAGTGCATATTCCAAAATTTGTTTTTGAGTCAATTTTTTTGTATTTTCCAAAATTGTTGCTATTTTTCCAGCATGCATTACCATAATACGATCACTCATTTTCATAATCTCCACTAAATCGGAGGAAATCATAATAACGGAACCTCCTTTTTGGGATAATTCCTTAATAATATTATAAATTTCTTCTCTTGCCCCAACGTCTATCCCTCTTGTAGGCTCATCGATAATATATACATCCGCATTATTGGCCACCCATTTTGCTATTACAACCTTTTGCTGATTTCCCCCTGACAAACGTCGAACTTCTTGTTGATAGCTTGTCGCTTTTACATTCAATCTTTTCATGTACTCTTTCACATAAGAAGGGATTTTTTTTGTTTTCAAAATATACTTTCCAAACTGCGACAAATTTGGCAAAATAATATTATCCGCTACTGAATGATTTAAGATTAGCCCCTCGTCTTTTCGATCTTCGCTAAGATAAACAATCCCCTTTTTTATTGCATCGTTTATGTTGTTTTTCTTTAATTCCTTAGTATCATTCTGACAAGTGATTTTTCCACCATCTTTTCGATATGCTCCAATAATACATTTCGCCATTTCTGTCCGACCAGACCCTACCAATCCAGCAACTCCCAGTACCTCTCCTTTATACAAATGAAAAGAAATATTTTTTAGCAATGACTTATAAAATAAATTTTCCACCCGAAGAGCACAATATTCTTTGTTAATATAAGGATTCTTTTCTTTCTCAAACTGAACCTCTCTGTTTACCATCAATTTTGTCAACTCTTCTGTATTGGTATTTACTAGATCCAATGTTGCTATATACTTTCCGTCCCTCAAAACCGTACATCTATCACCTATTTCAAATAGTTCAGACATTCTGTGAGAAATATAAATAATCCCTATATTTTCTTCTTTTAATTTACGAATCACTTCAAATAAACGCTCGGTTTCCTTATCTGTGATTGCTGCTGTGGGTTCATCTAAAACTAAAATTTTTAACTCTGTTGAAAGCGCCTTAGCAATCTCGACCATTTGCTTTTGTGCTACACTTAGGTTTTTTACAAGCGCCTTTGGATTGATTTCAACCCCCAGACGTTTTAGAACTTTCTCTGATTCTGAAATCATTTTTTTACGGTCTATCACAATTCCATTATGAAATTCTTTTCCCAAAAAAATATTCTCATAGACACTTGTATAGGGATTCAAATTGAATTCTTGATAAATTACACTAATTCCCGCATCAATTGCCGCTTTAGTTGAAAGACCATCTAGTTTTTCTCCAGACAGAAAAATTTCTCCCTTTTCCTTTTTATAGGCTGCCGACAATATTTTAATAAGTGTAGATTTTCCCGCTCCATTTTCTCCTAAAAGTACATGTACTTCTCCCTTTCTCACATCCAGACTTACATTATCTAACACCTGCACGCCTGAAAAGCTTTTACAAATTCCTTTCATTTGAAGTGCTAGTTCTTCCACATTTCCCCCTCCTTCCCTAAATACTTCCGTTGTAACCTCTAAAAGATTTCTTTAGGATATCAATATCTTGCCTCATTAATTCAATCGCATCTTTATCACAGTGATTCATTGGTGGCTGGTCATAATAATTTTCCAAATGCACAAATCCTTGATATCCAATCTCACATAATGCCTTTACCGATTCATAATACGAGGTCGCTCCTTCTCCTAGAAGGGCGGCGCTAAGTTCTCCTTCTTTTCCATCTTTTACGTGCACTTCACAAATTCTGTCACCCAATTCCCGTATCATATCCGGTGCGAAATACCCTTTGTTCAAATATGGATTTTGCGTATCCATATAAATTTTTAGGTTTGGATATCCAACTTCCTCTATGAGCCGGATATCCTCTTTTACAGATAATGCATTTTCCGTTGCCACTTGGATTCCTGCCTCTCCCGCCAGTTGACATGCTCTGCGCAAAAAAATCACAAGTTCCTGGAAATCTTTCTCCGTTTCTATCCGACTTTCTCCAAATGCCGGAAACTGTATCAAAGGAAGTTTCATTCTCTTTGCAATTTCTACTGATTTTTCTAACGCCAGCAACGCCACTTTTTTCTCGGGAGAATCCACCGGTTTCGTAATTCCATAATAGTCCAAACAATTAACTGCAACCGCGGAGAACTCAATTCCATATTTAACTTTTTCTTCCAAATAAGCATCTTGGATATATGGATTAGATAAGGGGAAACTATGTTCATAGTCTCCCTGAAAAAGTTCTACTCCATCTAGGCCCATATCTTTTACAAATTTGCAAATGTATGGCCCCTGGATAGGAGACGCCCACTCACATATGCCAAACTTTATCTTCCCCATGTTCCATCCCCCAATCTATCTTTCCATTACCAGTTCGGTGTCACCACAAATTTTCCGCCTTCCAGACTAGCCGCCGCCTCGATCGCCTCGATTGCTTGTTCCAGGGGATAACACCTGGTCAAAAACTTACTGGGATCAATTCTTCGGTTTGCGATCAATCGAATCACATGCGGCCAGATATCATGTCCAGAACTTCCAATGGAACAATGATAATTCACTCCTTTCTTTTGCAGATATGTGGACATAATCGGTGTCCTTGTGGCCGAAATCCCGATTTGCGCAATCGTTCCGCCTACACTCATCATTTTTTCAATCTCTGGAATCGTTTCTGCCTGATGATGTGTCGCTTCTACAGCCATCTCTACCCCAATACCATTCGTAAGTTCCATTACCTTCTCGCTTGGACTGCTTCCTTCCTGGAACAATTTATCTGGATCAAACACATAGTCTGCACCTACATCCTTTGCCAGTTTCATCCTTAGAGGATTTTTATCAAAAGAAATAATTTTTGCAGCCCCTGCCGCCTTTGCCAGCGACAACGCAGACAGGCCTATCGGTCCGGCGCCGAACACCGCCACGTTTCCCCCTGGCCGGAATCCTCCTCCTCTGGTGAACATCCCGTTATAAGCAACTGCTGTCGGCTCTACCATAGACGCCACTTCCAATGCTCTTTCTTTACTTCCATATACAGGTACAAGGTCTTCTACATGAAAACAAAATTTTTCTTTTGCCACCAGATATTCCGCAAAAGCTCCATCCAGTGAAAAGCCGATTTCTTCCAGATTCTCACACTGATTAAACAGACCCGCCCGACATGCAGAGCATTCGCCGCACCAGTTCATTGTTTCTGCAACTACCAGATCCCCCTCCTTAAATCCTTTAACATTCTTCCCTACCTGGACAATCTCTCCGGAAAACTCATGTCCAATCACAACGGGTAGTTTGCAATGACCGCAGTAATAGGTATAATCATTTTCATCGGCCCCCAGAAACATGGTATCGGAACCACATACCGCAGCACCTCCCACTTTCAGCAGCACTTCATCATCCCTGGGAACCGGTACTGGTTTTTCTACCAACTCCAGCTTCGGATGACAAAACAGATCGCTTCCCATGATCGCCCGTTTATCCCGTTTCTCCCTTTCCGTAGGCTGATACCCTTCTCTGGGCTTCCATTCCGCACTTACCTGTAATGCTTTCATAAAACCTTTTCCTCCTTTTCCCCCAAATAATCTTTCAAAATGACCTTTATAACAAAACTGCTCATTTTATAACAATCTTCTTGACGATATTTTTTATCCAAAATCTCTCAGAGCATAAATATAGCCATATTTTTGTATATATTTCCCGTTTTGTTTGCATTATTTTGTTTTTGATGGTATAATTGTAACAACAATTTTGCCATTGTTCTATAATTATATTCCTGTTTAAAATAACAATATTCTTTATTTGGAGGTGTCAATATGCCAGCAAATATGCCGCGTGAGATCAAAGTCGACAAAAATATGAGAGAACTAAATCCCCATGGCAACTATGGTTTTCCGATCTATCTTCTCCATATTACTTTATCTGCTTATCCATTTGGGCGACTCAACTGCCACTGGCATCCAGAGATTGAGATTATGCTTGTTCAAGATGGATCCATGGTCTATCAGGTAAACCAGACCACTTATCATCTCACGGAAGGGGATTGTCTTTTTGTAAATTCCAACGCCCTCCATTCCGCTTCTATGTTTGAAGGCAGCGACTGCCATTATCTCGTTGCTACTTTTAATTCCAATCTAGTATATGGGTACGAAAAAAGTGACATTGATACCAACTACACTTTTCCTCTTCTGAATGCGGATTCTTTTCCTTCTTTCATTTTCCGCGCCGGCACTGAAGAAGCTCTTTTATTCAGCAAATACTTAGAGGAAATCGCTGCTTTTTATGAATCAAGATCTTCCTGCTATGAACTCCATATCAAGAGCCGCCTCTGCGAATTATGGACCATTGTTTTTGAATCCTTCCAGCAGCGCCAGTCCTCGTCCGGCTCTGGTTTGACTGAAATCAAACAGATTTCCCGTTTAAAAAACGCTCTTTTATTCATTCATGCCCACTATACGGAGCCCATCACTCTGGATCAGATGGCAGAATCGTGCCATACCAGCAAAAGCGAGTTCTGCCGCATCTTCAAGAAAACACTGCATCAGACACCTTTTGAATACCTGCTCCGTTACCGGATACAAAAAAGCCTCTCACTTCTGGTCTCCGATTCTCTCAATATCACGGAAATCGCCCAGCAGGTAGGCTTTTCTGGCCCCAGCTATTATTCTGAAGTCTTTCGCAAATATATGAATTGTTCCCCGAGGGAATATAAAAAACGTCTTGTTGTATAAATTATACCATGCGGGAATTTTTATATTATTTCCAATATTTTCCAACTATTTCCAGACACAAAAAGAAAGCAGCAGGAACTCTTGAAACCATAGTTCCTGCTGCTTTCTTTTCCCATTTTATCTTTAAAATCTTAATTACTTCCCCAGACTCTTCCGGGCCGTCTCGATCTCTTGTCCAGAGATCCCGGTGTATTTCTCAATATCACCAGCAGAAAATCCGTTGTTCAGCATATTTTTCACTACCAAAAGGATCTCTGCCTGCCTTCCTGTTTTTTCGCCTTCCTTTATTCCGTTCTCTCTTCCTTCTTCCATCCCACGCTCTCTTCCTTCCCGCAGCGCATCTGCATACCATTCCTCCATCGCCTGACACATATCGATCTTTCCCTCCTTCTCCAAGCCTTTTATTTCTTCTATATCTTTTAACAGTTTTTCTGAATGCAGAAACGCCCGCAGCGCTTGATACGTCTCTACATCAATTTCCTGGAAATATTCCTCATTTTCCCACAGATATTTCTGCAGTTCCTCCCTTTTTCCCCTACATTTTAACATGCCGAATACTTGCTGTAAATCTGTATGAAACCTCCCCCATTCTCCCATATTCCCCGCGTCCACCAGGTTAATATGATAATTGGGAAGATACTGGCGCAGCATTTCCGTATCTCCTGTAATCCCATCTATCTGAAATAGATCATAAAGCTCCCAAGCGCCGTCCCACTTCTTCAGATCATAGTAGAAGACCAGCGTGATCACCGGCTGAATCTTATCCCCTTTGCGGAATCTGGATAAATACTCCTCTCCAGTCATGCGCCCGCCGGTTTCCCACGGGTATCGCCAATTTCCCTCTTCCCTTTCTCTTTTTGTCTGTTTCCACCGCTGTCGAATCTGGTCCGTATAAGTCAGGCTGTCATAGAGCATGTTCCTTACAGGCATAGCGTAATGTACCTTCTCCTGAGTCTCACAGGCTAAAACCGTAAGAGTAGCTCCCTTTTCCCACCGCTTTACGATATCTCTGTACCGCTGAACACTTTTCTCTTTCTTTTCTCTTCCAGCGATCAGCATATCGGTTTCCCGATCCAGACATTCCAACTCTTCCGGACGGATTACTTCTCTGCCTCCAAACAATAGGCCGTTAAACAGATCCGCAAATCTCCTGTCGTCACTCAGCCATTGATTTACTGCCACATTTGCTTTCCCCATAAAAAGCCTCCTCTTCAATTGTATCTTCATCAAAACTTGAAATCTCCGGCCGAAAAGCCCTGAACCTTGGAGACTGTGCCGCTTTCTCTTGCGGCATACTGATCCGGACACTGAATTTCCTGAATTGGAGTGGTCCGGGATTTTGATGTGACAATATTGTAACACAAAAAAGACTAGAACCGCAACCCCTATATCACACTCGCAAAAGCTTCTATCAATAGTCAAAAAGGAATCGCCCGCCTCCTTCACAGAACCAGCGATTCCTTTATATATTCAATATCTGCCCGCAGCAGGCAGGCCGCGTTCTAGTAATTCGGCTGTGTCGCCACAACTCCCTCTGTGATCTGCTCAAACAGCTCAAACGGGATCCCCACGCCCATATCGTGCTCGCTCCACTTGCACAGCATACGGGTGCTTGGGCACAGTACGCTCACATTCAGCTCTCCTGTCAGATAAGGCGACACTGTCAATTCGGAACACATCCCCTGCATAGCTCCCATATCGATGGCCGGCTTCTTTCCAGTATTGTATTCATACCCCTGTACAATACGCATGGACTGGTACGCATTGGTCATAACGATCACAACATCCGGCGTCTGTACGCACTGTTTCAGAGGAACTACCGCCACCCCGTAAGTAGATACCTGCAGCCTATGCAGACTTTTGATCGATCTGCGCAGACGTCCTGCCGTTGCCACAGAAGAATACAGCTGATAAGAAAAATATTCCTGCCCGCTTTCGATGCGTTCCGTACTGGGCTCCAAGGCCAAAGCAGTTGTCGCCCCATCGCACTTATGATGCTCTAATCTGCTCTTGATCGCCGTCTCCCGCATCGCCGCCTGTTTGACCATCACGCAATATGGCATTGCCGACTTTGTCTCCTCCACCGGATACTGGTCATAATCCTCTTTCGTGAACAGCAGGGTGATTCCCACCGGTTCCGCTTCCAGGCCCAATACCCCCTTCAATGTTTCAAGACTTTCCTCCACCCGCTCCTTTGGATAACGTTCATGGGGCAGCCCATATTCAATATTTTTATGTTTGTATGGCATACGCTTCCTCCTTTAAAATTACATTCATTTCCATCTCTTTGATCACATCCCGTCCCCCCGCCGGCTCTATGTCTACTGGATCGACGCGAAGCTGAACCGGAATAGATCATATCTCACCAGAACCGCCACAAGCACCCCATAGAGCAGAAGAGAAACAATCAGGAATCCCCAGTCCGCCCGGTCCGTTTTCATAGTCCGGTAAAAGGTCCGTTTCCCTTCTCTGCCAAGCCCTCTGCTTTCCATTGCGCAGGCCACCCGCTCTCCTCGTCTGGCTGCCACGCAGAACAAAGGCAGCATCACTCTGAACGGCGAGGTAAACCTGGAAAATATCCCTTTATTCCAGGGAAGTCCGCGAATCTCCTGCGCCAAATGGATCGAGTCTACCTGAGACTGCAGTTCCGGCAGAAAACGATAAGTTGCCATTGTAGCATATCCATGAACGATGGACAGCCGGCACTGGGTGATCAGGCTCAGCACCAGATCACTGGGCCTTGTAGTCAGCACAAATCCCATAGACATTGTCACCAAAGCCAGAATCCGGAATCCAAGAGAAAATCCATGGACCAGATCCCGCTGGGTCCACTGGAAGATCCACAGCCGGAACACAATTCCCGGCTCTGCGTTCAATCCCCGCAGCGCAAGCATAGAAATCATAAATAAAAAGCTCACCACCAGGAACAGCAGAAGCCGGCGCAGAAGATTCTGGAAGGGAATCTTTCCGCCTGCCCACGTCCCAAGGAAAAAAATCACAAACGTCAGAAATGGCAGGACCGGGAAATACGAAAGACAGACAATGATCGTTACCGCGACGATCAGAAGCAGTTTTATGATCGGATTTCTTCGGTGAAGAAAAGAATCTTTCTCTATGTACGCAAACATACGCTACCTTCCCCCTTTCCGGTTTCTCTCGCCCGCTTCTCTCCAGGCAAAATATTCCTCTGTCGGCAAAGCTTTCTTCACGCTCCCCTCTTCCAGCTCCACCACACGGGTGGCGTACTGCCTTACCAGGGATAAGTCATGGGTGATCATAACGATGGTGATCCCTTCTTCCACCAGTTTCTCCATATCCTTCATCAATTCCTGCCGATTCTCAAAATCCTGCCCATAGGTAGGCTCATCCAAAAACAAGATCTTCTGATGGGTCAAAAGCATATCCGCCACACTGAGCCGCCGTTTCTGGCCCTGACTCAGCACAAAGGGGCTTTTATCTTTCTCTTGCGCAAGATGGAACTTCTCCAACATTTCCTGGACCCGCTTCTCTTTTTCCTCAGCGCTTATCCGCACTCTTTTCAAGCTGAACATCAATTCTTCATAAACTGTATTTTTAATAAACTGATTCTCTGGGTTCTGGAACACCAATCCGATCAGATGATACAACTCCTTCTTGCGGTAGCTCTCTACGGGCCTGCCAAACAGCCGGATCGTTCCGGCGTCCTGGGTATTGATCCGGAAGATCAGCCGCATAAGCGTCGTCTTCCCTACGCCATTCTCCCCAACGATCGCCAGAAATTCTTGCTTTCTCACAGACAGATTCAGACCTTTTATGATCTGTTTTCCATTTTCTTTGTCTTTCTTCCGTTTTCCGGGGATCGGATAAGCAAATTCCAAGCCTTCGATCCTCAGAACTTCTTCCTCAGAAGACAGATCCTTTCCCCGGCGCTTTATCTGTTCTTCTGCCTGGACACGCCAGCCCTGGCGGATCACCTCTTCCCTTGCGCCGCTGGCCGTTGGAGTTCCATTCCGATCCAGCGCCAGGACATAATCCACCTGGTCAATGATCTCCGCGATATTATGTTCCACCAGCAGGATCGTAATTCCTTCTTCTCTGGACAGACGGAGGATCAGGTCAAAGATCTGCCGGCGGCTTTCCGGATCCAGATTGGCTGTCGGCTCGTCCAACAGCAGGATTTCCGGCTCTGTCACCAGCAGAGAAGCGATCGCGATCTTCTGCTTCTGGCCCCCTGACAGATTATTTAGATCCATCTTCTCATATCCTTCCATTCCCACGAAGGCAAGCGCTTTCTGAATCCTTTCCCCCATCACAGATGGATCAAACCCCAGATTTTCCATTCCAAACGCCAATTCCTCTTCTACGGTAAAAGTACAAAACTGGCTCTCTGGATTCTGCATGACAAATCCGATCCTGTCACACCGTTCTCTTGGAAGTACAGACGTAATATCTTCCTTTTCAAGGAACACCTTTCCCTCCAGCTTCCCTTCATACATATGGGGGATCAATCCATTCAGCAGATAAAGAATAGAGCTCTTCCCGCAGCCGCTCGGGCCGCTGATCGCATGGATCTTGCCTTTATAAAAACAGCAAGAGAGATGCTTCCATACCGGAAGCGTCTCTCCTTCATAACAATATGTTACATCCCGCATTTCCAGGATGACCGGTTCCTCTGACTTTTTTATGCCTTTACACATTTGAATCCTTTCAGCACTCCGGTTTTTGCCAGAGCTGCGGTAATAACCTTGACAAGAATGATGCTGATCACGATAGCGCTAAAGAAACGGACGATTATCACGCCAGCCGCTACTGCTCCTCCATAGCTCCAGGGAGTTCCCCAGAAGAATCCATCTCTGCACAGCACAAAGATCGGTCCCAGGATTCCTGACAGCAGCAGGTTCTTCATGCTTCCCTGATATTTGTCTACAACCCCGTATCCAATCTCAACAGCAAGTCCTTCCAGGAACCCTGCCAGCACAAGCTGCAGACCATAAGGGCTTCCCAAAAGCAGGTTCACTCCCGCGGTCACCAGCGCGCCAAAGATGGCGAATCCCGGCTTGCGCACCAGATACATCGGCATCATCGCCGACAGCATATAGATTCCAAAAGTCAGTTCCATAAATACAGTACCCAGCACTGCTGACAACGGCATATATGCCCAATCCAGCAATGTGTAGATTACTCCGATCACCGCAGCAACCATTGCCACTACTACAACTTCTTTTGTTGTGAATTTTTTCTCCATGTTCTCTCTCCTTTTTCCTTTGCGGCGGCCGCTAATGCCGCTTTTCGCTTGAGGTTTTCAAAAACAGAGTCATTATACCATGGAGATCTTTAACTATTCCAATCGATTATTCAAATAAATCTTTATTTATAGATTGTATCTATATGCTTTCCGGCTGCAGACGGTAATCCATATCGCCCTTTGTCCAGGCCATATCCCAGAATTGATACTCGTATTTGCTGCAGTTGATCAGGATATGCTCCAGATTCTGGATCTGCTCTTCCGTATATCCTTCCGTCAGACGATCCAGAAGGTCGATCACCGTCTGGTTTCCTCCCCGGAACGCATCGCTGACATAAGTGCTGGCCCACCTTCCATAGAACGGCTGCTCCATAGCCCCTGGTACCGTCTCAAGATAATCGCCGATCAGTTTGTAGCTCCAGAAACAAGCCAAGACTGCCGTAGTCAATTCCGCAAGTCCTTCTTTCATCGCTACCGCGATCATATAATTCGTATAAGAATCATTGTTCAGGCACATAGGAGTCTGCTCGATCACCTCCTGGGTGATTCCGAGCTCCTTCAAATAAAACTGATGTACCGCATTTTCTGTATTCAAAGTGTCCGCGATAAAGGCGCTGAATAAGCGCATATCTTTTTCGTCCCTGGATTTTACAACTCCGAGGGCAAATACTTTCGCGTACTCCATCAAATACTTATGATCCTGGATCATATAGAACTGAAACTTGTCTTTCTCTAATGTCCCGTCTGCCATTCCCTGGATAAAAGGATGGGTAAAATAGCTTTCCCAAATGGGGAGCGCTTTCTCATACAAACGCTGTGATACTTTCATGCTCTTTTCCTCCCGATAGATTTTTCATATATAATATCATACTCTTGCCTTTCCCGCACTTCCAAAAAGCCAAAATAATCAGGCCATAAAAGCCCCGTCCTCTTTCCAGTTTCCCTCTCCATCCTTATATAGGATCCTTTGGTTCCCACTGCCCCGGAATTTTAAGGTCACATCCTTCTTGGCTTCTACAAACTCTCCGTCCACCAGCCGGTCAATATAGGAAAGCATTTCTTCCGTCACATCCGTATGCGCCTTTCCGCCGGGGATCAGATCTACATCACAGGTATAGCCGGTATAGCACCAGATATCTTTCCGCGGATATGTCTCCCTGACCCTGCGCAGAAGATGTACCAATTCTTTCTGGTTCTCCGGCTCGAAAGGTTCTCCTCCCAGCAGTGTAAACCCCTGGATATAAGAAGGAGACAAAAGCGTTATGATCTCCTCTTCCGTCTCCTTGGTATACGGCTGTCCATAAGAGAAATCCCAGGTCTCCGCGTTAAAACAGCCTTTACAGTGATGGCGGCAGCCCGAAACGAACAGGCTCACCCGCACGCCCGGACCATCCGCGATATCATATGGTTTTATATTTCCGTAATACATTCCCTGTCTCCTACAAATGCAGTACCCGGTCTTTGATCTCCTGGGTACGTCCCTGATTCCAGAACTGTGTCCCGATATAACCGCAGGTCCGGCGGGCTACAAACATTTTATCCTGATCCTGGTTCCCGCAGTTTGGGCACTCCCAGATCAGCTTGCCGGACTCATCTTCTTTGATCTGGATCTCTCCATCATAGCCGCAGCACTCACAGTAATCACTCTTGGTATTCAGTTCCGCGTACATAATGTTATCATAGATAAACTGCATCACCGACAGCACCGCGGGGATGTTATCCTGCATATTCGGAACCTCCACATAACTGATAGCGCCGCCTGGAGACAATCTCTGGAAATCCGACTCGAATTTCAGCTTGTGGAACGCATCGATTTCTTCCGATACGTGCACATGATAACTGTTGGTAATATAATTCTTATCCGTCACACCCTCAATGATCCCAAATCGTTTCTGCAGACACTTGGCAAATTTATAAGTAGTGGATTCCATAGGCGTTCCATAGACAGAATAACTGATGTGCTCCGCCTCTTTCCACTCGGTACACTTGTCGTTAAGTCTCTGCATAACTTTCATAGCAAATGGCTGCGCTTCCGGGTCTGTGTGGGTCTTCCCCAGCATCCGCACGCACATTTCATACAGTCCCGCATACCCCAGGGATATGGTGGAGTATCCATTATAAAGAAGCCTGTCGATCTTCTCTCCCTTCTTCAAACGGGCAAGCGCTCCATACTGCCACAGGATCGGCGCCACATCAGAAACGGTTCCAAGAAGACGCTCATGCCGGCAGCGCAGCGCCCGGTGGCAAAGTTCCAGCCGCTCATCTAAGATCTCCCAAAACCGGTCCATATCTCCTTCAGAAGAGCAGGCGACATCTACCAGATTGATGGTCACTACTCCCTGGTTGAATCTGCCGTAGAATTTATGGCTGCCGTCCGCGTTTCTCTGAGAATCCTCTACCGTCAGGAAAGAACGGCATCCCATACACGGATATACTTCGCCCTGCTTCAATTCCTTCATGATCTTAGCGGAAATGTAATCCGGCACCATCCGCTTGGCGGTACATTTTGCGGCCAGTTCCGTCAGATACCAGTATTTGGAATCCGCCGTCACATTATCTTCATCCAGCACGTAGATCAATTTCGGAAAGGCCGGTGTGATCCACACGCCCTTTTCATTCTTCACTCCCTGCATCCGCTGGATCAGCACTTCCTCAATGATCATGGCCAGATCATCCCGGATCCTGCCATCCTCTACCTCGTCCAGGTACATGAATACCGTTACGAACGGCGCTTGTCCGTTACAGGTCATCAGGGTGATCAGCTGATACTGGATCGTCTGGATCCCGCTCTTTACTTCATCTTTCAAGCGGCGTTCCGTTACCGCGTCAATAATCCTTTCATCCAGGCTTTCGCCGCATTCCTGTCTCTCCGCGATCACATTTTTACGGATCTTCTGCCGGCTGATATCCACAAACGGCGCCAGATGCGCCAGTGTAAAGGATTGTCCGCCATACTGGTTGCTGGCCACCTGCGCTACGATCTGAGTGGTCACATTACACGCGGTAAAGAAGCTGTGCGGTTTTTCAATCAGCGTTTCACTGATGACCGTTCCGTTCTGCAGCATATCTTCCAGATTGATGAGATCACAATTATGCTCTCTCTGGGCAAAATAGTCAGAATCATGAAAATGGATGATTCCTTCTTCGTGAGCCTGCACGATCTCTTCCGGCAGGAGCACTCTTTTTGTCAGGTCCTTGCTCACCTCACCGGCCATATAATCTCTCTGGGTAGAATTAATGACCGGGTTCTTATTGGAATTCTCCTGGTTCACCTCTTCATTGATATTGTCCAGAAGAGAGAGTATCCCGTTATCCGTTGTATTTGATTTCCTTTTCAGTTCTCTTTTATAACGGTAACGGACATACTTTTGGGCCACCTCGTAACCGCGCATCTCCATGATCCCGGTTTCCACCATATCCTGAATATCTTCCACGTTCACCGCGTGAGTAAAATCTTTTACCTTCCCGGCTATGTTATCTGCGATCGCTATGATCTGGTATTCATTCATCTGATGGATCTTATCCACCTCATTGTTCGCGGCCTTGATCGCGTTGATAATCTTCTCCAAATGAAAGTCTACTTCTTCTCCATTGCGCTTGATTACCTTAGTTTTTACTTGAATGTCCATTCTTACTCCCTTCTATTTTATACCAAATATTGATATTTCTTACATTCTTTTACTATATTTAGTGTCTTGTACTATCATACACTACTTGTTCCGAAAAGGGAAGAGGCAAATCCGTAATTTTTCAATCGGGGCCGGGGGATTTTTAAAAATCCCCCGGCCCCGATCGTTTTTCCGGCATTTCGCTTACATCTCCCAATATTCTTCTTATTTTTTTGTCTATTTTCCCTTTTTATATGTTGACATTTGTAATACTTATATGTAAAATGTAACTCAAACATAAGTTACAAAAGATTTATTACTGTTACATTTGTAATAATCATGAGAGTAAAAAGGAGGAACATTATGAACACAACAGCAAGAATGAACCATATCTTTCAGCCGGATGGCAAAACCTTTATCCTGGCTATGGACCACGCGGCGAACTTCAACACTCTGCCGGCTCTGCAGAATCCTAAGAAGCTGGTCCGTGAGATCGCTTCTGCCGGCGCAGATGCGTTCCTTAGCACCGTAGGTATGGCAGAACACTTGACCGATTCTTTCCTCGGAAAAGGAATCATCGTAAGGACAGACGGCGGTGTATCCTTCCTGGGAGACCGCAGCAAAGCCATGAAAATTACTGTTACCGCTGAGGATCTGGCAAGAATGGGCGCTGACTCTGTCATCACCATGAGCTTTCCAGGCTCCAAATTCGAGAACGAATACTTAAGCAACCTGACCAAATTATGTATGGACTGTCATAAATGGGGTATCCCGGTACTGGCAGAGGCTCTTCCAAGAGGATTCGAGCCGGCGGAAGATTCCAGAACACCGGAGAATCTTACATTTGCCTGCCGTCAGAGCGTTGAGCTTGGCGCGGATTATGTAAAGACCAACTACACCGGAGACCAGGAATCCTTCAAAAACCTGGTAGAAGCGACTTACAAACCAGTTGTGATCCTTGGCGGAGCTAAGAAGGTTCCGGTAGAACAGCTTCTTCAGGAAATCAAAGACGCAATGGAAGTAGGCGGCGCTGGTGTGGCAATGGGAAGAAATATCTGGGGACATGAGAATCCGGTTGGATACACCGCGGCCATCGCGAAACTGATCCACGAAGACTGCAGCGTAGAAGCCGCCATGAAAGAAATGAATAAAACATTTGCTGTATAACGAATCAGGAGGGAATAGACGTGAGTACATTTAAAGTAGCTGTCCTTGAGGACGTAAAGAAAGTCGCATTTCATGATGCAGAAAAAAGAGATCCAGGTGACAAACAAGTCCTGGTAAAGGTAGATTCCTGCGCCATTTGTACCCTGGAGCAGCGGGTATACACCGGCGTTATGAACCGGTATCCGTTTGCCGGCGGACACGAGGCCGCTGGTGTAGTTGAGTCTGTCGGCGCGAAAGTAAACGGCGTAAAAGCCGGAGACAAAGTAGCCATCCGTCTTTTAAACTCCTGCGGCGAGTGCTACTACTGCCGCAACGGCCATGAGAATCTTTGCGTGAAATCCTTCATCGCGGAGACTCAGGAATGTGCCATGGGACCTGGCGGTTTCTCTGAATACATGATGGTAAACGCGGAAGATGTTTATAAAATGGCAGACGACATCGACCTCTCTCACGCTGCTCTCTCCGAACCGCTTGCCTGCTGTGTGCACAGCATCCGCAACGGACAGGTAGAGCTTGGAGATGATGTTGTTGTCATCGGTGTAGGAATCATGGGCGCGCTGCATATCCAGCTTGCCAAATTAAAAGGCGCAAGAGTCATCGCCTGCGAACTGGACGCAAAACGTCTGGAGGTCGCTAAGAAGATGGGCGCTGATATTCTGATCAATTCCGGCGAAGTTGATCCGGTTGACGAGATAAAGAAACTGACAGACGGAAGAGGCGCGGACGCCGTATTCTGCACAGTACCCGTTGCCGCTCTGGCAAAACAGGCTGTCGACATGACAGGAAAGATCGGACGGACCGTTTTCTATACTTCCTTCCATCCAGACCTGCCGATCGAGGTAAGCCCGAACAAGATCCACTCTTCCGAGCAGATCATCACAGGTACTGTCAATCCTCAGAAGAAGGACTTCCTGATCGCGACCAGACTGCTGTCCTCCAAATTAGTGGACATGTCTGCGCTGATCTCCGATAAGCTGCCTCTGGCAGATATCGAAAAGGCTCTGGAAGAAGCTGTCCTTCCAGACACTTACAGAATCATCGTACAGCCATAACGGTCACGAACCGTCAAAGTCTCGCTCAAGCCAGTTGATAAAAGGGCTGTTCGAGAGGTATAATAGACCTATCAAGATCACGGAGGATGGGTTTATGAAAAACATAAATTTGTCAGAAGAAAAATTAGGGGAATACCAAAGAGTCGCCTACTATTACTATAAGGCAGGACTTACACAGGAGGATATCGCGAAACGTATGAACATGTCTCGTCAACGGGTGAATCGGATCGTCAGCGCCTGTGTGGATCTTGGTATTGTAAAGATTACTATTCAGGATCTGGACAAATCAAACCTCGAACTGGAGACGGAGCTTGAGCAGAAATATAATTTAACTGGAGTCAGAATCGTAAATAATATCGTTGAAGACAATCTCGTTCGAGAGTTGGGGATCGCGGCAGGCGCCTATCTGCAGAGCATCCTCAAAAAAGGAGATATCATCGGAGTAACGAGGGGGCGGACAACAGCGGCCATGGCTGACTACTGGACTCCTTCCTCCTCCCTTCCGCAAGATCTGACGGTAACACAGCTGATCGGAAACGCAAAAGAATCCGACTCCCATACCGGAGTCAACGGCATCGTATACCGTCTCGCGGAGAAACTGGGGGCCAGAGAATCCCTGATGCTCGCTCCTGTCATTGTACGGAGCGAGGCGCTGAAACAATCAATCCTCAGTGATCCGTTTTATCAGGAATCCTATTCCATCTTCAAGCGCTGCACCATCGCCGTTGTGGGAATCGGGACCGCCCAGAGCCAGTGGAAGCATATGATCTCCCTCTATGACCGGACGGATATGGAACAGTCCAAATGGACAAAAGATGTAGCAGGTGAAGTCTGCACGCACTTTTTCGATAAAAACGGGAACGAAGTGATCCCTCCGTTCGGAGATCAGATCATCGCCATCCCTCTTGAAGATTATCAAAATATTCCAACCCGGATCGGAGTCGCCGGCGGTCTTGAAAAAACCGAGGCCATCCGCGCGGCTTTAAACGGGAACTATGTCAACGTATTGATCACTGACTTCCAGACCGCAAATGAACTTATAGTATAGGGCAGACCCAGAACCTCTGCCCTCTCAAAAAGGAAAGGAGAATTATCATATTAATGATTTCCCTTTTGCATTGGTGTGGTAGAGTGAAAGTGTATGTCAAACAACAACAGTAATCAGGGTGGATCACTGGGATTAGGCACTTGTGTCGCCATGATCGCCGGTGGTATGATCGGTAGTTCTATCTTTTCATTGTCCGGACTGACAATGACATCTGCGGGTCCTTCCGCAATCCTTACATGGGCGATCGCCGCGGTCATCATGCTCTGCTATGGGCTGATCTGCGCGGAATTGTCCACACGTTTCCCAAAATCAGGCGGTGTATTCGTATTCCCCTCCAAAGCGCTTGGCAAGACCGAGAAAGAAGGCGCTCTCTGGGGCTGGATCTCTACCTGGGGATATATCAATGCCAACATCGTAGCGATCGCGTTCGCCGCGATCTATGTTGGTACATATCTGAGCGTTGGTTTCCCAATTTTCGCAAATATGCAGATCCCGCTGGCGCTGATCGCGGTTGCGTTCATCACCATTTTGAACTGCGTGAATTTTGCGCTGGCCGGAAAAGTAAATAACCTGCTGGTATTGGCTCTTGTCATCACTATGGTGGCATACATTGCCATTTCCTTTGGATCCGGTGAGTGGGACACGAGTCTCCTGACTCCATTCTTTACCCAGGGATCCGCAGGGTCTACCGGCTTCCTGGCTATGGTTCCCACCGCTATGACAGGATATGGTTCTATCGTAGCCATGGCCTTCATGGTATCTGAAGTAAAGAATCCAAACCGGAACGTGCCAAGATCTGTTCTGATCGCCATGATCCTGGTTCTGTGCCTGTACCTTGGCATGATCCTGGCAACCGTTGGCCTGATCAGCGCGGACTTCTTGATGGAGAATCCTGGAATGCAGTTTATCCCAATGTTCGCGGCCGCATTTACCAAACTGGCAGCCATTCCGTGGGTTTCTAAGCTGATCTCTATCTCCGCTCTTCTGGCTCTGCTGACAACCATGATGACGGTAACCTCTCTTACCTCAAGAGCGATCCAGGCAGCCGCGGAGAAAGGTTCCCTTCCAAAGAAGCTGTCCGAGACCAACAAATCGGGAGTACCCGCTTACGCTACTTTCGTGGTTATGATCCCAGCGGCGATCATCTCCTGCTTCCCGCAGTTTACCTCTACCATCGTTAGCTTCGGCGCGCTGTTTGCCACTGTTACGATCACGATCAATATCATCTCTCTTCTGAAAGCCAGAAGCAAGTTTGATCTTCCGGAAGGCGCGTTCCACGCTCCCGGCGGCAATGTACTGCCAATTTTCGCTCTGCTTTTGATCGTCATCTGCTACATTCCGGATATCATCGGCGGCGGATGGATGATCTGGGCTTACTCCATCGCATGGTACATCATCGGAATCATTTACTATAAGATCCGTATGAAAAACCAAAGCGCAGAATAAAAGGTAAGAGGTGAATACAAATGAATTGGCAGATTGAAAATATGGAAAATACCTGCGTGGCTTACGGCTGCTTTGACAGCATGCATAAAGGCCACATGGCAGTTGCGGAAAAAGTAAAGGAAACAGCACAGGAAAAGGGACTTACTCCCGTCATCATCAGCTGTCCGAAACCAGGCCGTGTATTACAGACCGAGGAAGAAAAGATCTATCTCTTCCAGAAAGCCGGCATCGAGACTGTCCTCATCTTCCCGTATGAAGGCGGAGGCGACTGCACAGAAACCGAATTTGTTCAGAAGATCCTGGCCGATAAATTAGGCGCAAAAGCGCTGGTCATCGGCGAAGGCCATGCGCATCTGGGAGAAATCCAGACAGCCGCGGCGGCTGCCGGGATTGACGTTGTACTGTGCGAGACACAGGAAAAAGACGGGCATCCCATTACAGACGAGATGGTCAAAGAAGTCTTTGACGCATGCAAATTTGATGAATTTATCGAATTATGCGGACATCCTTATATCATGATCGGGGAAGTCGAGCACGGAAAGGCTCTTGGGAGAACGGTAGGCATGCCGACCGCCAATCTTTCCAGCGTAGAAGACAAGATCAAACCGCTGGACGGCGTGTACGCTACTGTTGTACACGTAGACAACGAGCTCTATAAGAGTATGACCAACATCGGAAAACGGCCGTCCGTAGACAGCTTCGACTATGTGACCATCGAAGCGTTCATCCTGGATTTCTCCAGAGACATCTACGGCAAAACGCTGGTGCTGGAAGTACATCAGTTTGTCCGCGGCGTTCAGAAATTCGCCAATCTGGAAGAAGTACAGAAACAAGTACAGAAAGATATCCAGAAAGTACGCGAAGTCTTAGAAAACGCGGTTAACGAGAACAATTAACTATCACTTCCCATACACGTTTAACGGGGCCGGGGGATTTTTTAAAATCCCCCGGCCCTAATGAGAAAGGAGACTCAAAAATGACCAGAAAAGTAATCAAAATGACAAATGCCAGAACTCTGGAGATTTTCGAGGACCCCATTCCAGAATTGGGGCCTCATGATATTCTTCTCAAAATTACGATCGCGGGAATCTGCCGCAGTGAAATGCCCACTTATCTGGGGGAAGGCGCCATGCTGATGAAAGGACCTCTCGGATTTTCCTGCATCACAGATTATGTCCCCTATCCGGCCAGCTTTGGTCATGAACCTACCGGCGTTGTAGAAAAAGTAGGTTCCCAGGTGACCCGCTTCGCTCCGGGAGACCGGGTATCAGGAGCGGGAGGCGGCGCGTTCGCCTCTCACATCATCTCCAGTGAGTTCGCCCCACTGATCAAACTGCCTGAAAGCGTGTCCGAATATGACTGTCTGGCAGAGCCTGTCATGTGCTGCTGCAACATCGTCCGGGACATTACTCCGCCGGAAGGGGGATTCATTGCCCTTGTGGGCTGCGGCTATATGGGCCAGGTATGCTTAAGCCTGCTCCATGCTCACGGCGTGGAGAACATCGCCGTCTTCGATCCTCTTCCCGCCCGCCGGGAAAAAGCGCTCTTACTTGGCGCCAAATGGGTCTTCGATCCCAGTAAACCGGATGCTATCGCGGAAGCGCTGAAGGTAACCGGAGGCGCAGGCTTTGACCGGGCTATCGAACTGTCCAAGGGATTAGACGGCTTAAGCGTGGCCGTATCCCTTATGAAGATGCCCACCGAGACAGACCGGGGTATCATTGCCGCCTCCTCTGTCTATGACAAGCACGAAATGTGGCCCACCGCTCTTGGCTTTGAGCTGATGTGCCGGTGTCCCGAACTCCATTTCGTTCATCCCGGCTTTATTCCCGATACCGAGGGGCTCATGCGGGAAGCGGTAGAGGCTTACGAAAAGGGTTATGTGCCAAAAGACGGCTTCATTACCCACCGCTTCCGTCCGGAAGAACTTGGGAAGGCCTATGAGATGATGGAAGAGGATGACGAAAGCTATCTGAAAGGCGTTGTCGTCTTCGATTAAAATCGCCAATTTCACTCACTTTGTTCCTCTTATAAAAGGAGCGGTTCACAACTGAACCGCTCCTTTCGTCTTGGTACTAAATCTGGTCTCTGATCGCCTGCATCTCTGATACGATGTCGTCAACGTCCAGAA
>OGXS01000649.1_pt1 | contig 30208 bp, 35 predicted proteins | sample 1576371 | NCBI WGS metagenome assembly OGXS01 (sample SAMEA3541475, study PRJEB24748) | human gut metagenome | biome: human gut; feature: human-associated habitat; material: faeces | place: China | collected 2012
GGCCCCCGGCGCGGCAAACAGCCGCGCCGGGGGCGCAAAACAGGGAGGAACCAGAAAAAAGCATTAGGCTTGGGCGTCCACGATGACCTCAAACCACTCGGTGGTCCCATCCGGCATGGTCCCATGGCCGGTGAGGACGTAGACGGGGTAGAGGTAGGTCTGCCCCTCCACCGGGGTGGCGTCGGCGTAGAGCCGGAGGGTGCAGGTCTCCACCACCGGGTCGGTGAGGGTTTGGTAGAGGTTGGAAGAGTAGTTCCCCCGGGCCAGGTCCGATGCCAGCTGGGCCCGGGATTTCAGGGGGACCTCCCGCGGCTGCCCGGGCTGGGCGGCCAGGTGGTGGACCGTAACCACCTTCCCCGTGGGGTCCAGGGTGACCACGATCCGGAAGACCCCCTCCACCGGGGCTCCGTCCACGGCGGGGAAGCAGTAGACGTTCTTGCCCAGGATGGTGTCCCCGCCGGTCTCCCCGCTGGTGATGGGGCCGACCCCTACGCTGGCCATGGGCCCGGACCACAGGCCGTGGGTCTGGAGGTAGTCCAGGGCGATGGCCTGGGCCTGGGCATCGGAGAGGGGAGGCGGGAGGGCAGATGGATCCACGGAGAAGATGTCCTGCCCCGTCTCGTAGGTCCAGTAGCCGGTGTCCTGGTCGATGGTCACCGTGGCCTGTCCCAGGGAATAGAGGGTGCCCGACACCCCCGGCTCCCCCTCCCCCAGGGGCTGGCCCACCAGGGCCTCCACCTGGGCCTTGGCCCCTTCGGGGCTGGCGGAGAGGGGATACAGCAAGGCCGTGTCCACCGCCGGGACTTCCAAGTCCGGGGGCAGGGAGAGGACGGTCTCTGTCGTTATCCCCGAAGAGAGGTTGGGACGGTTGGCACAGCCGGTGGCCAGCAGGGCCAGAACCAGCACCAGGAGCAGAGCGGGACGTGTTTGCATGGGGCACCACCTTACGGAACCACGGGTTGACACCGGGAAATTCGATTATGCATACAGAGACTTGGCCACCGAGGCAGGGACCATCTGGTTCTCCGAGGACACCTCCCGGTACAGGGGGACGTCGGCCGGATTGTCCAGCTGCTTCCATTCCTCCACGGGGGTCAGGGCATACTGGGTGAGGGTGAGACTGCCGTCGGGCTGCTCCACAATGGTGTAGGCTTCTGTGCCCTGGTAGAGGTAACCCTGGGGAGAGCGCTCGCCAACGGTGAGGGCCATTTGGGTATCCATCAGCAGGTCCTGCAGGGCTTGCAGATCGTCGGAGACCGAAGGGGTCCAGAGGTCGTCAAAGCAAACGTACTGGTATCCCCGCAAATCTTTCCCAAAGACCCGTGCGGCCAGGTTGATGAAGTTGTCCCCCTTGTCCTTTCCAAAGACGACGGGCGTCTCTTCCTGGGCTGCCTCGGCGTAAGCGGAGTCCCCAGGGGGCGTGGTATGGACATAGGACGCCTGCCCGCCCACCGCCTGGACAGAGACCCCAATCATCAGGGCCAGAAGCAGCAGGACGGCGATGGGCCAGCGGTTTCGAATCACAGCAATCACCTCCTTTCGAGGTTCTACTATCTATAACGTCTGAACAGGGGGATTTGTGACAGGGAAAATGGGATGTTCACAGAAAGTTTACATTTTGCAAAGAATACCGCCCCTCTGCGTGCATTGTGGCAGAGGGGCGGCAGTTTCGAAAGGGGTTGGGGGAAAACGTAAGAAAGGATTCAGAAAGCGCGGTTATCCTTGCCCATAGGTCCCAATGGTCCAGCTGCCCCCGTCGGACCGCACCAGGATCCACTGCCAGTTGGGATAGGTGCTGTTGGGGTTCAGCGTGCTGTCCTGGCCGGGATCCTCCACGGTGAAGGAGGACTGAAAGACAATGGCCTGGTCCGCGTCATACTGGGCGGCCCATTCCGGGGCACTGTAGGCGGAGAGGGCATCCTCATAGGAAAGGGAGGTCATGGTGCAGCCGGGGAAGTTCTCCTGGAAATGCTGGGTGATGACGTCTGCGGCAGCCTGAATCTCCTCATCGGTGTAGGTATCCGACCCGGAGGATTCCAACTGGAACCCTTCGGCGAGTTGGCCGCCGCTGTCTGCGGGGACGTCACTGCTGGGTTGGCCGCCGCAGGCGGCGAGGGACAGGGCCAGGAGACTGGCCAAAAGGAGAGAACAGAGTTTTTTCATAGAAACCACCTCTTAATAAAGAATTAGAAAGTGATGGAATAGTTTCTACGAACAATGGCATAGACATTGACACCGTTGTCCAGAAGTTCCCATGCGTTAATCCGGGAATTTATCCATGCATAATAATCTTTACTATGCTGGGCAACACAGAAGTTTGTATAGCTTTTCTGTTTCGTACTGCCGTCGTAATCTAAGTAAGGATAGGTACCATAGCGTCCTTTTTCAGTGACATATCCAACGTGATCCCATTCACCATCATTGGTTTCATCGAAAGCGATGAAGTCACCAGCGAGTATTTTAGCCGAGAATTTTTTGAAATCTTTACAGGTATTCCCACTTGTTCCCATAAATCTAACGAACTTATCGGCTCGTCTCCAAGACTCTGAGGAGACAAAGCCGGTTCCAGGATTGACAGTTCCTACTCTTTTGCAATACCAGCCAGAACTTGTGAGAGTGGCGTAGTGCATTTTGATACCGCCAGCAACCATAATTTGAGAAGCGAAATTGGCACAATCACCGCCTTTACTGGAATAATCTGGATAGCTATTTTTATTACGGCTTGTAGCCCACTTAATTGCATATTCGGTGCCTTTTTCTTTGATGAAGGTCTGGGCGGTAGTCGCCGATACAGAAGAGCTTTCAAAAAAGGCGCTAGAAAAAGGAGAGTTATAAGGGAGCATATAGGCCAATACTTCTGGGTCGGGAGTAGAGGTGCTTGCTAGGTACGCTTTGATTTCATCATTCTGTGCCTTGTTTTCATAAATGTCCAAAAAAGCGTCAAATTTTATTTGCTGTAGTTCTAACTTTTCTGCTGTGGCGGCTTTCAAATCTTGAAGTTGTGTTGTGCCTTGGGCGGGGACAGAGGAAGAGTTTACTTGTGTGCGTAAAGTTTCCTTGACAGCTTGGTCAACATTTATTTGAAAATCCGTCGAGTATTGCTCTGTATAAGGTAACGTATAGGTTTTTGCCAAATCCACTTTGGCATCCACTAGATGATAGTATTCGGGAATTTCGGATTTCAACTTGGACAAAGAAGCGTTCACATCATCAAACGTGGGATACAAATAATTTGTAACACCATTGATGACGACAGCATCTTTCACGGAAACGCTTCCGAAATTTTCTACTACATTGTTTTTGAAAGCAATGTCCACGCTTTGCACTTGGAGGTTTTCCAGTGAAGTTGAGACCTGACTATTTTCAGCAGCGCTAGCAGGTACAAACAAGGAGACAACAAGGCATAAAGCCAAGAACAAAGTAAGCATACGTTTTTTCATAAAAAGTCCTCCTTTGAATGGTTAGAAAAATACTTCCATTTACTCAAACTTTCGGTGGAACACTCGATATCTAAAGATACCATGCGTTCCTGGGCGGTTACGGACAGGTTCTTGTGGTAGATTGCTGGGGCTGCTTGACGCCGTTGATGGTGTAGTCCACGGTCAGTTTGTAGGCTTTCCCCTTGACTACCTTGGCCTGCCTGGTGAAAGAGACTTGGTAGGTGCCGCTTTCGTTCCAATTTCGCATACAGGAAGAGCCACTCCACAACCTGGCATTGACGGTAATCCTGTCGGTCGCATTTTTGCCCTTGACTACCACATAGCAGTTCGCCATGTTACCGCTAAACGAGAGCCGAGAGGTACTGCCTGGAGCTTTCATGGGTCCGGCCGCCTGAGCGGCTATGCCAAATAGCATTACCAGCACCATCACCAGCGCCAAAACTTGTTTTCTCATAGAAATCACCTCCCTTCGTTTCGTCTTTCATACATAGTAACGAACGAGGGAGGCGATTTGTGACGCGCATCTAAAAAATATTTAAAAAATTTTTTATTCCTCAATAGGAGTTACACTTTCCGCCAAAGAGATCAAGGCATCTTCTTCGAGGAAAGCGGTAACCTCAATCAGGGCATGGGTGGTTTGATCGGTCCAAATGATGGTATTCGAGGCAGCTGGATCCTGGGAAAGATACAGGTCCGCTGTGTTGCCATTGATCTCTACCTGTTTGATGGTAGACCCGGCTTCGTTCAGGACCGTTTCTCCAGAAGAACTCTCTGTATCATATTGATAGAGGAAGAAAATATACAGTCCATCCTCGTTGACATAGGATTCGTAGAGGAAGTCATTGCTTTCGGAACGAAGTTCCTCTTCCAACTGATAACCTTCGGGGATATTGATGGTATAGGGGACAACGTTTTCGGAGAACACGGGATCTCCGGTATAGAAATATCGCCGGAAGCCTTCCACCTGCTGGCTCACCCACCCCCAAAACGCCTCCCTAGCCTGGGCGTTGGTGGTGAGGAACACCCCGCTGCCCAGCAGGCACACCAGCACCAGGCAGGCCACCCGGCGCATGGCCCGGCGGGCGGGGGCCCGTTTGTGCCGCCGCAGGAGCTTGGCCATCTTGGCCTGGAAGGGGAGGGAGAAGGTGTGGGGGCAGTCCTCCGGGGCGGGGAGGCTGCCGTCCAGGATGGCCCCGGCTTCTTTCGCCGCCTGGCGCAGGCGGTCGTCGGTGAAAAACGTCATAGAATCCCCTCCTCCTGGCAAAGTGCCCGCAGTTTTTCCTTGGCCCGCTGCTCCAGCTTTCGGGCGGCGGCCCAGGACAGGCCCATCAGCTGGCCGGCCTCCCGGGTGGAGTAGCCCAGCTCGTACTTCAGCCGGAAGAATTCCCGGTACCGCCCAGGCAGGCGGAGGATGCACTGGGCCAGGGGGGAGGCGTCCTCCTGGGGCCCGGGGTCGATGCCGGAGATCTCCTCCACCAGGGGGGCCTCTCCCCGGCGCTGCTTCTTCCGGTAGAGGTCGATGGCCTTGTGTTCAACTATAGTAACGAGCAAGGACCGGGTTTTGTGACGCTCCAGGGAAGAAAAAATTTGAATTTTTTCCGCGACGGTCACAAAGGCGTCGTGGACGGCGTCCTCGGCGTCGGCTTCGTTGCGAAGAATCTTGTGGGCCACATGGAACATGAGGTTCCGGTAGGTCTCGTAGAGGGCCACGAAGGTGTCCCGGTCCTCCGGGGCGTCGATGGCGGCTAAGTAGATGATCATAGTGGATGTCCTCGCTTGGCGTGGCGCGCTGGGGGGCGCCACGGTGATTCCAAAGGCGAACCTTGCCTATTTTTGCGTAATTCCTACAGAAATTTGCGTAGATGCCCCCAAAAGAGAGGAGACACTTCCCTCCCTTTTGGGATTGCTCCCAGGAAGGCGCCGGGGTAAGATACCCACAGAAACCTTCCTTCCCTGGCCAGCAAGGCAACCATCGGGGCAGGAATCCCTTACTATGATAGCTATTTTAACACAAAAAGTCAACGAGAACCGGAGAAAATTACAGCATATTGCTCACACGGCGGTGCATGGCGTAGAGCTCGTCCATCATATCCTGGATGATCTGGGCGGCGGGCTTCACATCGTGGATGCGGCCCAGCACCTGGCCCATGGCGATCTGGGCGGCCTGGGGGTCGTCCTTCTCATAGGCGGCTTTGGTCACCGTGCCCCGGATCAGGGGGTAGAGCTCCTCCAAGGTGGGGTGGTGGGTTTTCTCAAAGTCGATGATGTGGAGGGCCTCCTGGGTTTTCAGGGACCGCAGGGCATTGCGGATGCTGGTCTGGGTGAGGACGGTGTCGGTCTCCTTGGCGTCCATCACCGCCTGGCGGAGGTGGGGGCCGATGTCGGTCTCCGCCGCCATGAGGAAGCGGGTGCCCACCATCACCCCGTCCAGCCCGGCGGCCAGGGCGGCGTACATGGTGCGGCCGTCGCACACGCCCCCGGCCCCCACCACAGGGAGGGTGCACCGCTCGGTGGTCAGGGGCCACTGGACGATGGAGCCCACCCCGGCCATCCCCGGGTGGCCGCCCCCCTCGTAGCCCACGATGCACACCGCGTCGCAGCCCACTTCCTGGGCGGTGTGGGCAAAGCGGGAGTCGGGGATCTTGTGCATCACCAGGCAGCCGGCCCCTTTCAGGGTGTCCATCAAGGGGGCGGGGGAGCTGCCGGCGGTCTCCACGATCTTCACCTTCTCCTCCACCACCGCCTGGAGGAAGCCTTTGATGGGCCCGTCGGGCTTGGTGTCCGGCAGCAGGGAGAGGTTGACGGAGAAGGGCCGGTCGGTCAGGGACTTGAGCTCCTGGATGGCGGCCTGAAAGTCCTCCGGGGTGGCATAGGTGGTCATATTGATGGTACCCAGCCCCCCGGCGTTGGACACGGCGGCAGCCAGGCGGGGCTTGGACAGCCACTGCATGGCCCCCTGGATGATGGGGTACTGGATGCCGAAGAGTTCGGTGATACGGGTTTTCATGGAAGTGCCTCCTGTTCCTGGTGTGGAATGCCTTCATGGTAACAACCTCCCTGGAAGAAGTCAAGCCAAGGAACCTGCTCCGTGATACTTCCCAAGGAAAGGGGAAGAAAGAACAGAAAATTTGGGGAAAACGGCAGGAACAGACTTGACAAGGGGGGAGGATGGGAGGATAATAAACCTAGTTTAGACCTGTAAAAGGAGGAACAGAATATGGAATTCAAGACCGCAACCATGGACGATTTCGATGTGGCGTTTGACTACATTGAAAAGCTTTGGGACTACAACACCTATGATAAGGAAGTCATCCGCAAGGTGTACGCCGACGTGCTGGCCGACGAGGACAGCTTCGCCTTCTTCCTCATGGACGGGGACACCTACCATGGCTTCTGCCACGGCGCTTACTTCAACACCTTCTGGCTGTCCGGCATGACCTGCTATGTCTCCAGCATCATCACCAACGCCGACGAGCGGGGCAAGGGTTATGGCGTGAAGCTCATGGACCACGCCAAGGAGCTGGCCAAGGCCCGGGGCTGCAAGGCCCTGGTGCTGGACTCCGGTATGCCCCGGAAGCAGGCCCACCGGTTCTACGAGATCTACGGCTTTGAAAAGAGCTGCTACGGCTTCGACTACTACCTGGACTAACCGGCACACGCCGGCCACACCCACCGCAGACTGCCGGCGCCTCTCCCGGGGAGGGGGCCGGCGGTTTTCTGCTTCCGCGAGAATTTGTAAGGCCTTCCCTTTGACAAAGGGGGAGGCTCTTTTTTATAATAGAACCCAGAATAACACCCACATCGTGCGGACACACTGATGGGAAAGGAGAGCCTATGAGCTTTCGAAGAATCGAATATTTTCTCTCGGTGGCCAAGCACCTGAACTTCACCAAAGCCGCCCGGGAATGCTACGTGGCCCAGGCTGCCATCAGCCAGCAGATCAAGCAGTTTGAGGAGGAGTTGGGCTTCAAACTCTTCAACCGAGGGGGGGCTTCGGTGTCCCTCACCCCGGCGGGGGAGTACTTTGCCAAACAGTGCCAGGCGGTGCTGGCCCAGTACAACGGGGCGGTGAAGCAGGCCCGGTTCCTGGCCGAGGGGAAGAAGCGGGACCTCCGGTTGGGGATCAACGGCCCCTATACCCAGGAGTGCATCCCCGACTATCTCCGCCGCTTCCGCCAGCTCTACCCCGAGGCGGCCATCACCCTCCAGGAGGGGGGCCGCAAAGAGATGCTGGAAGCCTTGGAGGAGGAGAAGCTGGACGTCATCGTCATCCCGGACTACGGCCTGGCCCTGGACCAGCGGTTCGACGTGCTGGAGCTGAGCAGCGAGCGTCCCAAGTTTATGACCGGCCCCCAGAGCCCGCTGGCCGGGCGGCAGTATGTGGCCCCCTCGGAGCTGGCGGGCCAGACCATCTTCCGCATCGAAGGGTCGGTGGGGGAGAGCCCCAACCAGGCCCGGGCAGACTACCTGGATCAGCTGGGCCTGGGGGCAAACCCGGTGCAGCAGGTGAAGACCTTCCTGGAAGCCAGCATTCTGGTTCAGGCCGGCCTGGGCATCGCCCCCCTGCCGGAGGGGATGGAGAGGAACCTCTCCCGGGACGTGAGCGTCTTTTCCATTGAGGGGGACTCCTTCCGGATCCGCACCGTGGCGCTGCGGCTGCTGCCCTCGGTGAGCCTGGCAGGGGACCACTTCTTCCAGCTGATCCGGGAGGACCAAGCCGCGCAGCGGCAAAGGTTGCAGACGCAATAAGTTTTTCTGATAGGTACATTAGTTTTCGGTGTTTCTCAAAATTGAGGAGATGTGGTATAACAATAAGCAGAAGGGCAGTATAAACTGGTACTTCCCCAACACCACAGATCTTGAGTAAGCAATGGAACACTTACTTTGATGAATAGAAAGGAGCACCGAGTTATGAACGTGAATCTGGACGCCAAGTATGAACTTTATATCAATGGACAGTGGGTTGCCCCCTCTGGTGGGAAATACTTCACCACCACCAACCCCGCCACGGGCGAAAAGCTGGCGGAGTGTGCCGAGGCAACCAAGGAAGATGTGGATGCTGCCGTCCAGGCCGCCTGGGCTGCGTTCCCCGCTTGGCGGGACCTGGAACCCGATAAGCGTGCCGCCATCCTGCTGAAGATCGCTGACATCATCGACGAGAACAAGGAACTGCTGGCCACCATCGAGTCCATGGACAACGGCAAGCCCATCCGGGAAACCATGACCATCGACGTGCCCTATTCCTCCGACCACTTCCGGTACTTTGCCGGCGCTATCCGCACCGAGGAGGGTTCCGCCAGCATCCTGAAGGACCATGTGGGCGAGTTTATGAACATCATCCTCCACGAGCCCATCGGCGTGGTGGGGCAGATTGTCCCCTGGAACTTCCCCTTCCTGATGGCCGCTTGGAAGCTGGCCCCCGCCCTGGCGGCCGGCGACTGCATCGTCTTTAAGCCCTCCTCCACCACCTCCCTGAGCGTGCTGACTCTGGTCAAGCTCATCGGCCATCTGCTGCCTCCCGGCGTGCTGAACGTGGTCACCGGCGGCGGCTCCCGGGCCGGCCAGTATATGCTGGACCACCCCGGCTTCCGCAAGCTGGCCTTCACCGGCTCCACCGAAGTGGGCCTGGACGTGGCCAAGGCTGCTGCCGACAAGCTCATCCCCTCCACCCTGGAGCTGGGCGGCAAGAGCGCCAACATCTTCTTCGAGGACTGCGATTGGGACCGTGCCCTGGACGGCCTGCAGCTGGGCATCCTGTTCAACCAGGGCCAGGTGTGCTGCGCCGGCTCCCGGGTGTTCGTCCAGGAGAGCATCTATGACAAGTTTGTGGATGCCGCCGTCAAGGCCTTCAACAACATCACCGTGGGCGATCCTCTGGATCCCAACACCCAGATGGGCTCCCAGGTGGACCAGGGCCAGCTGAGAAAGATCATGTCCTACGTGGAACTGGCCAAGGAAGAGGGCGCCACCATCGCCTGCGGCGGCGAACCCTGCAAGGACGGCGCCTGCGCCAACGGTGCCTTCATGAAGCCCACCCTCATCGTCAACGCCAACAACAACATGCGGGTGGCCCAGGAAGAGATCTTCGGCCCCGTGGCTGTGGTCATCAAGTTCAAGACTGAGGAAGAGGTCATCGCCATGGCCAACGACTCCGTCTACGGTCTGGGCGGCGCCGTTTGGACCCAGGACATCAACCGTGCCCTCCGGGTGGCCCGCGCCGTGGAGACCGGCCGTATGTGGGTCAACACCTACAACATGATCCCTGCCGGCGCCCCCTTCGGCGGCTACAAGCAGTCCGGCATCGGCCGTGAGACCCACAAGGTCATCCTGGAGCACTACACCCAGAAGAAGAACATCATGATTAACCTCAGAGAAACGCCCTCTGGCTTCTACCCTGCCAAGTAAGCAGGCAGACCCGGAGAAAACCATCGACCTCTCAGGGCGGAGGGGAGCCCCTCCGCCCTTTTCATACCCATTTTTACCCATGGCGGCCCCAGGCTGCCCCAAGGACCCAGCGTCAGAAAGGAAAAGAACTATGTCCACTTACTATTTCGTACCCAGCAGAAACGTGTTCGGCGAAGGCTCCGTGGTGGAGACCGGCGAGCTGATGAAGAGCCTGGGCGGCAGCAAGGCCATGATCGTCACCGACGAGTTCCTGGCCAGCCACCCCATGACGGCCCGCATCCAGAAGATCCTGAAGGACGCTGGGGTAGACTCTGCCGTCTTCGGCAAGGCCGAGCCCAACCCCAAGGACACCAACGTGGTGGAAGGGGAGAAGTTCTATCACGACAACGGCTGCGACTGCATCCTCTCCCTGGGCGGCGGCTCCTCCCACGACTGCGCCAAGGGCATTGGCCTGGTGGCCACCAACGGCGGCAAGATCTCCGACTATGAAGGCGTGGACAAGGCCCACGAGGCCCTGCCCCCCCTGGTGGCCGTGAACACCACCGCCGGCACCGCCTCTGAGATCACCCGGTTCTGCATCATCACCGACACCGCACGGAAGGTGAAGATGTGCATCGTGGACTGGCGGGTCACCCCGGCCATCGCCATCAACGACCCGGAGCTCATGGTGGGCATGCCCGCCTCCCTCACCGCCGCCACCGGCATGGACGCACTGACCCACGCGGTGGAAGCCTACGTCTCCACCGACGCCAACCCCCTCACTGACGCCGCCGCCATCAAGGCCATCGACAAGATCGTCCACTATCTGCCCCAGGCCGTGGCCAACGGCGACTATATGAAGGCCCGGTCCGAGATGGCCTATGCCCAGTACCTGGCCGGCGTGGCCTTCAACAACGCCTCCCTGGGCTACGTCCACGCCATGGCCCACCAGTTGGGTGGCTTCTATAACCTGCCCCACGGCGTGTGCAACGCCATCCTGCTGCCCTATGTCCAGGAGTTCAACCTCATCGGCAACCTGGAGCGGTTCGCCGTCATCGCCCGGGCCATGGACATCAACGTGGACGGCATGTCCCCCTTTGAGGCCGGCGAGGCCTGCGTGTACGGCCTGAAGACCTTTGGCCGGTACCTGGGCATCCCCCAGAACCTGCGCTCCCTGGGGGTGGACCCGGCGGACTTCGAGATCATGGCCGAGAACGCCATGAAGGACGCTACCGCCGCCACCAACCCCAGAAAGGCCACCAAGGACCAGATCATCGCCATCTTCCAGAAGGCCTACGACGGCGACTGAGCCATCCCTTCGGCTTTCTTTTCTCTCTCTTACTTGTTATCTTTCCCTTGCTTTTATCTTTCTTCTCATGTTCCCAACCTGCCCGCCCCGGAACGGATTTCCCGCCGTTCCGGGGCGGGTTTTTCTTTGCCGGGCCAGGTCCCTGTGTTATACTGAAAACTGGATGCAAAAAAGAGAAACCAGGGAGGGTATGTGTCATGAAACGCGCGTTGGGAAGTTTCCTGCTCTGGACCTTTACCATCACCGGCCTGTGCTGGGGCGGGTTGGCGATTCTGGGGCACTGGGGGGTGCTGACCCTTGCCCACCCGGCGGGAGTAGTGCTGCATCTGCTGGGGGGCTTTGGCCCCACGGTGGGCGGGCTGTGGGTGTTCTGCCGAGGCGGGGGAAGGCTCCGGCAGGTGCCCCGGCTTGTCTTTGTCCCCCGTCGAGGCACCTGGTGGGTGGTGCTGCTGTTCTGTCTGGCGGAGGGGGCGGTCATTGCCCTGTCCTCTCGGCAGTTCAACCCCCAGATACCCCTGTCCCTGGTACCGGTGGTCTTCTTCCAGGCGGCGCTGATCTACGGCGGCAATGAAGAGGTGGGCTGGCGGGGCACTATGCAGCCCCTGTTGGAGCGGGCGGTGCCCTTCCCTGGGGCGGCAGTGGTCACGGGCTTGGTCTGGGCGGGGTGGCATCTCCCCCTGTGGTTTGTGGAGGGGGCCTCCCAGCAGACTATCCCCTTCGGATGGTTTGCGGTGCTGGCAGTGCTCCAGAGTTTCTGGTACGGGGCGCTCTTTCGCAGGACCCGCTGGGTCTTTGGCTGCAATCTGGCCCATGGCCTGACCAATACCTTGCTCTCTCTGTTTGTCATCCAGGTCAACGGCCTTTTGGCGGCGGGGTGCCTGCTGTTGCTGGCGGCCTCTCTGGTCCTGTGGTACCGAACCCCTTGGGAGGCGGCCCTGGGGGAGGGAGAAAAGGGGAAAAGGACGGGGAGAATGTAGGGAAAAGGGATTGCCATTTCCCGCTCCATATGGTACAATTTCCTGAAGTTAGCTAAGACTAACCGAAGAACGGAAAGGAGCGTGCCATGGAATTTTCCCTTCGGCCGTACACGGAAAGTGACGCTGCCCCCTGCGGGGAGTGCCTCTACGAGGGCTTTTTCACCGGCCCCATCGACGAAAACGACAGACGGTTCCTGCGGGAGTACGCCCAGGTCCTCATCGAAAAGTGCAACTTCACGTACGTTGCGGAGACAGAGGCGGGACAGGTGGTGGGGTTTGTCTGCGGCAAGTACAGCAAGCCCTTCTCCCCCGCCCTGGCCAACCGATACGAGACCAAGAAGCACTATGGCCTCTGGTGCCGCATGTTTTTCCAGTTCTACCTGAAGAGGTATCCTATGTCACCTTCCTTCCAAAGGCAATTTGGAGCCTTTTACCAACAGATGAGGGAGCGGCGGCAGGACGTGTTCGGTGCCTGTGATCTGGAGCTGGTTGCCCTCTCTTCCAAAGCGGCCTACCGGAAAGGCTTGGGGACGGCCCTGGTCACGGCCTTCTTAAACCGGGCGGCGGCGGACGGGGCGGGCTCCGTGCGTCTGTTTACCAACTCTCTGGCCTCCTGGGAATTCTATGAGAAGCGCGGCTTTACCCGGGTGGCGGAGTACCCCTTCCGGGATGGCTCCGGCCACCGGTCTATGGTCTATGCCTATCAGGTGGGGGAGGAACTCCATGAAACGGGCGGATGAATCAACCGCAAGAATTTGCCGTTGGCAGGCTGTCCCTGCATCAAGGGGCAGCCTGCCAATATTGATCCGAAGAGAAATCATGTCCTTGTATGGATGCACGGGAACAGCCCCGTTGGGTCAAGCCGAAGGTTGGGTAGGAAGCGCAACGGTGACCAGGGTGCCTTGCCCATAGGTGCTGTGCACAGTAATCTGTCCGTTGTGGAGGGAGACGATCCACTGCACAATGGACAGCCCCAGCCCGGAGCCGGAACGGTCCCGCGCGGGATCCGCCCGGTAAAACCGCTCAAAGATGTGGGGCAGTTGATCTTCCTGGATGCCAATTCCGTCGTCGGAGACGGTGAAGGTGCACTGGGTTTGGGTCAGAGAGGCCCGTACCACCACCTTGCCCCGCTCCCGGCCATATCGAATGCTGTTTCCAATGAGGTTGATCAGCAGCTGGGTGGTCAGACTTTGGTCAGCATAGAGGGGGACCTCTTCCGGAACCTGGTTGAACAGCCGGATCCGGGAGGCAGCGGCGGTCTCCGCCAGTTCCTCCATGACGGACGCCACCACCTCCCGAAGGGGAAACACTTCCCGTTCCAGGTGATACCGCCCCTCATACCCACGGGTCAGCAGAAGGAGCTGGGAGAGGATCTTGTGCATACGGGCGCTCTCCCGCTGGATGGCGGCGACGGGTTCCACCGCCTCCCCTTGGGGGAGGTCCTTTTGCAGTTCCTCCGCGCAGGCGGAAATGACGGCCACCGGCGTGCGCAGCTCGTGGGAGGCGTCCGCCGTAAACTGGCGCTCCCGGGTAAAGGAAAGCCTGGAGCCGGTGCAGCATGGTATTAAAAGTGTCGGCCAGCTCTTGAATTTCATCTTGGGTGGCAATGCCGGTGATGCGCTGGGACAGGTCACCGGCCCGAATGGTTTCCGCGGCCTTGGTGATCTCTGTGATGGGGCGGATGGCCCGTTTGGCCAGGAGATACGCGCCGGCGATGGCCAAAGCCAGGTAGATGGGCACCAGAATTCCCAGCAGCACCTGTAGGGTATGCAGAGAGGCTTCCGCCGAGCCTGCGGAGATGGCGGCGGAGGCAGTGACGGTGGCGCCTTCTATTTGGACGGTTTCCTGCCGCACGGTGTAGGTCTCGTTTTGGTGCACCGTCTTGCCGTCCGGCTGGATGGCGGCGGTTTGCAGCCATTCCCCGCCGGCGGTGGAGAAGATCGGCTGCCCCTGGGGGTCGGTGACACACAGGGTGATGGCGTCGGGGAGGTCTACCTGCTGGTTGAGGCGAAAGGTCTCGTCTTGGTCATCCACGGCGATCAGGACCTGGGCGATGGCGCTGCGGAGCTGGGAGTCCATCTCCCGGCGCAGGGAGGCGGAGACTGCGCCGTACACCACCGGCAGCAGAACCGCCAGCAGGAGGGCGGTCAGCAGGGCATACAGCAAGGTGATGCGCCCCTTGATGGTCAGGGTTCTCATGGCGCAACCCGCAGGGTATATCCGGTTCCCCGGATGGTGTGGATCAGTTTGGTGGGGAAGGCACGGTCAATTTTATTCCGCAGATACCGGATGTACACATCCACCACATTGGAGTCGTAGGAGAAATCATAGTTCCAGACGTGGTCTGCAATCTGTGACCGGGTGAGGACCTGCCCTTGGTTGCGCAGGAGGTACTCCAGAAGCGCGTATTCTGTGGAGGTTAAGGAGATGTCCTGGCCTGCACGGGTGACCTTTCGGTTGGTGGTGTTCAGGGTCAGATCCTCCAGGGAGAGAACGGCGCTTTTGGTGTCACTGCCCCGGCGCAGCAGGGCCCGCACCCGGGCGGAGAACTCGTCAAAGGCGAAGGGCTTGACCAGGTAATCGTCTGCGCCGGCGTCCAAGCCGGCCACCCGGTCATCGATGGCGTCCCTGGCGGTTAGGATGAGCACCGGGGAGGCGTTTCCCCGGCTCCGCAGATCGCGGAGGAGGGAGAGGCCATCCCGTTTGGGGAGCATGAGGTCCAACACGATGCAGTCGTACTGCATGGCGTCAGCATAGTCGAAGCCTGCCTCCCCGTCGTAACAGTCGTCAACGGAGTGGCCTTCCTCTTTCAGACGCTTGGAAAGAATGTGGTGCAGGACGGGGTCGTCCTCAATGACTAAAATTCGCAGGATCATAACCGCCTTTCTGGATGGGGAGATGGGACCGCGCACAGGGCAACGGGGAACGAGAACTTGTGAAAATGAGAAAATCTCATGGAATTCTCATGCTGCTGTCATCTTCCTTGGGTAAACTGACTGACATCAACGATAGAGGAGGGAATCCGATGTCAGAGCCTATGGAACTACGGGGCGTGGACCTTGTGGTGATCCCCGCCTACCAGCCCTCGGCGCTTTTGCTGGACCTTGTGAAGGACGTCACCGCCGCCGGCTACGGTGCGGTGGTGGTGGACGATGGCAGCACCATGGACAGGCAGTGGATCTTTGCCCAGTTGGAAGCCCTGCCGGCGGTGGTGGTTCTCCACCACCCGCAAAACCGGGGGAAGGGGGCCGCCCTGAAGACGGCCTTTCAAACGGTGTGGACGTGGAATGACCCCACGGCCTATCTGGTCACCATGGATGCCGATGGGCAGCACTTGCCCCAAGACGCGGAGCGGGTGCTCCAGGAAGCCAGGACCCATCCTGGTGCGTTGGTGCTGGGCACGCGAACCTTTGGGCGGGGGGTGCCGCTCCGATCCCGGGTGGGCAATGCGCTGACCCGGGTGACCTTCCACCTGCTTAGCCGGACGAAAGTGGCAGACACCCAGACCGGGCTGCGGGCCTTTGGCTTTTCCCAGCTTACGTATTTGCTGGAAACCGAGGGGAGCGGCTATGACTACGAGATGAACGTGCTGCTCCACTGCAAACGCCACGGCATCCCGCTGGTGGAAGTTCCCATTCAGACGGTGTACCTGGACGAGCACAACTCCGCTTCCCACTTCCATTCCCTTCGGGACTCCTGGAAGGTGCTGAAAATGCTGCTGAAGTTTGCCTCGGTCTCCCTGATCAGTTTTGCCCTGGACTATGGATTGTTTCTGCTCCTGTCTACGGCAACCCAGCAGTTTGCCTATGGCCTGCTGTGCAGCAACGTTGCGGCACGGCTGGGCAGCGGCTTTTTCAACTATCAGCTCAACCGGACCTTGGTGTTTCACTCCCAGGAGAACCAGCGCAAAACCTTGGTGGAATACCTTTTGCTGGCGACCGGGATTCTCCTGGCCAACAACGGGATCCTCTCGCTGTTTGCCTATGGCCTGTCCCTTCCGCTGTGGCTGGCCAAATTGCTGACGGAGGGGTCCCTTTTCTTGGTCAGCCTCACGGTACAGACCAAGGTGATCTTTCGGGGCGGCGGCGGGCTGCCCCCAAAGAAAGGGGAGGTGAAGTCCCATGCATCCGATCCGTCTACCAAAACGGCCTAAGGGGCCGTGGCGCGCTGTCGTGGCGGTGCTTCTGGATGTGGTCATCACAGCGGGGATTGCGCTGTCCGTTTACTACTTCAACTATCGGGTCCCCCAGCGGTGTGCCCTGCCCAGCATGGCAGAGCAGGGCACACTATATGCCGGAGGGCCCCTCCAACCGGAGGGTTCTTCGGCGGGGTCCCTTCCCCTGGAGGGGAAGTTTGCCGACCGTTTCTCCGATACGGTGACAACGACAGACACGTCCTATCGGAGCAAGGACCTCTCCATTACGGTGACCGCCCACACCTTGGGGAAGGGGAGCAACCGGGTGGCTTACTATGTGGCGGACGTCTATACCTCGAACATCCGCTGCTTCCGCACCTATTTTTCCCAGGACACCTATGGTTCCGGGTTTGAAGAGCACCTGACCAAGATGAGCAGAGACGTCCAGGCAGTGCTGGCCATGAATGGAGACTCCTATTGCTACAACCACCAGCACACGGCGGGGGCGCTCATCCGCAACGGAACGGTGTACCGGGCGGAACCCACTTCAGCAGATGTGTGCGTCCTGTTTCAAAACGGCGAGATGAAAACCTATTCCCCCGACCAGTTTGACCTGCAGCAGGTGATGCAGGAGGGGGCCTACCAGTCCTGGACCTTTGGCCCGAGTCTGCTGGACGCTCAGGGAAAGGCGCTGTCCACCTTCAATACCTGGGATTATATCCGCAAGGTCCATCCCCGCAGCGCCATTGGCTACTATGAACCTGGGCATTACTGCTTCGTTGTGGTGGACGGCAGGCAGACCGGATACTCCCGGGGAATGACCTTGGAAGAATTGGCGCAGGTGTTTGACGATCTGGGATGTACCGCTGCCTATAACCTAGACGGCGGCCACTCCACCTTCATGACGCTGAACCACCAGGTGGTCAACCATCCCTACAAACCGGAGCATAAAATCGTAGACTGTCTTTACTTTGGGGAGGTGTCGTAACGTGATCAGGTGTTTGTCTCTCCTTGCCCATGGGGGGATCATCCTCTCGCTGCTGTTTTTTGTCTTTGAGATTTTAGACTGGTACAATCCGTACATGAATTTTTTGGGCCTGAAGGTTTCCACCGGTTTGATGATAGCCTTTTGCCTGCTCACCTTGGTGCAGTCGGCCTGGGTACTCCATACCCTTTGGCAGAAATCCCAAGGGAGGAAACCCTGCCCTTCCACCAGACGCCTGCCTGCTCATCCCAAGGGGCAGGGCAGACGGCTGGGACGGTGACGCGCACCGTTGGGCAGGTTTTGTTATACGGGAAAATCCTAACCCCCATCTTTCCAAAGGATAACTTTTTTCTAAACAGAAGCCAGGCGATGGGGGAAGGAAACGCCAGAGGGATTGCAACAGACGAGGGGTGTCCTTGGAAGGACACCCCTCGTTTTGGTGTATGCGTTTGTGGGGTTATAGGTACCGCCTCACCCGCCCCCTATACTGGCGATACGCTTCCCCGAAGGTCTCCTGGCACCACCGCTCCTCCGCCAGGATGATCCAGTGGGCGGACCCCTGAAACACCAGCACCAGGGCCAGCAGCACCCAGGACCGGGTGAGCAGGGCCATCCCCAGGAAGCAGACAAAATACCCCAGGTACATGGGGTTGCGGGAGAGGCGGTAGATCCCCTGGGTGTTCAGGCCATCCTGGTCCGGGGCGGCAAAGTGGAGGACCGACACGGCGCACAGAATCAGCCCCAGCAGGTACAAGACCAGGCCGCCGTGCCACGTCCCGGTGCTACCAGTTTGGATACGGCTGGCGCACAGGGCCAGGAGGATCCCCAAGGTGGCCAGTTGGTAGACGGCATAGGCGATTTTTTCCCGCCCCTGCATGGGGGCAAAGTGGGCCGCCCGGGGCAGGGCCTGCCGGTTTTTGGCAGCCAGCAGGCCGAAGCGGATCAGAAGAAAGGGGAGAAACAGCAGGACACCGGGCACGGAAGGCACCTCCCATCGAATCGAGAAAACTGCGTCCATTCTACCACAGGGGGCGCAGGGGGCAAAGAAAAATCACCCCTGGGGATCTGCACGATCCCCAGGGGTGATTGGGTTGCCGGGAAAACGGGCCCCTGCCTCACAGCACCCCCAGGTGCTCCAGCAGGATTTTGAGGCCCAAAAGGATAAGGATGATGCCCCCCAGCAGTTCGGCCTTGGACTGGAACCGGGTGCCGCAGAGGTTGCCCACCTTTACCCCGATGCAGGAGAGCAGGAAGGTGGTGGCGGCGATGAAGCACACCGCCGGCAGAATGGGCACCTCTAAGAAGGCGAAGGTGATGCCCACGGCCAGGGCGTCGATGCTGGTGGCCACCGCCATGGGCAGCATCACCCGGAAGGCTAGGGAGGCGTTGGTGTCCTCCTCGTCGGGACATCGGGCCTCCCGGATCATGTTGATGCCCAGCAAGACCAGCAGGGCAAAGGCGATCCAATGGTCCACAGCGGTGATGTAGGCGGCAAAGCGAGAGCCCAGCAGCCAGCCCAGCAGGGGCATGAGCCCCTGGAAGCCGCCAAACCAAAGGCCCACCACGGCGGCCCGTTGCAAGGTGACTTTGTCCATGGCCAAGCCCTTGCAGATGGCCACGGCAAAGGCGTCCATAGAAAGGCCTACGGCCAACAGCATCAGTTCCCAAAATGCCATACGGTGTTTCCTCCTGGGTTACCCTATGCACCGCAGGCGGGGTGTAGACCGGGACGCTGTAGGGGGTGCTTGGGGTTGTGGTGATGTGGAAAGGGGATTACTGGCCCAGGTTCTCCCAAGCCTTGTCCAGGAAGCTCTCGTCAAAGATCTGGTCGGCAGTGGGGTCGCCGGTGATGCCGCCTGCCAGCTTGGTGAGGTTGATGGCTGCCTGGAAGCCGGAGTCGGTGTGGTACCCGTCGGTGGTGGCCACCTGGTGGTCCTTGTCGAACTGGGCGTCGTAGAGGAGCTCCTCCTCGGTGGCGCCGTCAAAGAGGGTGCCCAGCTGGGCGGCAATCTCCTCGGGGGTGGCGGTCTGCATCCACTGGATGGCCTTGGCCATGGCGTTGACCGCGCTCTGCACCAGCTCGGGGTCGGACTCGATGAGGGCATCGGAGGTGATTACGGTGAAGAGCTCATAGCTGGCCGAGCCGATGATGTCCTCGATCACCCCATCGTCGGTGCCGTCCACGATGACCACGCCGCCGGCGTCGGTGAGCTGCTTGGCGGACCAGGGGTTGGTGGAGATGGCCCCCTGGAGCTCCCCATTGGCGATGGCGGCGGCGTAGCCGGAGCTGGCCATGGTGGAGATCTCTACCTTCCCCTCCAGCCCGGCGTAGTTGATGCAGGCCTGGGCGAAGGAGTAGGGGCCGCTGTTGGTGCTCTGGCCCCCGGCCAGCAGGCCGCCTTCCAGGGACTCCAAGGTGCTGTACTCCTCGGTGGCGCCGATGAGCTGGTAGGGGTACTTCTGGGTGGTGGACAGGACCACCTTGCAGCCCTGGCCGCCTTCGTTGACCATGAGGGCGGTCTCAATGCCCTTCAGGGTGAACTGGGCGTCCCCGGAGAGGACGGGGGCGGTGGCGTCGCTGCCGCGGATGGTCTGGAACTCTGCGGTCAGCCCCTCCTCGGCGAAGTAGCCCAGGGACTGGGCCAGGTAGGCCGGGGCCCAGTGGTAGCCACGGACCTGCTCGGTGATGGTGATCTTCCGCAGGTCGCCGGTGTTGTTCTGGGTGTCGGTTTCGGTTTGGGTGTCGGGGGTGTCTTCTGCTGTGGGCTCTGTCTGTCCACAGCCGGCCAACAGGCCCAGGGACAGGGTCAGGGTAAGCAGCAGGGCAAGCAGCTTTTTCATGATCATACTCCTTTTCTGTCAGTTTGCTTCTTTCTTGCCTCTATCATAACCGCCAAAGGCGGGTATGAACCAAATGGGATTAGGAGGAGCGCTGCCACCGCAGCAGGCGGCGCTCCAGCAGGCGGACCACCCCGTCCAGCAAGACGATGATGACCACCAGCACCAGCACGCAGCAGAGGACCCGTTGGGCGTTGTACACATCCCCTGCCGCGGACAGCAGCCAGCCCATCCCCTGGGTGGAGCCCAAGTACTCCCCTACGATGGCCCCGGAGAGGGCCAGGCCCAGCCCGGTGCGCAGGCTGGCCAGCAGCCAGGGCAGGCAGGCAGGCCAGATCACCTTCCCCAGCACCTGCCAGCGGCTGCCCCCCAGCAGACGGACGGCCGCCACCAGGGCAGGGTCCACACTGCGGACGCCGGAGTAGAGGTTGAAGGCGAAGATGAAAAAGACCATCAGGGCGGAAATCAGGACCTTGGACTGCAGGCCCAGGCCAAACCAGATGATGAACAGGGGGCCCAGGGCCAGTTTGGGCAGGCCGTTCAGGCCGGTCATCAGGGGCATCAGCGCCCGGCTGACCCGGGGGGAGATCCCCAACCCCAGCCCGGCCAGGGTGCCCAGTACGCCGCCAAAGAGGAGGCCCAACCCGGCCTCCTGTCCGGTGGTGGACAGGTGCCGGGCCAGCAGGCCGCTGGAGACCATGTCCACAAACTCCTGCCACAGCAGGGAGGGGCGGCTGAAGAAAAACTCGTTGACGTGCCCCCCGGCGGCGGCGACCTCCCACAAAACCAGCAGGCCCAGGACGATCACCAGTGTCCACACACCGGGGCTGGGGGCATGGGACCGGGACTTCATAGACCGCCCCCCTCTCGCAATTGGGTTTCCAGGTCTTGCCAGATGGCGCGCTCCAGCTCCACAAAGTGGGGGGTGAACTTCACGTCCATCACCCGGCGGGGGCGGGGCAGGTCGATGACGTACTCCCGGACCACCTTGCCGGGGCGGGTGCTCATCAGAAGGACCCGGTCGGCCAACGTGATGGCCTCGGTGAGGTCGTGGGTGACGTAGAGGATGGTGCAGCCGGTGGCCTCCCAGGTGGTGAGGATCTCGTCCTGAAGGCGCTGGCGGGTGAGGGCGTCCAGGGGGGCGAAGGGCTCGTCCATCATCAGGATGGCCGGGTCAATGGCCAGCACCCGGGCGATGGCCGCCCGCTTCTTCATGCCTCCGGAGAGCTCCCGGGGGTAGCTGCGCTCAAAGCCGCCCAGGCCCATCTTGGCCATGAGAGCCCGGGCGGTTTCCCGCCGCTGGGCCTTGGGGATGCCCCGAAGCTCCATGGCCAGGGCCACGTTGTCCTCCACCGTCCGCCAGGGGAGGAGGGTGTCGGCCTGGGAGATGTACCCCACCGAGGGGAGCATCCCTTCTACCGGTTCCCCCGCCAGGCGGACCTGGCCGCTGGTGGGGCGGACTTGGCCGGCCAGGACGTTGAGGGCTGTGGTTTTCCCGCAGCCGGAGGGGCCCACCAGGGCCACCAATTCCCCCTGTTCCACCGAGAGGGTGAGCCCGTCCAGGGCCAACAGGGGAGGGCGGCCGTGGGGGAAGGGAAAGGACACCGTGACGTCCTTCAATTCCAGCAGCGACAAGGGGATCCTCCTCTCTGAACCATGGAAACTGCCGTTGTATGGTGCAACCATTATAAAGGATAATTTACGAAATGTCAATGAAGCCCTGGCATCGGGGGTCCGTTGACGGCGGTACCTGTCCGTGCTATACTTTTTCCATCCCATGTTACCAGAGAAAGAAGGCGGCTTACCCATGGACGTCAATGCCCTCAACGGCCCCAAAATGACGGAGGGCCAGATCCAGGCCTACCTGGCCCGGCTGGGAATTTTTGAGACGGTCCCCCGCACCTTGGCGGGGCTGGGCCGGATCCAGCTGGCCCACAAGATCATGGTGCCCTTTGAAAACCTGGACATTGTGGCCGGCCGGCCCCTGTCCCTGGACCTGTACCATCTTTACGACAAGATTGTGGTCCGCCGCCAGGGCGGGGTGTGTGCGGAGCTGAACACCCTGTACAACTGGCTGCTCTACTCTATGGGCTTTGCGGTGACCAGCTACAATGCCCGGATGCTCTCTCCCCCCACCTATCTCTTCCGCCGCCACCGGATCCTGGCGGTGGAGCTGGAGGGCAAAACCTACACCACCGACGTGGGCTTTGCCACGGAGAACGCCCGGGTCCCCCTGGAGCTGACCGAGGGGAAGATCCAGAGCGACGGCCACTGCGAGTACCGTTACCAGTGGGAGCCCTTCTTCGGTTGGGTCCAGTCCCAGCGCCGGCCGGGGTGTGACTGGGAGCGGATCCAGGCCTTTGCCCTGGAACCCCAGATTGACCGGGACTTTGACCCGGTGCTTTTCTTCTTTGAAAAGAGCCCGGAGTCCAACATGAACGAGTTTCCCCGCCCCTCTGTGTACACCCCCGAGGGGATGCTGGCCCTGCGCCGGCACACCTTCCGGGTGGAGAAGCAGGGGTTGGTGGTCTCCTCCACCCCGGTGACCCCGGCGGAGGAGATCCGCCTGTCCCGGGAGGTGTTCCACCTGGACACCACGGGGCTGTGAGCTGAGAAAATACCGAACCCAACGGCCGGGGAGGGGTTATCCCTCCGCCGGCCGTTTTTTCCTAGGGTTGCGGGACTGGCAGGGAACTCCCACCTGGCATTTCCCGCAGCCATAGCGGGGGGCGTAGAGGGCCATGGTCCAATCCACGAAGTAGGCGCAGGCCACGTGGTCCTTGCCCGCCTTCTGGGAGATGGCCCCCACAGGACAGCGGCGGACGCAGGCGCCGCAGTGGGTACAGTAGTCATACAGCCCGGTGTAAGGCCGGGGCGTGGGGAGCAGGGGAAGGTCAGTCAGGACGCTGACAAACCGCCCGCAGGTTCCCCGTTCTGTGATGAGGCCTTTGTGCAGGCCGAAGGTCCCCAGGCCGCTGATATAGGCGGCGTGGCGCTCGGACCACCGGCTGGTAAAGGCGGCCTGGGAAGGAAACCGGCGGTCGGTGCCCCGGTGTTCCATGGAGGCAAACCGGGGGTCCAAACAGGGACACAAGGCCTGCCAGCCGGCAGCCTGGAGCAGGGCGACCAGGTGACGGGCCCAGCGAAAGAGAAGGGCCTGCCCCTCCACCCGGCCGTGGAGCCAGGCAGGGGAGGGGGCATCCGGTGTCTGCCGGTTGCTCTGGATGACCGCCTGGGAAAAGGGGAAGAAAAAGGACAGCACCGAGGCCGCCCCGGGCAGCCACTCCTCCGGGGAGAGGAACCAGGGGCCGATGGCCTCCGGCGCTTTCAGCGTAGCATAGAGGGGGTCGTGGGCAGCGGAGATCCCCAGCAGCGGAGGGTCGAACAGGGGGAGCCCTGCAAGGTCTGGAGCAAGGGCCTCCTGCGCCCCAACCTGGTTTTCCCCGGGGCGGGCCAGGAAGGCGTGGGCCTCCTGGAGCAGACGGTCATAGGTTAACGGCATGGTACCACCTCCTAGGGGGAAAAGGTAACCGGGCCCTCCGACTGGAAGGGGCAGTCCCGGAAGAGGGCGTTGACCCCATCCCGATACTCCAGCAGGGTCTTGGCCTTGCGGATGCGCTTCAGGGGTCCCTCCGGCTGGAGGAAGTGGCGGGACCAGTAGAACCACAGCTCCTTCATTTTCCCCAGCACCGGCCGGTCCCCGGAGAGGACCTGGCGGTAGGCCTCCACCAACTGGTCGTGGAAGGCCCGGAGTTCCTCTGGGGTCAGGGGTTCGCCCCCTTGGAGCTGCCGGCCCAGGGCGGGGTTGTACACCAGCCCCCGGCCTGCCATCCAGTGGGAGACGGAGGGGAACTGGGCGGCCAGCTCCCGGCAGGCCTGGGGGGTAAAGAGGTCCCCATTGTAACACAGGGGGAGGTCGCAGTGGTCCACGGCATACTGAAAGGCCCCCTGACGCACCGGCCCCCGGTAAAAGTCCCGGCGGAGGCGAGGGTGAATGATGAGCTCCCGGAGGGGGTAGCGGCGGAAAATGGCCAGCAGGGCGGGCCACTCCGCCGCATCCTCCACCCCGATCCGGGTTTTGATGGAGATGGCCAGGTCGGTTCGGGAGAAGATGTCGGCCAGGAAGGCGTCCAGCGCCTGGGGGTGGGCCAAAAAGCCCGCCCCCTTCCCCTTGGCCACCACGGTACCCGAGGGGCAGCCCAGGTTCAGGTTGACCTCGGCATACCCCAGGTCCTGGAGCACCCGGGCGGCGGCCAGGAAGGCCTCGGCCTGGTTGGCCAGCAGTTGGGGCACCACCGACACCCCCTGGTTGTGGTCTGGCTGGAGGTCCGACAGCCCCCGCCCGGTGAGGGGGCTGTCGGTGGTGGGGGCGAAGAAGGGGGCGTAGTACCGGTCCAAACCGGGAAAGCGTCTCTGGTGGACCTGACGAAAGACCCAGCCGGTGATCCCCTCTAAGGGAGCGAAGGAGAGGCGGGGGAGCGTCTGTGTGGTCATAGGGGAACCTCCTGGGGAATGATCTGCATATAGTATACCGAGGCTTTGGGCCGATGGGAAGGAGAAATTTGCTTCCACCGGCGCCGGCCCTTGCGAAAGGCCCAAAACCTGGGTATAATAAAGGCGTAAACCGCCCACCTACATCCCACCAAAGGAGGCAGCTGCTATGGCAGAATGGAAAGATTTGGGAAACAAGGCCAAAAACCTCACCTTAGCCGGCCTGGGGAAGGCCCGAGACCTGGGGGAGAGTGCGAAACTGAACCTGAACAACGTCTCAGAAGAGGAGAATAAGAAGCGGATCTATGTGGAGATCGCCAAGCGGTTCGTGGAGGAAAATCCCACCCCACCGGAAGGCTATGTGGAACTCTATGCTCAGCTGCGGGAGGTGGAGAGCCGGATTGAGGCCAACAACGCCCGCCTGAACCAACTGAAAGACGAAGGCTGAGGCCCCCGCCCCATCCCCAATCCTATGGCAGAAAGGGAGCGCCCCAAACGGTGTGGGTGCTCCCTTTTTCGGGAAAGTTCCCGCCTATGGTACCAAACACCCCCGGCACAGGTTCATACTGTGCCGGGGGTGTTTTCACGGTGTATCCAAGGGTGCTGCCCTAGCCTTACAGAATGCGGCGGGCGGCGAAATAGTTCTCGACGTAATAGCTGGTGTCCAGACTGCTGATCTTCACCCCGTCCTGGGGGGTGGAGGCGTGGACGATGTTGCCGTCCCCGATGTACAGACCCACGTGGGTGGGATAGGACCCGTTGGTGGAGAAGAACACCAGGTCGCCGGGCTGCAGCTGGTCTTTAGAGACCGCTACGCCGTTGTTCACCTGATCCCGGGAGGACCGGTTTAGGCTGTATCCAAAGTGGGCATACACATAATAGGTGAAGCCGGAGCAGTCAAAGGTGTCCGGCCCTGCGGTGCCGTAGACGTAGGGGTAACCCACATACTGCAGGGCGAAGTCCACGATCTGCTGGGCCAGGGGGTTGGTGGACGAATTGTCCCCGTTGCCGCCGTCGGGTTTGGAGACGGAGTCCTTGTCCTCCACGGTGACAAACTCCGCGGAGACATAACCGGTGCGGCCGTTGCACAGGATCTGGTACCAGCCGTCGGTCTTGCCGGTGATGGGGAAGCGGTCCCCGTCGTAGACATTGCACAGGATCTCATAGCTTGTCCCCGGGCCTTGGCGGACCCGCAGGGCGTCCCCGCCGGCGTTGATGCAGGCGTAGGTCTCTGACTGGGCGGCCACGGCGGAGATGGTGGCGGTGTGCTCTACCCCGTTGGCGTCTTGATAGATCACCTCGATCTCTCCACTGGCCTGGCTGGGGTCTACGGAGATGGGGTTGTTGGTGCTGGAGCCGGCTTGGCTGGCGCCAGAAGTATCGTGGTCCCGGTCCACCCGGATGGCGGTGGGGGCGGCCAAGGCAGTCACCGACAGCGCAGAAGCGGCCAGCAGGCCCATGGCCAGAAGCCGTGGGGCAAATTTGGAATGAAACATGGGAATCTACCTCCGTTCCAAGGGCGGGGTCAGCGGGCGGACAGAGCGCGCTCCAGCCAAACAGAGGCCACGTCGATGGCGGCATACAGGCTGTCCTTCTCGCTGCGTTTCACCACACGGTCCCGCCCTTTCAGGTCGGGGGCAGTGAGCTGGAGCTGGACGCTGACCTTGGTGGCTACGTTGAGATCTCCCACAGGTTTGGTGTCCAGAATCTGGAGCAGGATGATGTGAGAGTCAGACATATCGCCGTAATAGATGACATTATCCTTCCGGCGAAGGGGGTGACCTTTATACGTAAGAGGAATCTTCTCGTTTGCCATATAAACCTCCAAAACAAAGATCATTGGGGCCTGTTGGGGGAAAACCCAAGAACCCCAATAAAAAATGTAACCAAATTGTAACACATCTGGCCGCCCTTGTCAAATTGAATTGTGTGAACAATCTTTGAATAAACGGGAAGATGGGAAGGGGGCCTTGACAGACGGGGGACAATGGAGGATAATAAAACACTACGATCCCTGGCTGCCAGGGAGGAGAGGAGGTGCCCGCAGTGTCCAAGGAGAGTAGGAAACTCATCGCCAAAAACAGCAAAGCCTTTCACGACTACTTCGTGGAGGACCGGTACGAGGCGGGCATCGAACTGGCGGGAACGGAAGTGAAGTCCATCCGCATGGGCAACGTGAACCTGAAGGATTCCTTCTGCACCATCAAGGACGGGCAGATGACCCTCAACGGCATGCACGTGAGCCCCTATGAGAAGGGCAACATCTTCAACCGGGAACCCCGCCGCCCCCGCCGCCTGCTGATGCACAAGCGGGAGATCCTCCGCCTCTTCGCCAAGATCAAGCAGGACGGCTACACGTTGGTCCCCCTGAGCCTCTACTTCAAAGGCCCCCGGGTCAAGGTGGAGATCGGCCTGTGCAAGGGCAAAAAGCTCTACGACAAGCGGGAGGCCGCAGCCAAGAAGGACGCCAAGCGGGAGATGGACCGGGCCCTGAAACTGCAGCGGCGGTGATCCCTCCCATCCAAACAATCCATAGTATCCCTGCGGATGACTGGAACAGAAAGGAATCTATCACTATGGCACAGAATCCCATTGTTACCATTGAGATGGAGGACGGCGGCAAGATCGTCGCGGAACTCTACCCCGAAGTGGCCCCCATCACGGTGAACAACTTCATCAGCCTGGCCGGCAAGGGGTTTTATGACGGCCTGATCTTCCACCGGGTCATCTCCGGTTTCATGATCCAGGGGGGCGACCCCAAGGGCGTGGGCATCGGCGGCCCTGGCTACTGCATCAAGGGTGAGTTCTCCGCCAACGGCGTGAAGAACGACCTGAGCCACAAGCGGGGCGTGCTCTCCATGGCCCGGGCCCAGGCCATGGACTCTGCCGGCAGCCAGTTCTTCATCATGCACGCCGACGGGGACTTCCTGGACGGCCAGTACGCCGCCTTCGGCAAAGTCACCGAGGGCATGGACGTGGTGGACCGCATCGCCTCCGTCAAGACCAACTTCAGCGACAAGCCCAAGGAGGACCAGCGCATGAAGAAGGTCACCGTGGAGACCTTCGGTGTGGACTATCCCGAGCCGGAGAAGCTGTAATTACAACCTTTCGCACAGCGCACCAACTGCCCCGGGCACGGGGGCCCAGGCCCCCTGCCCGGCCGGCGTCTCTTACGATCTGGGGGCGTACTGGTTTCGACGGGGACATGGGTGCGGGAATAGCGGGCGGATGTGTCTGCCATCCTTAAAACAGGCAACTTATAAATTAAAGAACAACGACAACGAAGTTCTTGCCGCTGCTTAATTAAGCGGCTGTCCTCCCCGGAAGGACCACGAGCCGGGCTAGGGCATGATCTTAGTGGTGCACGTGACCGGGGTAAGCTTTGCCCCCGGCATGACCCATGAAGCTACCAACCCATGCAGCATGACGGTTTGCGGCATGGCGCGGGAATAGAAACAACCGTCTGCGCCCGGAGAGGTTCCCGAGGAAGTGTTTTCGGACGGGGGTTCGACTCCCCCCGCCTCCACCAAACGGACATTACACGAACACCTGCTTTTTAAGGGCGGCTTTGCCGTGTTGGTGTGGTTGTGATGTCAAAACAGACCAGAGGGCCAAGGCACATCGTGCCTTGGCCCTCTGGTTTTTGTATGCTTATACCCTATTGGGATTCAGTACCCAATCATAGTGAGTCGTAACACTCTTGTTGAATGTCACACAAAATTAAGGTTCATCATCATCTTCAAACAAAGATTGCTGGCGAGCCTCTTCTGCCATTTCTTCCCAAGGCCATTTCATGGTGTGATGTTTACGGTAAAACAGCAACTGTAGATCAATTGCAAAAACAGAGTCAATGGATTCGTCATAGGATATCACAAGGCTTCTTCCTGTTTCGGGCCTTTGTAGTTCAACCAATTTTTTAGCACCGACTTTAAATTTCCTTTTTTGATTCGAGGTTCTTTTCCGTTTGTTATAGTGTATATATCATTACGAGAGAAACCCTTCATCAGTTGCCTGTCTGTTGCATTTACAATAGCTTCCATGGATAGAGCGTATATGCCGGTTGATTTCTTTTTCCTCTGTCGAATACCAGTAGAAAGTGTCTGCGCAAACTGCTGATAGAGGCCATCTAGCTGATTTGCATAGCCCTTGGCAGCATTATCATAGAATACAGGGTTTACAATAGGGGTATTGAAATCTTGAGTTTCCTCAATACCGGCTTCATCTTCAACTAGCCTTAACAAAAGAGATTGTAGAATCCCGACATTTCCAAAAGAGTCACATATCATATCGTTTTTGATATTGTCATCAATCTGAATTTTAAGTGCCTGACTACCATTGTCAATCACTTGGCGAAGTTCATCATCTGTCCATTCTATGGAAATTTCTTCTATCCGTCCCGTTAAATCAGGGTTCATGTAAGTAAGAAGATTTGTTTGGGTCCAGACACCTATAATAATCACTTTACAGTTATAGTCCCAAAATGTCTTCAAATCAAATGCTAGTTTTGCTCGCGTTTCAAGATCAAGATAATGAAAGTCCTCAATAAGGCCCGGTTCATCGCCCACAACATCGACACCGATTTCCGCTGCTGTGAGTCTGTGGTAACGGTGTGAGCACAGGAAGGGCCTGCCCTTTCCCACCGCCCTGGGGCGGTGGTACATAGGGACATGGTTTTTCTGGGAAGGTAACACTCCGCCGAAAGGACAGGAAAGCTGGGGGGCCCAGTGCCGTTATTCCGGTTCCTTCATTTTGGTCTCCACCACCACGCAGGCCAGGATGATCCCCGCCCCTACCAGACCGGCGGTAGACAGCCGCTCCCCTAAGAGGAAGTAGGAGAAGGCCGCGGTCATCACCGGGCAGGTGCATTGGAGGAGGGCCACCGTCCGGGAGGACAGGCCCCCCAAGGCGGCGTTTTGCAGCAGATAGCCTGCCACGGTGCAGCCCAAGGCCAGGTAGAAGATGGTGGCCCAGATGGTGGGGGTGGCCGCCGCCAGGTGGACCCCGCCGTCCAGAAACAGGGCGCAAAGGGCTGCCATCCCCAGGGAGGCGGCGGTCTGCAGGGCGGTGAGGGTGAGGGGATCCACCCGATTCAGGGCCTTCTCCCCAAAGATCAAAGACCCCGCCAGCAGCAGGGCGGAGAGGAGGGAGAACAGTTCCCCCCACCCAAAGCCAGACAGGCCCCCCTGGCCGCAGAGGAGGTAGAGGCCCAGAATCACCACCAGCTGGACGGGGATGTGCTGCTTCCCCATCCTGCGCCGGTAGACGGCCAGGGCCAACAGGGGGGTCATCACCGTGGACAGGGAACGGAGAAAGGCCACCGAAGTGGCGGCGGTGAGCTCCAAGGCGATGTTGTTGGCCACATAGGCCCCGCCCATACACAGGCTGGGCAGCAGCCAATCTTTGGGGGAGCAGGCCCGGAGCCCCTGGAAGATCCGCCGGCCAAAGAGCAGCAGGAGAAAGACCAGGGCAATGCCATACCGGGCGGTGAGCAGGGAGTAGACCGGCAGCACCTCATAGGCGGATTTGGAGATGGGGTCCCCAAACCCGTAGAGGAGGCTCTGTAGGAGGATGAACCCGATGGGCAGCCACCGCAGGGAGATGCCTTTCTTCAAGGGCAGCTGGGGTGTGGGATCGGTAGGGGTGGGCTTT
>OGXS01000657.1_pt1 | contig 29923 bp, 30 predicted proteins | sample 1576371 | NCBI WGS metagenome assembly OGXS01 (sample SAMEA3541475, study PRJEB24748) | human gut metagenome | biome: human gut; feature: human-associated habitat; material: faeces | place: China | collected 2012
CCTTATCTACAAAGACTTTTGCGTGTTCCTCATCCAGGCTGTCGGGATGGGGAAGCGCTTCATCGAAGTTGCGGATAAAAAGATCCATCTGGGCGGAGTTTTCCTCATTACGCATAGCTTCGTATTTCTGCCGTACTTTCTGGGGCATTTTCCCTTGGCAGATAAAAGCGCCCAGGTACTCGTTATCGCTTTCGATCCATGCGCTGACGCTGTGTTCGATCCGTTTATAGTAATCCGGGGAATCCCCCATCCCGCAAGTGCCGAAAAGAGCAATTTCTTTTCCGCTTAAGTCACCTAAGAAATCACTGACAGCCAGGCTGCAGGTACCCCGGTGAACGCAGAATCCTACGAAATATACTTTCGCCTCTGGAATCGTTTTATCGGTCGTGATATCGATCAGATCCTTGGAGTTGCCGGGAAGCCGGGAGAAAATAGCGGCCGCTATCTTCTTGGTGTTTCCGGACTCACTGTCGTATAAAACCAGATATTCTAACAATATAAAAACCTCCTTTCTCGAGAAAGAGTATTTTCTAAAAAAATGGGCTAGATGTATCGGCCGCCTGAGTAAGGGCCGCTGCCGCAGCATAATCCGCTGCCGCCGCAGCACAGATTACAGACCAGATTAGCCAGACAAAGTTTCATGCACCAGCTGCTGCCGCCGGAAAATGTGGTCTGGTAAGGGCCCTGCCGCTGTTCATACCACATGCCTCCGCTTTCCAGCTGGCGGACCAGCATCTGATATTGAAGATTGCCAGGATCCTGACGCAGGGCTTCTTTCGCGTGTTCCAGGGCGATTACATTATTGCCCACGCCGGAGTTGGCGGCGGCGCTGTAAAAATACCACTGGGCATTCCGTGTCTTCATGCCGTTCAAAAGATTAAGGGCCTCCTGATAATGGCGGCTGTTGATAAAGTTGGCGGCAGCCTGCATATGTAACTCGTCCTCTGTCTGGGCGGAACTGCTTCCTGCCTGTCGGTACTGGCCGCTGAATCCACGGAAGGAACCAAAATCCCCAAATCCGCCAAAATCATAATCTCCGCCGCTCTGGGAGGAAGAACCGTATTCCCGTTCATGCATGATCTGCTGATAGGCCTGCTGGACTTCTTTGAAACGAGCTTCCGCCTGATCCTTATTGGGGTTGTTGATATTGGCGTCAGGATGGTATTTGCGGCTCAGAGACCGGTAAGCTTTTTTGATCTCCTCGTCGGAAGCGTTTCTTGATACGCCAAGGACGCTGTATGGGTCAGTCATGATTGTTGTCTCCTGTATGAGTATTCTGCAAAGACGTCTGTCCTGTACCAGCTTCCTGCCGTTTGGCCGTAACAGATGTGTAACGGCACCACACTCCGGAGTAAAGAATATTGCGGAGGATATCGGCGTGGAGAAGAATGGGGAGGGTCTCGAATTCTCTGGAACATTCCGCCATCATCAGTGTCAGAAGCTGGCGGCAGTCCTGGGCAAAATCCGGATTCTTCTGGAAATCTTCCTTTAAAGGATTATAGCTTCCGGTCTTTAGATCCTGCTCCACATCTTCATAGGCATCCATCAGATAGATAAATTTTCCCAGGAAGAAGCCGATCTTTTGAAGGGAATCTTCCCATTCGTCTTTGCGGTATGTAAATAATTCTGCCATAATCTGGCCAAATAGTCCAGCCATTTTATCCAGACTTTGCTCTCCGGCCCGTTCCAGGGCGGTCAAGGTGGAAAGGTTAGATGCGATGGCGGCGGATTTGGCGGGATAGATATTCTGGATCGTTTTGATCTGAGGCCTTAAAAGCCTGGCGGCCGCCAGGCTTTTCCGCTTCCGTTCATCGGTCCAGTCGTCCATCAGTTTATAATAGGTAAGAAGCAGATTGACTGCCGCCGCGTAATCTGTAAACTCATTGATCCTGGCAGTGTGCTTTTCCAGCGGGTGGGCGATGCAGTTTACCGTCTTTACTTCTGTTTCCGGCTCGTACAAGCCGGTCAGCAGAAGGATCAGAAAGGTCATATCAAAAGACAGCGTCATCTGGCCCCGGCGGCCATAACATTCCTTCAACCGCTGGCAGAGCCCGCAGTAATAAGAATGATACACATCATAATCTTTAAATTTCATTTCTGCTTTGTTGATCGCAATATATCCAAACATAAAGGCAGGCTCCCTAATCAGCTTTTCTTAATAAAAGTAGTGTTGCATTTGGGACAGCGGATCTCGATGCGTCCCTTGCCCCTGGGGACACGGATCTTCTGCTTGCAGGTAGGGCATTTGTAGATATGATGGGTTTTGCGCTGGGCCATCATATTTTTCTGCCGGGCGAAGAAACAGCGGATCTTATAAGTTTTTGTCAAGAAGGCTTGATTTTCTGAGGAACGCTTATAGATATTCCGGGAAAACATCCGGAAATATGCGAAAATAATACACGCCCAGGCCAAAATAGAAAGAATGGCGCTGTCGATAAACATGGAAAGGATGATGGCGGCAAGCCCAAGGATGATGGTAAACCGTCCCAGGTAATCCATTCCGTATCTTCCCTGCATAAACCGTATCAATTTCTCTCTCAAAATGAATCCTCCTCCTGTCTGAGTATAAATTTATGATACCGCCTTAGGAAGCAAAGTCAATAAACTGGCGATTAAAAATATATAAAAATTAAAATCAGGGAGTATTTGTGATATACTATTATAGACATGCGGACGGCGGGGAAAAAGACTTAGGGATAAGAAGAAAGAGAGGGATAATATGCAGGAATTGACAAGACTGATCAAAGAAGATATGAAACCAGCCCTGGGCGTAACGGAGCCGGGCGCGATTGCTTTTGCTGTGGCGACTGCCAGGAGCTATCTGGATGGAGCGGCGGAAGAAGTTTCGGTGGCGCTGAATTCCGGGATGTATAAAAATGCGTTTACCTGCGGGATCCCTAATTCCAGCCGCTATGGCAATCTCTATGCCGCGGCTTTGGGGGCGGTGGCGGCAAAGGCGGAAAAAGGCCTGGAATCCCTTGCAGACATTACGCCGGAAGACGACGAAAAGGCGGCCCGGATGGTAGAGGAAGGGAAAATAAAGGTCTGGATGGATCGGGTGGATTCCCGGATTTCTATTGACGCTTCTGTGCGCTCATCCCAAGACGTCTGTACCGTGCGGATTCGGGACAGCCATACTCATATCGTAAGCATCGAGAAAAACGGAGAGCGCGTGTTTAAGGAAACGGAAGAACCGGCGCCGGAGGCAGAAATGAAGCCGTCAGAGGAAGAGATGCCGGCTATCCATCGTTATCGGCTGTCAGATATCCTTACCTATATCAGAACGGTTCCGGAGGAAGAGATCAGTTTCATCCGAGAAGCGTTTTCTATGAATATGGATCTTCTGGAAGAGGGGATCCATTCTGGGCGGGCTGTGATCGCCGGCCAGCTCCTCAAGGAGAATGGAGGCCAGATCATATCGGAGGACGCCAGGAAGAGCGCCCAGCTCCTCTGTAATGGAGCGATCGAGGCGAGAGTCTTAGGATTAAGCAGGCCGGCAATGAGCATCACTGGAAGCGGAGCTCACGGAATCATTGCTGCGATGCCGCTGTTCGCCTATTATGAGGTGAACTATGAGGTGGTGGATGATGATCTTCTGCTGCGGGCAACCGCGCTCAGTTATCTGATCACTATGTACATCAAGGAATACTCTGGAAAATTATCCGCTTTCTGCGGCTGCGGGATCGCCGCGGGAACCGGGATGGCCTGCGGGCTTGCGTATTTAAGAGGCGGCGGGGAAGAGGAATTGACTAAAGTAATCCAGAATATGGCCAGCGGTCTGACGGGAATGATCTGCGACGGGGGCAACCATGGCTGCGTCATGAAAGGGATCACCGCGGTGGACGCGGCCTTCCGGGCGGTGGATCTGGCTATGGAAGGGATCTGTATCGAAAATATCCACGGAATCAACGGGAAGACGCCGGAGGATACCATGCGCAATATGGGGCTGATCGCTTCGCCGGGAATGGAAGAAACGGAAAAGACGATCGTGGAGATCATGGAGAATAAATAACAGAAAGCTGTGGAAAAACGCGGCGCGGGAGGAAAATGCAATTATGGCAGAGGCAAATAGAAAGAAAAGGCATCGCAGAGGCAGGAGGCGGAAGCGAAAGGGAGGAGTTTTGTCGAATCTCATTCTGGCAGTTGCCATTGTGGTGTTCTGCGTATCGGGGTTCCAGTTGATCCGGATCGGAAAAGGATACTTGGACGGCCGGAGCGAGTATGAAAAGGTGCGGGATGTGGCGCTGACCAATCCGGATGAGCAGGAGGGCTTCCGGGTGGATTTTGAGGAATTGATGAAGATCAATCCAGACACAGTGGGATGGATCCGTTTTTATCCGGAACCTTCCCAGATCAGCTACCCCATTGTTCAGGGCGAGGATAATGAGCGATATCTCCATGAGACATTTTCCGCGAATGAGAATACGCTGGGAGCGATTTTCCTGAATGTGGACAACAGCGCGGATTACTCTGACAAAAACACCATCATTTACGGGCACCGGATGCGGGATGGGTCCATGTTCCGGCATCTGCAGGATTATGAGGACGAATCCTTTTGGAAAGACAATCCTTACTTCTATATCTATACGCCGGACGGGAAAGAGATCACGTATCATATCTATTCTTATGCGGTGGTAAACGCGGTTTCTGATACCTATCTGACGGAATTTGGGGATGATGAGTCGTACCAGGAATTCCTGGATATGACGATGGAAACCTCGGAATATGATACGGGAGTGGAAGTTGACGCGGAGGACACTATCGTTACTCTGTCAACCTGTACCAGCGCCAGTGACGAGAACCGGATCGTGGTGCGGGGCGTGAAAGAAAAAGAAGTAGAGCTTGAGGAGTGAGAATATGGCATACCAATATGAAGTGGGGGACATTGTTACTTTGAAGAAACCCCACCCCTGCGGAAGTAAAGAATGGGAGATCCTGCGGGTTGGGGCGGATTTTCGGCTGAAATGCGCCGGCTGCGGACACCAGATCATGATCAGCCGCAAACTGGTGGAAAAAAACACGAGAGATTTGAAGAAAAAGGCTTGAAACCGGGCACCTTTTATGATATCATGTAAAACCGTGATACATTAGTCCTTGCTCCCGCGGGAGATAGAAAGCGGGGGCCAAAAGACCAGAAGGAGGTGCAAAGGCGACATGAACAAATACGAATTAGCTGTTGTTGTCAGTGCAAAAATCGAAGATGACGAAAGAGCTCAGGTAGTCGAGAAAGTAAAAGCGCTGGTTGAGCGTTTTGGGGGCCAGATCTCTGACGTCGATGAATGGGGTAAGAAAAAGCTTGCTTACGAAATTCAGAAGATGAAAGAAGCGTATTATTATTTCATCCACTTCGAGGCCAAGAGCGATGTTCCAGACGAGATCGAGCAGAGAATCCGTATCATGGACAACGTGATCAGGTATTTATGCGTTAGACAGGAAGCATAAGCGGGAAGAAGAGGTAAATTTATGAATAAAGTAATTTTGATGGGACGACTGACCAGAGACCCGGAAATCCGGTATTCGCAGGGAGAGAATTCCCTGGCGATCGCCAGATACACACTGGCTGTGGACCGTAGATTTAAGCGGGACGGAGAGCCAACGGCAGATTTTATCAACTGCGTGGCTTTTGGAAGACAGGCGGAGCATGTGGAGAGATATTACCGCCAGGGCCTGAAGGTGGTAGTCAGCGGCCGGATCCAGACCGGAAGCTACACCAACAGAGACGGTGTGAAAGTCTATACTACAGAGGTGGTTGTAGACGAACAGGAATTTGCGGAAAGCAAAGCGGCAAGCGATGCGAACGCAGGACATTTCCAGTCAGCGCCCGCGCCTGCGCCGGCACCTGCGGCAGATGCCGGGGACGGGTTCATGAATATTCCAGATGGAATTGATGAGGAATTACCATTCAATTAAGGAGGTAAAGCAAAATGGCTTTTGATAAAGCGAATCGTCCAGAAGGCGGCTTCAAGAGAAGAGGCGGCGGACGCAGAAGAAAAAAAGTTTGCGTGTTCTGTGGAAAAGAGAACAACGAGATCGATTACAAAGATGTAGCAAAGCTGAGGAAGTATATCTCTGAGAGAGGAAAGATCCTTCCAAGGAGAATTACTGGAAACTGCGCAAAACATCAGAGAGCGCTTACGGTTGCCATCAAAAGAGCCCGTCACATCGCTCTGATGCCATACGTACAGGACTAATCCTGGAAAGCAGGTCGAAAAAAAGTGAACAGACAGGTACAGACGTAAAATTCGTTTGTACCTGTTTTTTTGGCTTCATCTCTTGCAAATCCTGTAAAGATTCAGTATTTTAGAAGAAGTGAAAAACGATGTATCGTGAAAGAGAATGACCGCGGCGGAAGAAGGAGGACGACCAATGAGATTGACCATGCTGGGAACGGGGAACGCAAATGTACTGGATTACTATAATACTTGTTTTGTGCTTTCGGAGAAACAGATGGGAGCGCATTTCCTTATAGATGGGGGAGGCGGAAACCGGATCCTTAAAGTTTTAAAAGACGCAGGAATAAGGTTGGAAGATATCCATGATCTTTTTGTCACCCATGAGCATATCGACCATATTTTGGGGGTGATCTGGCTGATCCGTATGATCGGGCAGAAGATGAATAAAGGACAGTATAAAGGGAAACTTCGGATCTACTGCCACAAAGAGCTGGAGGAAAAGCTCCGGGCGATCGCGGAAATGACAATCCAGAAGAAAGTATGCCGGAACTTTGGAGAGAAAATTCTGTTTGAAGTAGTGGAATCCGGGGAAACCCGCCAGATCCTGGGATGCCCGGTGACCTTTTTTGACATTGCCTCCACCAAGGCAAAACAATTTGGATTTACCATGAGGCTTCCCGATGGAAGAAAACTGACCTGCACCGGCGACGAACCTTACCGGGAGGAAGAGCGGCAGTATGTAGAAGGCAGCGACTGGCTGCTGCATGAGGCTTTCTGCCTGTATCAAGAGGCTGAACTTTTCAAACCCTATGAGAAACACCACAGTACGGTCAAAGAAGCCTGCGAACTGGCGGAAACCTTTGGGATACCCAATCTCCTTCTGTATCATACAGAAGAAACCCATGGCGGAGAGCGGAAACAGCTGTATCAGGCAGAAGGGGAGAAATACTATCACGGCCGGCTGTATGTGCCGGATGATCTGGAGGAATTGGAATTGTAGCAATTGTAGACGGGGCCGGGGGATTTTTAAAAATCCCCCGGCCCTAATTGATTATCTCCACAATATTTCACATGGTTTTAATGTAATTGTCTCGCAATTTCCATTTCCATCATAGAATTTCGTGGTCTGTGTTTCGTTTGAATTGTTTAAGATTGCGTATTTTCCGCTTTCTGGATAAGCGTTTACTTCGCAGTTTAAGTTGTCCGCATACCAGATGTGGTAGCGGTCTTCTTTATGAGCGGCGTAATACATGGCTCTCACCAGCAGCCGAGTGTTTTCGTAGCTGTAAGGAAGACCTGCGATATAGACGCCCCGGCCCTTTCCGTAGGTGCTGGCTGCTAAGTGTACTTCGTTGTTGGAATATTCAATAATTTCTGTTTTTTCTGATAAAGCGTAAATGTCGTGTTTGCTTTCTCCAAAGTCGAAAGCGCTGGTTCTGTCTTCGGTAATGAAATGGTTATCCAGAGCCTTGGTGAAATACTTGTCTGTGGAGAGGGTGAAACCAAGTTCTTTATCCACGCCAAAGATATCCGCAAGCTGGAAGAAACGGCCTCCGTGATGGAATGCGGAAGGTTCGCCGACACCGATCAGACCGCCTCCCTCGTAGACCCATCTGCGGATGGCGGTCACCAGCTTTTCGTCTGCCCATTCTTCGCCGCCGGAAAATGCGGTTCCGGCATCGCCTGCGTTGATGATCACATCGATGTCTTTTGGAACGCCGTTTTCGCGGATGTCGTCAAAGCTTAAGAATACAACGTCTACAGCCGCGCCGCTTAAGGATTCCAGAATACCAAAGTAAGAGTAAGTCTGCTTATACCAGAGAGCGTGGGCTACCATATAAGGCTGCCAGGAACGAAGGCGGCCCCAGGAATTCAAGATGCCCACTTTCAGTCCGCAGTAAGGTTTCTTGCCTTTTACATTATCGTAGATTTCCCGGAATTCGTCGGTAACATTTTCAATGTAGTCCACGAATTTGGGGAATTTGTAAGCCAGGCTCAAATAGCCGCCGTAGCCGATCCGGTCTACCGGATTACGCATAAGGGCGCGCCTTGCGCTGAGCCAGTTATCGATGGCTTCAATGCAGGGATCATTTCCTTCATAAAAAGTATCCGGGAAGAAATAAGGAAGGAAACGGCCTTCCGTATATTTCACGCCGGGAATGTCGGAGATCAGACGCAAAGTGGCGCCGCCGCCCACACTTCCCACGACCGCGTCCAGACCAATGCTTTCAAAATAGGGGCCGTAAGGCTCCGTGCCGATCCAGTTGTCGCCCAGAAACATCATGGCCTCTCTGCCGGCATCGTGGACAAGGTCCACAAGTTCCTTTGCTTTGGTTGCGACAAACCGCTGGATGAAATCCATGTAATCGCGGTAAGCTTTGGTGGGAACGCGGAAAGTGGTATTATAATAGCCGTTGTCTACGATATCCTCCGGGCGCAGGGCATAACCATATTCTTTTTCAAATTCCTCCAGAGCTTTGATGGAAATAGTGGCCCCATAGCCAAACCAGTCTACATATTTTTCCTTGGCATCGGCGTTGAATACCAAGGTGAAATGATAGAAAAATGTGGTAAAGCGGACCACGTCTGTGTCTGGGTTGTCGATCAGCCACTGCTTCAGATAATCCTTGGCGAAAGCGCCGGAATTAGCCTGGCGCACGTCAAATGGAATTTCGTGAGGCTTGTCTCCCCAATTATTGGTGATATGATTGTACATCTGGGTCGGATCCCAGATGGCAAAAACAAAGAAAGATACCGTGTATTCGTGGAATGGCGTACATCCGGTCACGACTACCCGGTCGTTTTTCTGATCTACAGACCAGTTTTCAGGAGCTACAACGTCTCCTGTAGTACGGTCGATCACTTCCCACCATTTCTTAGGATCGTGGATATAGTCGGCGATTACCTGCTGGCGGTAGTAGCCATCCAGGAAGTCGATGGACAACTCATCGGAAACCGCCAGATTATGTTTGGACATCAGCAGCATCTGCTGACATTCGTCCATGTGTTTTTCGGCAAATTCATTGTGTCCTCTCGCCACAAAGTAAGTGGTGTATATTTTAGCATCCAGTGCTTTGATCTCATCATCCAGTTTTGTGCCGTCACTGTCGCGCAGCGCATCCGCGCCCCAGCGGTCCAGCATCTCTTTCGTCTGTTCCAGAAAATTCGATTCGCTTGGCAGAGTAACCCGCCCTTTTGTCTTTGACATAATATCCTCCTTTTTTAATTTGGGCCGGGGGATTTTTAAAAAGCCCCCGGCCCAAATTAAAAATGCCCTGTCCCTTTTTGCTATTATGAGTATATGGGATAATGCCTTCTATTTCAATAGCACAATCCGCCGATTTTTTTGTACATTTTGATCTTTTTGCCGACTTACTAAAACTTGTGTTTATAGAGGAAGTTTGATATATTAAGGTCAGCAGGAAAGGGGTGGTGGATCATTGTTAGAAGTTAAGATGATCAAAAGGAGAGAGGAATTGGAGAGTTTGGCTCCGTTCTATGTGGACCGGCTTTTGTGGGGAACGAAAGGAATCCCCCGTACTTATGGATATCTTGGGTTTATCCCTGGCGACAGGTTCTGCCTGAAGATGGTTTGCGAAGAACAGAATCCGCTTCGTACCTACAAGGAAAATATGGATCCGGTTTATCGGGACAGCGCGATGGAGGCGTTCTTTCTATTTGAAAGCGCTAAGCGCAGGGAGGCTCCGCCCATTTATCTGAATTTTGAGGCAAACGGAAACGGCGCCCTGCTTGCGGGATATGGAGAGGGGAGAATGTACCGTACTTATTTTTCCCAGGATGAATGTGAGAAATTTGGCTGCAGGGCAAAAGTGGGAGAAACAAAATGGGAATTTGAAATGGAAATCCCCGTGGATATTCTGGAAGAAATTTACGGCCCGTTGGAGCTGAGAGAAGGAAGCCGCTTTACCTGCAACTTTTATAAGATTTCTGAGACAAGAGAGATTGAACACTATGCGTCTTACGCGCCTCTTGAGACGGAGACGCCAAGTTTCCACCTCCCGGAATTTTTCGCGGAGGCGGTGATCATAAAATAAACGGCAGCTTAAAAACTGCCGTCTGCCATTGCCTTGATAGAAGAGGCATATTCAGATGGAGTCATGCCGGTCACCTTCTTGAACTGTCGAGAAAAATAGTGGATAGATGTATAGCCCAGATGTTCGGAGATCTGTGTAAAATTCATCTGCCCGGTACGGATCAGTTCTTTGGCGGTGTTGATCTTCATATGGGAAAAATATTCGATGATCCCAAGAGAAGTCTTTTTCTTAAACAGTTTCTGGAGCTGGGAGCGTCCGATCAGGTTGTCCCGGCAGATCTGGTCGATGGTGATATGATTGGCCAGATTTGCCTCCAGATAATCCACCACGCGGGTAAAGATTTCAGTGTCGCTTTTGGCGCGGGTTGATTTGGTGGAAGAGATATTCTTGGGAAGCCGATCTTGGGGGGCGGAAGGATTGACATATCGTCGGATCAAATGAATCAAAAACTCTTCCAGGTACAGGCGGATCAACTGTTCGCTGCCGAATTTGTCCGGTTCTTTCTGAGGCATATTTTCCAGATAGGGGTCGTCCAGACGGCAGTCAAAGCAGCGCCTGGCTTCCATGATAATATTGGCCAATAAATTTCGTTCGATCTCATCTACTTTAAAAAGCCGCTTTTTGAAAAAGCGCATAGCTTCATCGCCGCAGTGAAAGGAGATGACCACCAGATTGGGGGCGATGCCGCCGGTCGCTTTGACGTTGTGGAATTCATTGGGAGGATGGAACAAGATCTCTCCTTTTTTTAAAATATAAAAGGTTTTGCCGGCTGTGACGCTTACTTCACCTTTATCCACGCAGATGAATTCCCAGAAATTATGCGCCTCCCCCGCAAAGGAAAAGTCGCTCATATACTCGAAATAATGGATGCTGTAAATCTTATCTACAGATATGGAATTTTTCAGCTCAACGCCATAATATGCCATGATTCCTCCTGGATCAAATGTTGTTTTTGTTTAATTACAACAATATTATACATGACTGGGAGGTAAAAATCAAAACAAAAAGCACAGATAGTACAAATTAAGGGAAATATCAGACAAAGCTTTTTGTGCATCATTGTAATATAATGGAACTTAACAACTAAACAAAGTTTTTGTTAGGAGGTAAAAGTTATGAAAAAGAAACTCGTAAGCGTTCTGCTGTGCGCGGCTATGGTAGCCGGCCTGGCAGTAGGCTGCGGCGGCGGATCCGACAGCGGCAGCGGCGGCGGAGACAAACTGGTATACTGGGCGATGTGGAGTGAGGAAGAACCACAGGCAAAGGTTATCCAGGCGGCGGTTGAAAAGTATACGGAAGATACCGGCGTTGAAGTTGATGTTCAGTTCAAAGGACGTAATGGACAGAGGGAAGGACTTCAGCCGGCGCTGGACGCAAAACAGCAGATCGACCTGTTTGACGAGGATGTAAACCGTGTAAATGGCTCTTGGGGCGACTATACAATGGACCTGGAAGAGCTGGCGGCTGACTATGAGGCGGAGCATGGAAACGCAACCCTGTTTACGATCGCGAGAAACGCGTACGCACAGGCTCATGATGGAGATCAGACGCTTCATTCAATTCCGTTCCAGCCATCCATCTTCGGATTCTTCTACAACAAGGCATTGTTTGAGCAGGCAGGTATCGAGGCCGTTCCAACAACGTTAGAAGAGTTGGATGCAGCCTGCGCGAAACTGGTTGAAGCAGGGATCACTCCGATCACAGGCGACACTACTTACCAGACCGCATACTTAGGATATCATCTGGGACGTTACCTGGGACAGGATGGAGTGAAAGCTCTGGTAAATGATCCAAACTGTGCGGATCCGGAAGCGGTAAACTGGGATGATCCAAGAGTTGCCCAGGCTATTGCGGATATTGAGGATTTCGCGAGCAAAGGATACTATTCTTCCAATATCGCTTCCAATATCTATCCTGCTGGACAGAATCAGGAGTTTGCGCCTGGAAATGCGGCAATGATCTTCTGCGGTTCCTGGCTGCCGAACGAATTAAAGAACACAGTAGCTGAAGATTTTGAGTGGGGATACTTCAACTACCCATCTGTAGAAGGCGGAACTGATGACAGTACTGCGAACAATATCGCAAACCAGGTATTCGCGATCAATAAAGATTCTGAGATGGCAGAAGAAGCATTTGAGCTGATCACTTACATCACTACTGGCGAATTTGACCAGCAGATGACAGAAGAAGCTCTTTGCATCCCGACTGATACAGCAAACGCAGATGCTTGGCCGGCAGAACTGGCGGAAGTGAAGCCTGCGTTTGATGGAACAACAACCTACTATGACTGGGCGGTAGGCGCTGAGAACAACGGAGACCTGACACCGGTTCTGAATGAGAACATGGTTAAATTGATGGCAGGAAGCATTACAGCAGATGAATTTATCGCAACCTGCGCATCCTCAGCGGGAGAATAAAAACGACAGATTTTAAACATAGAAATTGAGCTAGGGGAAAATATGGTGGCATAGGCGTCCGCGCCGCCACCATATTTTTTGAAGAAGGAGGGGCTCTGATGAAAAAGAATAGAGGAATGATTGTTGCTTTCCTTGCGCCGGCCGTCATCATCTTCTTGATGGTATTCTTATATCCGATCGTTAGAACAGTTGTAATGAGCCTTTTTAAGATCGATTCCGTGACGGCTACCATGGATACCTGGCAGTTTGTGGGAATTGAGAATTATACAAGATTATTTACAACAGATATCTTTGTTTCTGCGATGAAAAATATCGGAAAGATCTGGCTGCTCGGCGGAATCATCGTCATGCTTGTTTCGCTGCTGTTCGGTGTGATCCTGACAAGCGGGATCAAAGGGAAAAAGATTTTCCGGGCGATCATCTATCTTCCGAATATCGTAAGCGCGGTAGCGTTGGCGACTATGTGGCTGCAGTATGTATACAGCCCGCAGTTTGGTCTTTTGAAAAGCTTTTTTGAGTTTCTGGGAATGGATGAACTGGCGCAAACTCAGTGGACGGCGCCGGAAAATGTGTTCTGGGCGCTGTTGTTTGCTTATTGTTTTGGTATGATCGGATATCACATGCTGATCTGGATGAGCGGGATTGAGAGAATCAATCCAGAACTCTATGAATCTGCGACTATTGACGGCGCAAACCGGATCCAGCAGTTTCGATATATGACGCTGCCTCTGTTAAAGGGCGTGTTTAAGACAAATGTGACGATGTGGACGGTAAGTACAGCGGCGTTCTTCGTATGGTCCCAGCTTTTTTCCTCTGTTACGGCAAACAACGCCACGATCGTTCCAGTGCAGTATATGTATATGAATATCTTTGGCGCTGGAAATGCGGTAACAGAACGGAACGCGGGCTATGGCGCCGCGATCGGTATTATCCTGTGCGTTTGTGTCGTGCTTGTATTTACCATCTGCAACGCATTGGTTAAAGACGACGATCTGGAATTTTAGGAAGGAGGGGCAGTGATGGCGAAAGAAAAGAAACAAAAAGATAAATTTAATCTGAAAAGAGAACTGAAACTGGCTCCGGGTTATATCATTATACTGCTCTGGGTCCTTTTCACACTGGTACTCCTAGGATGGATCATTGCGGCCAGCTTTTCCACAACGCAGGATATTTTTGCCGGAAAGGCTCTGCAATTTCCGACAGGACTGCATTTTGAGAATTATATCCAGGCATGGGGATCTGGCGGTGTGGCAACCTTTTTCATGAACTCTCTTCTGTATTCCTTAGTGTCCTGCGCGCTGCTGATCGTGATCTGCGCGCCGGCGGCCTATGTGCTGGCTAGATTTACCTTCCTTGGGAATAAGATCATCCAGACCAGTTTCGTATCCGCCATGGGAGTGCCGATCACTATGATCGTACTGCCTTTGTTCTGTATGGTGGCCAATATGGGTATCCTGAACAGTGTGGCGGCCAGCAAGGCGACTTTGATATTCCTGTATACAGGGATCAATATTCCGTATACCACAATCTTCCTGCTGACTTTCTTCTCAAATTTGTCCAGGACATACGAAGAAGCGGCGGCGATTGATGGATGTCCGCCGGCCAAGACTTTCTGGAAGATCATGTTCCCGATGGCGCAGTCAGGAATCATAACCGTTACGATTTTTAACTTTATCAATATCTGGAATGAGTACTTCCTGTCATTGATCTTTGCGAACAACGATACGCTCCGTCCGGTGGCGGTAGGTCTTTACGGAATGCTCCAGTCCATGCAGTACACAGGAAACTGGGCGGGAATGTTTGCGGCCGTAGTAATCGTATTCCTTCCGACCTTTATCCTGTATATCTTCCTGTCAGAGAAGATCATTGGAGGAGTTACTGGCGGAATCAAAGGATAATTGACATAACGTAGATATAGATAAGAGCTTGGAGGAAAGACAATGAACAAACCAGTATTAGTCATTATGGCAGCCGGAATGGGCAGCCGATATGGCGGATTGAAACAGATCGACCCGGTGGATGAAGACGGCCATATCATCATGGACTTTTCCATGTATGACGCAAAGCAGGCGGGATTTGAAAAGGTGATCTTCATCATTAAAAAAGAGAATGAGGCGGATTTCAAAGAAGCGGTAGGAAACCGGATGGCAAAATATATGGAAGTGTCTTACGCTTATCAGGAACTGTCCAATATTCCGGAAGGGTACCAGGTGCCTGAGGGGCGCGTGAAGCCGTGGGGGACGGCGCATGCGGTCTTAAGCTGTATTGACCAGATCGACGGCCCATTTGCGGTGATCAACGCGGATGACTATTATGGACAAGAGGCTTTCCGGCTGATCTATGATTACCTTGCCGTTCACCAGGATGATGACAAGTACCGTTATACAATGGTTGGGTATGAGCTGGGAAAAACGGTAACAGACAACGGACATGTGGCCCGCGGGATCTGCGAGATGAACGAGCGGGGCGAATTGGTCGCTATCAATGAAAGAACCAGGATCGAGAAGCGCGATGGGGGAATCGCGTTTACCGAAGACGATGGGGAAAGCTGGACTTTTGTTCCGGCGGAGACAACGGTGTCTATGAATATGTGGGGATTTACAGAGAGCATCCTGCGGGAGATCAGGGATGGATTTCCGGCCTTTTTAGAAGAAGGCCTTCAGGCAAATCCGATGAAATGTGAATATTTTCTGCCTGCGGTAGTAAGCCGTCTGCTTGGGGAAGGCAGGGCTTCCGTAGCGGTTCTCAAATCTTCAGACAAATGGTATGGCGTAACCTATAAAGAGGATAAACCGGTTGTAGTCGCGGCCCTTAAGGAAATGAAAGAAAAGGGACTGTATCCGGCGCATATCTGGGAGGAATCATAATGGCAGAGGTGACACAGAAACAGAAAGAGGAAGTGATCAAGAACTTTCAGTACGAGGGCACTTTAGTAGAGGAAGGTCCATATGGAAGCGGACACATCAACGATACCTATCTGCTGACTTTTGAGATTGCTGAGATGGGGAGGATCAAGGTGATCCTTCAGCGGATGAATAGAGAGGTATTTGAGAAGCCGGTAGAGTTGATGGAAAATATTATGGGAGTTACCTCATATTTAAGAGAGCGGATCATTGAAAATGGGGGCGATCCGGAGCGGGAGACATTGAATGTGATCCCGGCGAAGGATGGAAAGCCCTATTATGTAGATTCCCTGGGAGACTACTGGCGTTCCTATCAGTTTATTACCGATGCCACCAGTTATGACCAGGTGGAGAAACCGGAGCATTTTTATCAGAGCGCGGTGGCGTTTGGAAACTTTCAGCGGCTTCTGGCGGATTATCCGGCCGAGACTCTTCATGAGACCATCAAAGGTTTCCATGATACCAGGGCCAGGCTTGCTGTTTTTCAGAAAGCGGTGGAAGAAGATGTGATGGGAAGGGCGGATTCTGTCCGGGAAGAGATCCAGTTTGTCCTGGATCGGGAAGACGTAGCCAATTATTTCTGTGAACTGCTGGATAAAAAAGAGATTCCGGTGCGGGTAACTCACAATGATACAAAGCTGAACAATATCATGATCGATAATAAAACAGGGAAAGGAATCTGCGTGATCGACCTGGATACGGTAATGCCGGGGCTTGCCATGAATGATTTTGGCGACTCCATCCGTTTTGGGGCCAGCACGGCCGCGGAGGACGAGAAGGATCTGAGCAAGGTTTCCTGCAGTATGGAATTGTTTGAGCTGTATACCAAAGGCTTTGTGGAAGGCTGCGGAGGAAAACTTACAGAGAAAGAAATCCAGCTTATGCCTATGGGCGCGAAGATTATGACTTTTGAGTGCGGGATGCGGTTTCTGACGGACTATCTTCAAGGAGACGTATATTTTAAAACCCACCGGGAAGGGCAGAATCTGGACCGTTGCCGGACTCAGTTCAAGCTGGTTGCGGATATGGAAGAAAAGTGGTACACTATGCAGGAAATCGTTAATAAATACAGCAATATCTAGGAGGCAAAAAAGCATGGCGAAGATATTGATCACAGGCGGCGCCGGCTATATCGGGAGTCATACGGCGCTGGAACTTTTGAACAAAGGATATCAGGTTGTTGTCTATGATAATCTGAGTAATTCATCTAAAGAATCCATCCGCAGAGTAGAAGAGCTGACGGGAAAGACCATTCAATTCTACGAAGGAGATGTGCTGGATGCGGAAGCGTTGGAAGCGATGTTCCGAGCGGAAGGAATTGACGCGGTGATCCACTGCGCGGCTTTGAAAGCAGTAGGCGAATCTGTGCAGAAACCACTGGAATACTATCATAATAATATTACCGGAACTCTGACCCTGATGGGTGTGATGGATAAGGTGGGAGTGAAAAATATCGTATTCAGTTCCTCTGCTACGGTCTATGGAGACCCGGAGGTGATTCCGATCACGGAAGACTGCCCGAAGGGACAATGCACCAACCCTTATGGATGGACCAAGTCTATGATGGAACAGATCATGACAGACGTACAGAAGGCAAAGCCGGATTGGAACGTGATCCTGCTGCGTTACTTTAACCCGGTAGGAGCCCATAAGAGCGGAAGGATCGGGGAAGACCCGAAGGGAATCCCTAACAATCTGATGCCGTATATCTCGCAGGTGGCTGTGGGAAAACTTCCGAAGCTGGGCGTCTTTGGCGATGACTATAATACGCCGGACGGAACGGGAGTGCGGGACTATATCCATGTAGTCGATCTGGCGCTGGGGCATGTGAAGGCCATTGATTATATCTTTACGGATCCGGGGCTGGATGTCATCAACCTGGGAACTGGAACTGGATACTCGGTACTGGATATGGTAAAAGCCTTTTCAAAAGCTTGTGGGAAAGAGATTCCATATGAGATCAAACCCAGGAGAGCCGGGGATATTGACATGTGCTACGCGGATCCGTCCAAAGCAGAACGGGTGCTTGGCTGGAAAGCGGAGCGGGATCTGGAGGAAATGTGTGAGGACACCTGGAGATGGCAGTCTCAGAATCCTAACGGGTACCGCGGATAAACAGACGCTGCAAAGCGGGAGTATCATAGCCGCATGATTGGATTTTTGGCGGAAATTGCAGGGGCAATTTCCGTCTTTTATTTTCGGCGGGAAAGTGATATAATACTGATGTATATCGTTAAAAATCTATAGTAAATATTTGTGGATTTTAGAGGATGCGGCAATGGGAAAAAAGAAAAAGGACAATCAAAGCATACGTCTGAAAGGACAACTCAAGCTGTATATGCAGTGGCCCGCGGTCATGGCGGTCCTGCTGGTGTTCGTAAATATATGGACCTATAAGATCGATCGGCGGGCGGGTACGCTGATGTTTATCTTTGTATTGATCTATATCGTGATGACGGGGATTTTATACTTGTACAGCAAGTCGCTGATCGTAAAAGACCTGGTAGAATTTGCGGCTCAATACGGAGTGGTACAGAATACGCTTTTGAAGGAACTTGCAGTACCCTATGCTATTTTCCTGGAAGACGGAAAAGCGGTATGGATGAACAGTCAGTTCGAGGAGGTGCTGGGAGGGAAACCTAAGAGAGACGTCTATATCAGCAAATATATTCCGGAACTGAATAAGAGTATTTTCCCCAAAGAGGAAGATGACGTCGTTCACATGGATGTCTATTATGGAGCCAGGGAATATAAGGCGGAGCTTAGGAAGGTATCTGTGAAAGGGTTCAGCGAGACGGAACGTCTGATGGAAATGCCGGAAGAAGAAGAGTATTTCATCGCGGTGTATCTGCAGGACGTGACGGAGCTGAGCCACTATATCAAAGCGAATGAGGAGCAGCGCCTGGTGGCCGGCCTGATTTATATTGATAATTACGATGAGGTGATCAACAGCGTAGAAGAGGTAAGGCAGTCTCTGCTGGTAGCGCTGGTGGACCGTAAGATCAATCAGTATATCGCGAAAGCGGACGGGATTGTGAAAAAAATGGAGAACGATAAATATTTTATCGCCATTCAAAAGCAGTATTTCAAGGAATTGGAAGAAGATAAATTCTCTTTGCTGGAAGAGGTAAAGTCTGTCAATATCGGAAATGGAGTTCCGGTGACGCTTAGTATTGGGCTGGGATTAAGTACCGAATCTTACTCCCAAAGTTATAATTACGCCAGAGTAGCCATCGATCTTGCCCTTGCCAGAGGCGGAGACCAAGCGGTCATCAAAGATTCCCACGGCATCACCTATTTTGGAGGAAAACGGGAACAGACGTCCAGGAATACCAGAGTTAAGGCGCGGGTTAAGGCTGAGGCGCTCCGAGAATTCCTGACAGTGAAAGATAAGATTTTTGTTATGGGACACAAGCTAAGTGACGCGGATGCGCTGGGAGCGGCGGTCGGAATCTACCGGGCGGCCGCGGCGCTGGAGAAGAAGGCGCACATCGTCTTGAATGAAGTGTCCGCATCTCTGCGCCCTTTGTATAATTCATATATAGACAATCCGGATTATCCGGAAGATCTGTTTTTGCAGCCTTCCCAGGCTATTGGCATGGCGGATGAAAATTCTATGGTGGTTGTGGTAGATACAAACCGGCCGGGAATGACAGAATGTGAAGAACTGCTGCATATTGCGAAGACCATCGTTGTGCTGGATCATCACCGGCAGAGCAGCGATAATATTGATAACGCGCTGTTATCTTATATTGAGCCGTACGCTTCTTCGTCCTGTGAGATGGTCTCCGAAATTCTGCAGTACATTGTGGACGATATCCGGATTCCAAAGCTGGAGGCAAGCAGTCTTTACGCCGGGATCATGATCGATACCAGCAATTTTGTAAATCGGACAGGCGTACGCACCTTTGAAGCGGCGGCGTTTCTGAGGCGGCATGGAGCGGATATTACGCTGGTGCGCAAGATGTTCCGGGATGATATGGAGTCGTACCGGGCAAAGGCGGAGATCCTCAGCAGTACGGAAGTATACAGAGACCGTTTTGCTATCGCTGTGGGAGCCGGTCTTACCATTGAGAGTCCTACCATCGTTGGGGCTCAGGCGGCTAACGAATTATTGGACATTAATGAGATCAAAGCCTCGTTTGTCCTTACAGAATATAACGGAAGAATCTATATCAGCGCCCGCTCCATTGACGAGGTCAATGTACAGATCATCATGGAGCGTTTGGGCGGCGGCGGCCATATGAACGCATCGGGCGCCCAGTTTGATTATACAGATATGGATCAAGCGGTGGCCACCCTGAAAGCGGTGATTGATGAAATGATCGAAGGAGGAGATATCTGATGAAGGTAATCTTAAAAGAAGACGTGAAATCCCTTGGGAAAAAAGGCCAGGTAGTAGAAGTAAGTGATGGCTATGCCAGAAACTTTATCTTGAAAAAGGGCAAAGGAGTAGAGGCGAACTCAAAGAACTTGAATGATCTGAAGCTGCAGAAGGCCAATCAGGATAAGGTGGCCCAGGAGCAGTTTGAGGCGGCAAAGGAGCTTGGAAAGAAAGTAGAGGCCGGGCAGATCCAGGTTTCCATCAAAACGGGTGAGGGCGGAAAAGCCTTTGGCTCTATTTCGTCTAAGGAGATCGCGGAAGAGACGAAAGCGCAGCTTGGCCTGGAGATTGACAAAAAGAAGATCCAGCTCAAGGAGACGATCAAGACTCTGGGAACCCACAATGTTCCTATTAAACTTCATCCGAAAGTGACCGTGGAACTGAAGGTGGTCGTGACAGAAGAAGCATAGGAGGACCAAGCAATGGAAGAAGCGCTCATCAAACGGGTCATGCCTCACAGTATTGAGGCGGAACAGTCGGTGGTCGGCGCTATGCTGATGGACAAGGATGCGATTCTGACGGCTTCTGAACTGATCAGCGGGCAGGATTTCTACCAGAGCGCCTATGGGGTGATCTTTGATTCTATGGTGGAATTATTCAATGAAGGAAAACCAGTTGACCTGGTGACCCTGCAGGACCGGCTGAAAGAGAAAGATGTGCCGCCGGAGATCACCAGTCTGGAGTTTGTCAGGGATCTTGTAACGGCAGTGCCTACTTCTGCAAATGTGAAATATTATGCCCAGATTGTAGCCGATAAATCCATGATGCGCCGGCTGATCAAGTTAAATGATGAGATATCAAACGCCTGCTATGTAGGAAATGAACCTTTGCCGGCAATCCTGGAGATGACGGAGAGATCTGTTTTTGAACTGCTCCAAAAGCGGAATCTTGGGGATTATACGCCTATTAAGCAGGTTGTGCTGAACGCGCTGGATCGGATTGAAAAAGCGTCCAAAAATAAAGGGAATGTAACGGGGATTCCAACAGGCTTCAACGATCTGGATTATAAACTGTCAGGACTGCAGCCTTCCGACTTGATCCTGGTGGCGGCCAGGCCTTCTATGGGAAAGACGGCGTTTGTGCTGAATATTGCTCAGTATGTAGCGTTTAAGCGGGAGAAGGGCGTGGCGGTCTTCAGCTTGGAAATGTCCAAAGAGCAGTTGGTCAATCGTCTGTTTTCCTTGGAGTCTCAGGTGGATTCCCAGGCTCTTAGGACTGGAAATTTGAAGGATTCGGATTGGGAGAAGCTGATCGAGGGAGCAGGGATCATTGGGAAATCTAATCTGATCATCGATGATACTCCTGGCATCTCTGTGTCGGAGCTTCGCTCAAAATGCAGAAAATATAAGCTGGAACATGACATCCAGCTGATCATCATCGACTATCTGCAATTGATGACAGGAAGTGTAGGCAGACATTCTGAGTCGCGCCAGCAGGAAATCTCAGATATTTCTCGATCTCTGAAAGCGCTGGCCAGAGAGCTGAATGTACCTGTAGTGGCCCTGTCTCAGCTGAGCCGTGCTGTGGAATCCAGACCCGATAAGCGGCCTATGCTTTCGGATCTCCGTGAATCTGGAGCCATCGAGCAGGATGCGGACGTGGTCATGTTTATATACCGGGATGAGTATTATAATAAAGACTCCGAGTTCAAGAAGCAGGCCGAGATCATTATCGCAAAACAGAGAAACGGCCCTGTGGGGACCGTTCATCTTGCCTGGCTTGCGGACTATACAAAGTTTGCCAATCTAAGTCGGCAGGAATAGCCGTTTTAATTTTTCTACTGGACCGCTCTCGGCGGCAGATTTCCGAAAGGACTGCTGCTGTCGGATGAGCTGGTCCAGTTTTTTGAATTGTTCTTCCTCCTGCCGTTCTTTGGCGTCCAGAAGGAAGGACATTTCTTTGCTGAACATAGACAGAAGTACTTCGTTATTATTTTCCAGCATCCGTTTCATGCGGAGCTGCTCCCGTGTTCTTCTAAGATCCGGGATCAGGGCTTTCAGTTCGTCGAAGGGAACCCCTTGTTCGTATAACTCCTGGATACATCCATAAAGTTTGGCGTCATCTTTTGTCTCGCGTTTTAGCTGTTCTAATGCGTTTCCCATAGAAAAACCCCCTTATTTATTAACTTGTCCCCTTTCCAGGTATGCATAGGATAGCATGGAAAGAAAGCGAAAGGAGTCGCAACCAGTCGCCGAGAACGGGAAATTTTCTTACGAAATCAGAGCGAAAACGACTTCTTTTTGTGATATAATAATTTCAAATATCTTTAAAAGCGGGGGGCTTTTACATGAAACGGAAAGGGCTGATCCTTGTCTTGGCGCTGGTCTTGATCGCGGAACTTCTGGCGGCGGGCGGGATTTTTTATAAAACATACCTGGGGAGGGAAAGCAAAACGGAAGGGACCTTGAACAGTGAAAAGGGGCGGCCGGGGCTTTTGGCGTCTGCAGTCCGATTTTTCGATGAAAAGGAAGAGGCTCTGGAGGAAGAAGAAACGAAAGCGGCAGAAGAAAAGCCTCAGTTAAACGGCTTGATCGTTGCTATTGATCCAGGGCATCAGGGGTCTCACATAGATATGAGCGCAAAAGAAGAGAACGCCCCGGGGTCCGGGGAGATGAAAGCAAAGGCTACAGGCGGGACAACCGGAACGTATACAGGCATGCCGGAATATCAGTTAAATTTGGATGTATCTCTGAAAGTCCGGGATCTTCTTGTGGAACGGGGATATCAGGTAGTCATGGCCAGGGAAGACAACGATACAGCCATCAGCAATAAAGAAAGAGCGCAGCTTGCCAATGAAGCGGGGGCGGATGTCTGCGTCAGGATACATGCCAATGGAAGCGAAGATGCCTCTAGTCAGGGGGCTCTTTGCCTGGTCATGTCTCCCGACAACCCGTATGTAGGACAGCTTTATGAGGAAAGCAATAAGCTGGCGGAAAATGTCCTGCACTCCTATTGCCAGGCGACGGGGTTCGCGGATCAGGGAGTAGTGACCAATGATACGATGACAGGTCTGAACTGGAGTGAGATACCGGTGATGATTTTGGAAATGGGATTTATGACCAATGAACATGATGATACGAAGATGGCAGATGCTTCATTCCAGGATCAGATGGCGGAAGGGATCGCGGAAGGGATCGACGCCTACTTTGGCATATGATTATGCAAAAAAATAAAGAGGAACGCATAAAATGTGTTCCTCTCTATTTCTGTAAACACAGGGTTCCCTGATACAAATTCAAAATATATTTGATTAACCCTCAGAGATAGCTCCTGTAGGACACTGAGCAGCACATGCGCCACAGTCAACGCAGGTGTCAGCATCAATCTCATAGTGATCTGCGCCCTGAGAGATAGCGCCTACTGGACATTCAGCCTCGCATGCTCCACAGCTTACACATTCATCGCTAATTACGTGTGCCATTGGTATGTACCTCCTTTTTTGATTGTTAGACATGTCTCTTTTTTGTCTATTCCTATCATAATACAAAAAAGTAAAATATACAAGGGAGTTTAAAAGTGCACACGAAAAAAAACAGTAGGGAAAAATTAAGATTTTTTTCAACAATTTTTCACGGAATTGGTGTATAGTATTTGTTGGTTTATACTATAGAGAATGATTTGAAATCGTTGGGAGAGTTGATATTATGAAAAAGAAGTGGAGCATGACGGCTTTGATCCTATGCTTCTCACTGGCGCTTTGCGCATGCGCGGCTGACAGCGGGAAGGCGCGGCCGGAGAAAGCGGAAGCTTCCGAGGGTACAGAAGAAACAGAAGAATCGAGTACGCCGGAATATCAGGCAAAGCTTGATGCCATCGATCCATCCGCTTATGGCAACGCAAAAGGCCTGTCCCTTGAGAAAGGAGCCTATATCTCGATCATCGGAAAGGGAGAAGGAGGCCAGTATTGGGAGGCTGTAAAAGAAGGCGCCCAGCAGGCTTGTGAAGACATTAATCAGGAACTGGGATATGAGGGAGAGGATCAGGTAAAGGTCACATACAGCGGCCCTGCGGATGCGGACGATGTGGACGAGCAGGTGGGAATCTTGGATGAGGAACTGGACCGGTATCCGGTGGCGCTTGGAATCGCGCTGACAGATGCCCAGGCCTGTGATGTGCAGTTCGATCTGGCGGCGGAAAGTGATATCCCAGTGGTAGCTTTTGATTCTGGAAGTGATTATCAGGGACTGATGGCGACAGTCTCAACGGATAACGCGGCGGCAGCGGTATATGCGTCCGATCAGATGGCGGAACTATTGGGCGGCAGCGGTCAGGTCGCAATATTCGCCCAGGATTCCAAATCCCAGTCTGCCCTGCAGCGGGTAAATAGTTTTACGGCGCAGATCGAGGAGAAATATCCGGAGATCCAGATTGTTTCTGTATACTATATGGATCAGTTGGAAACCATGCAGCAGACAATCGTGGATGAGATTCAGGCGGGAACTTATCAGAGACCGGAAATGGACGAACAGGCAGATCAGGATATAGCGGCAGAAGATATTACAGAAGAAGATGTTATGGATTATATTTTTACAAAGTATCCAGACATCAAAGGCTGTTATGGAACCAGCGGAGAGGCGGTGCGGCTGATCACAGAGAATATGGATCGTCTGGGCAAAGAGGACATGACGGTAGTCGGATTTGACGCGGATGAAGAAGAAATAACAGCCCTGGAGGAAGGGAAGATTGACGGCCTTGCGGTGCAGAATCCATTCGGAATGGGATACGCGGCGGTGATCGCCTCAGCCAGAGCCGCCTGCGGGCTGAATAACGAAGCCTATGTGGATACAGGATATGTGTGGATGACGGCGGAGAATATGGATAGTGAAGAAGTGCAGAAAATGTTATATTAATAATTAGAAGAAAAGGTTATCAGGAGGAAAAAAGATGAACAGAGAACAAGCGCATGAGATTTTGATGAAATATATGGAAGGAGAGAACTATATTACTCATTCTTACGCGGTGGAAGCCATCATGAGGGGACTGGCAAAACGTCTTGCGCCGGATGAAGTGGAATACTGGGGGATCGTGGGCCTGCTCCACGATCTGGATGAAGAACAGTGCGACTGGGCTCATGATATGAGTGTCCATGGTCCCACATCCGTAGAGATTTTAAAGAAAGAAGGGATTGAGGATAAAGTCCTTTTTGACGCGATCTGCGCCCATAATCCAAAGAGCGGCGTAAAGGCTAAGACAAACCTTCAGTACGCGGTGCTGGCGGCAGATCCTATGAGCGGATTTGTAAAAGCGGTAGCGCAGATCTACCCGGATAAAAAGATTGCCAGCGTGAAGCATAAATCTGTGATGAAACGGTTCAACGAGCTTCGGTTCGCCAAAGGCGCCAACCGGGACTACATGGAAGCCATCGAGTTTACAGGCTTGAGCCTGGATGATCTGATCGACGTGGCTCTGGAAGAGATGGGAGCCATCGCGGATCAGCTGGGATTGTAAAAAGTACGTGTAAAGCCTTGACAATACAGGAAAAACGTAATAAACTAATTGGGCGTGCAAGAAGATGCGTTATCTTTTTGCGCGCTCATTTCACGAAACAGAAATGAATGCAGCTTATTATTATCGTAGGAGGTGAAAGAGAATGCCAACATTTAACCAGTTAGTAAAGAAGGGACGTCAGACATCTGTAAAGAAGTCTGGAGCTCCGGCTCTTCAGAAAGGCTACAACTCTTTGAGAAAGAGAGCGACCAATGAATCCGCTCCTCAGAAGAGAGGCGTGTGTACCGCGGTTAAGACAGCTACACCGAAGAAGCCTAACTCAGCGCTTCGTAAGATCGCCAGAGTTCGTCTTTCCAACGGAATCGAAGTGACAAGCTATATTCCGGGAGAAGGCCACAACCTTCAGGAGCACAGCGTTGTCCTGATCCGTGGAGGAAGGGTAAAGGACCTTCCAGGTACCAGATACCACATCGTCAGAGGTACGCTTGATACAGCGGGCGTTGCCAAGAGAAGACAGGCACGTTCCAAGTACGGCGCTAAGAGACCAAAAGACGCGAAAAAGTAAATCCAGAGCACTTAGCGAGTGCAAGTCGTAAGACGAAGCAGGAGGTTAGTGCGAGGATTGTTCTTCGAAACTTGGCGAGGTGTTTTCGAGCCTAGTGTCGAAGGACTGCCTTGTTAGAAAATCAGAAGCGCGTAGCGCGGAAGACTGCGAAGCAGTCTGGATTTTCGAGCCTGGCCTCGAACTACCACATTTTATGTAGTCACGAACAGAACTATGATAAAGTAAGTTGCAGGGATATAGATAGGTATGTCCTTTTGCACTACACAGTATCATTAGAACGACACATGTGAGTACCGATGAATTAATCAATTTATCGAGAGCAGCGCTGTTTTGAACAGCAGGCTCGAATTGTCTAAAGACAATTCTCATGTTTCTCTGCTGTTCTTGATAGAACACAATGTTTAAGGAGGGAAGGACCGTGCCACGTAAAGGACATACTCAGAAAAGAGACGTATTAGCGGATCCATTGTACAATAACAAAGTGGTAACGAAGCTTATCAATAACATTATGTTAGACGGTAAGAAGGGTATCGCTCAGAAGATTGTATATGGAGCGTTTGAAAGAGTTGCCGATAAGACCGGAAAACCGGCGATCGAAGTATTCGAAGAGGCAATGAACAACATTATGCCTGTATTGGAAGTAAAGGCAAGACGTATCGGTGGAGCAACCTATCAGGTGCCGATCGAGGTAAGAGCCGACAGAAGACAGGCGCTGGCTCTTCGCTGGCTGACCAACTTCTCCCGCGCAAGAGGCGAGAAGACGATGGAAGAAAGACTGGCGAATGAGATCATGGATGCGGCCAACAACACAGGCGCAGCCGTGAAGAGAAAAGAAGATATGCACAAGATGGCTGAAGCAAATAAAGCATTTGCTCACTACAGATTCTAGGAGGCAACAATGGCTGGAAGAGAATATCCATTAGAGAGAACCAGAAATATTGGTATCATGGCTCATATCGATGCCGGCAAGACTACGCTGACAGAGCGTATTCTCTATTATACCGGCGTAAACTATAAGATTGGTGATACTCATGAAGGTACTGCGACAATGGACTGGATGGAGCAGGAGCAGGAAAGAGGTATCACGATCACTTCCGCTGCTACCACCTGTCACTGGACATTGGAAGAGAATGGGAAGCCAAAGCCGGGAGCGCCGGAACACAGGATCAATATCATTGATACCCCGGGGCACGTTGACTTTACGGTAGAGGTAGAACGTTCTCTGCGTGTACTGGACGGTGCGGTAGGCGTATTCTGCGCCAAAGGCGGCGTTGAGCCTCAGTCAGAAAATGTATGGCGTCAAGCTGACACATACAACGTTCCGAGAATGGCGTTCATCAATAAGATGGACATTCTCGGCGCCGATTTTTATAACGCGGTAGAGCAGATACGTACCAGACTTGGGAAAAACGCGATCTGCCTGCAGCTTCCGATCGGCAAAGAAGATGATTTCAAGGGAATCATCGATCTGATGGAGATGCAGTCCTACATTTATAATGATGAGAAGGGCGATGACATCACCATCGGAGAGATTCCAGAGGATATGAAGGATGACGCGGAACTTTACCGGACAGAACTGGTAGAGAAGATCTGTGATCTGGACGATGATCTGATGATGGAATATCTGGAGGGAAATGAACCTTCTATCGATGATCTGAAGCGGGTACTGAGAAAAGCGACCTGCGAGTGCAAAGCGATCCCGGTATGCTGCGGATCTGCTTACAGAAATAAAGGAGTGCAGAAACTCCTGGATGCGGTTCTGGAATATATGCCGGCGCCGACAGACATCCCGCCGATTCAGGGCGTAGACATGGATGGAAACGAGATTGTAAGACACTCTTCTGATGAAGAGCCGTTTTCCGCTCTTGTATTCAAGATCATGACAGACCCGTTTGTTGGAAAACTTGCTTATTTCCGCGCTTATTCAGGAACGGTGAATTCCGGTTCTTATGTCCTGAACGCGACAAAAGGAAAGAAAGAGCGTGTAGGCCGTATCCTTCAGATGCACGCCAATAAGAGACAGGAACTTGACAAGGTTTACTCCGGGGATATCGCTGCGGCGATCGGATTCAAGTTCTCAACCACAGGTGATACCATCTGTGACGAGCAGCATCCGGTAATCCTGGAGTCCATGGAGTTCCCAGAGCCGGTTATCGAGCTGGCCATCGAGCCAAAGACAAAGGCTTCCCAGGGCAAGCTTGGCGAGTCCCTTGCGAAGCTGGCGGAAGAAGACCCGACTTTCCGTGCGCATACTGACCATGAGACCGGTCAGACCATCATCGCCGGAATGGGAGAACTTCATTTGGAGATCATCGTGGACAGACTTCTGCGTGAATTTAAGGTAGAGGCTAATGTAGGAGCCCCTCAGGTTGCTTACAAAGAAGCATTTACCAAAGCTGTTGACGTAGACAGCAAGTACGCAAAACAGTCTGGCGGACGTGGACAGTACGGACACTGTAAAGTTAAATTCGAGCCAATGGATGTCAATGGTGAGGAAACTTACAAGTTTGAATCCACTGTAGTCGGAGGAGCGATTCCGAAGGAATACATCCCGGCTGTTGGAGAAGGTATCGAGGAAGCTATGCAGTCCGGTATCCTGGGAGGATTCCCGGTAGTAGGTATCCACGCTAACGTATACGATGGATCTTACCACGAGGTAGACTCCAGTGAGATGGCGTTCCACATCGCAGGTTCTCTGGCGTTCAAAGATGCTATGAAGAAAGCGGCGCCAGTACTTCTTGAGCCGATCATGAAGGTGGAAGTCACCATGCCGGAAGAATACATGGGCGACGTCATCGGCGATATCAACTCCCGTCGTGGACGGATCGAGGGTATGGATGACCTGGGCGGCGGCAAGATCGTTCGCGGATATGTGCCGTTGTCTGAGATGTTTGGATACTCCACAGATCTTCGTTCCAGGACACAGGGACGCGGAAACTACTCAATGTTCTTTGAGAAATACGAACCGGTACCGAAATCCGTACAGGAAAAAGTATTATCTGGGAAAAATGAGTAATTAAATATGAAAAAGGCTTGAAAAACTGTAGGATTTGAAATATAATCAATCTTAGCCGAGCAAAAACGTAAAATTTTATGAAAATGCCCTTGCAGGCGCTATTATAAGGAGGATATTCAAAATGGCAAAAGCTAAATTTGAAAGAACAAAACCGCATTGTAATATCGGTACCATCGGTCACGTTGACCATGGTAAAACTACTCTGACAGCTGCGATCACAAAGGTACTTTCCAAGAGAGTAGCTGGTAACGCAGAGGTTGCATTCGATAACATCGACAAAGCTCCGGAAGAGAGAGAACGTGGAATCACGATTTCTACCGCTCACGTAGAGTATGAGACTGACAAACGTCACTATGCTCACGTTGACTGCCCGGGACATGCGGACTATGTTAAAAACATGATCACTGGTGCCGCTCAGATGGACGGCGCGATCTTGGTAGTAGCTGCTACCGATGGTGTTATGGCTCAGACAAGAGAGCACATCCTGCTTTCTCGTCAGGTAGGCGTTCCTTACATCGTTGTATTCATGAACAAATGTGATATGGTAGACGATGAGGAGCTGCTTGAGCTGGTTGAGATGGAAATCCGCGAACTCCTTGACGAGTATGAGTTCCCAGGCGATGACACTCCGATCATCCAGGGATCCGCTCTGAAAGCTCTGGAAGATCCAGACGGAGAGTGGGGAGACAAGATCATGGAACTGATGGATGCTGTTGACAGCTATATCCCAGATCCAGAGCGTGATACAGATAAGCCATTCCTGATGCCTGTAGAGGACGTATTCTCTATCACAGGACGTGGAACAGTTGCTACTGGTAGAGTAGAGCGTGGTGTTCTTCATGTATCTGACGAAGTTGAAATCGTTGGTATCCATGAGGATGTTAAGAAAACAGTTGTAACAGGTGTTGAGATGTTCCGTAAGCTTCTTGATGAGGCTCAGGCTGGAGATAACATCGGAGCAC
>OGXS01000672.1_pt1 | contig 29448 bp, 28 predicted proteins | sample 1576371 | NCBI WGS metagenome assembly OGXS01 (sample SAMEA3541475, study PRJEB24748) | human gut metagenome | biome: human gut; feature: human-associated habitat; material: faeces | place: China | collected 2012
TTGACCTCCTTTTTCAGTTGGGGTCGGGGGATTTTTAAAAATCCCCCGGCCCTAATTAAAAATGCCCTGTCCCTTTTTGAAATTGTACACGAAAAAAAACATTGACGAATCTATAGGACAGAGGTATACTAAACCCATCAAAGGCAAGGGTGCCGCATCGAAAGATGCGACACCCTTTTTCAATGTCTATAAACAGCGAGGAAAGCGAGGAGATTTGCAATGAGATTGAAAGACACAAACCTAACGGCGGCAGAATTGAAAGACATTGTACGCAAGTACATGGTAGAGACCTATGAGAGATACGATTTCATCGCAGAGAGAGCAGAGGGCATGTATCTATATGATGAAGAGGGAAATGCTTATCTGGATTTTTACGGCGGCGTGGCGGTAAATAGTCCCGGCAACCGAAACCCAAGAGTGGTCCAGGCGGCAAAAGACCAGATGGACGATATCATGCATACCTTTAACTATCCTTATACAGTGCCTCAGGCCCTGCTTGCCAAGAAGGTCTGTGATACCATCGGAATGGATAAGATCTTTTATCAGAATTCAGGAACAGAGGCCAACGAATGTATGATCAAAATGGCGAGAAAATATGGCATCGATCACTATGGCCCTGAAAAATATCATATCATTACCGCGGAAAAAGGATTCCATGGACGGACCATGGGGGCGGTAGCGGCAACAGGACAGCCAGACAGTGCGATCCAGCAGGGCTTTGGGCCGATGGTCCCCGGCTTTTCTTACGCAAGATTTAACGACTTAGAGGATTTTGCTTCAAAAGTGACGGAACATACCATTGCGATCATGATCGAACCAGTACAGGGCGAGGGAGGAGTCTATCCGGCGACTCAGGAATTCATGGAAGGGCTGCGGAAACTGTGTGATGAGAAAGGGCTTCTGCTGCTGCTCGATGAAGTACAGACCGGATGGGGGCGGACCGGAACTCCGATGGCTTATATGGGATATCATGTAAAACCAGACGCGGTGTCTATGGCGAAGGCCCTTGGCGGAGGTATGCCCATCGGCGCCTGCTGCGCCACAGAAGAAGTGGCGGCATCCTTTACCATGGGAACCCACGGCTCTACTTACGGAGGCCACGCAGTGGCTTGCGCGGCGGCTCTGGCATCGGTTACAGAGATCCTGGATAAAGACTTGAGCGGAAACGCAAGAAAAGTCGGCCGGTATCTCCGCCAGGAACTGGCCAAACTTCCGCATGTAAAGGAAGTCAGGGGAAAAGGTCTTCTTGTGGGCTGCGAGTATGATCTTCCGATCGCGGTAGAGGTAAAACACGGAACATTGGAACGAAAGGCGCTGATCACCGCCATTGGAGACAGGGTAAATCGGATGATCCCGCCGCTGATCGTAACAAAAGACGAGGTGGATCAGTTGATCTCAATTATGAAGGAGGCAATCTTAGAGGCGGCAGAAAAATACCAGGATATGCGGCTTGCGGGTTAACATGCAAAGAGAGAGGGCGGTGCGTCACCGCCCTTTTAAAATTCCCTTAATTCCTGATAGAGTCGGCCAATAGGAAGGCCGACCACGTTATTGTATTCCCCCCGGATCTCTTTGACATGGATGGCAAATGGTCCTTGGATTCCATAGGCGCCGGCTTTGTCCAGGGAATCTCCGGTACGGATGTAATCCAGCAGATCTTCCCGGTGAATAGGGTACAGAGTGACTTCCGTTTTTTCAAAGAAGGACCGGACTTTTGGAAGAGTGTCCGGATGGTCTGCGTCCCTGCGGATCAAAGTGACGCCGGTATAGACCTGATGGGTCCTGCCGGAAAGCAGAGAAAGCATGTCTAACGCTTCTCTTTCATCGGCGGGTTTCCCTAAGATCTCACCGCGGTAGACCACCATCGTATCCGCGCCGATGACGGTACAGACCTCCGGAGAGAGACGGTGATAGACATCGAAGGCTTTCTGAGACGAAAGTTCCATGACAATATGGGACGGCCGGGTCTTGGTGACAGTTTCCTCTACAAGGGAAGGGACTACCTGGAAGGAAAGTCCGGCTTGGGTAAGAAGTTCCTTTCTGCGGGGAGAGGCAGAAGCCAGAATATAATCCATTTCTTTTGAATCCTTTCTTAATTTGTAGTTTATTATAGCATAAATTGTGATACAATGGGAAAAGAAACCATAGGGGCAAAACGCCTTTTGGCTTCATATATAAATTACGAAGATCACTTTAAAAAGTGGATAAGATGAAGGAGTGCAGAGATATGATTTATGACAATGTACTGGACGCGGTTGGGAATACTCCGCTGATCCGGCTAAATCAAATGACAGGACCGGAAGACGCGGAAATTTTAGTAAAGTTCGAGGCGGTCAATATCGGAGGCTCTATTAAGACCAGGACAGCCAAGAATATGATCGAGGCGGCGGAAGAAGAAGGATTGATCCATCCAGGGACGGTGATCGTGGAGCCGACCAGCGGCAATCAGGGCATTGGCCTTGCTTTGATCGGGGCGGTGAAGGGATACCAGACGAAGATCATCATGCCGGACTCCGTCAGTGAGGAACGGAGGAAACTAGTACAGGGATATGGGGCAGAAGTGATCTTGGTCCATGACGATGGGAATATTGGGGAATGTATTGCAAGATGTATGGAAATAGCTTCTGAAATGGCAAAGGAAGATAGGAACGTATTTGTCCCGCAGCAGTTCGCCAACCCGGCCAACAGCGCGGCGCATAGAGACCAAACCGGAAGGGAGATCCTAAAGCAGGCAGGAAAGCCGATCCATGGCTTCTGTTCTGGAATCGGAACCGGAGGAACGATCACAGGAATCGGGGAAACGCTGAAGGCGGCAAATCCAGAGATTGAGATCTGGGCTTTGGAGCCGGATCAGGCCGCGATCCTGTCTGGAGGAAAGGTGGGTACTCATCTGCAGATGGGAATTGGAGACGGTGTGATCCCGGAGATCCTAAACCAGGAGATCTACGACCATGTGATCACAGTAACCGATGAAGAGGCGCTGGAGACAGCCCGTGAGCTGGCCCGGAAAGAAGGACTGATGTGCGGTATTTCAAGCGGGACGAATGTGGCCGGCGCAAGGAAACTGGCTCGGAAGCTGGGACCTGGCAAAACGGTTGTAACAGTGCTGGCAGATACTGCGGAGCGGTATTTTTCCACGCCGCTTTTTGACTGACAGAAACCGGTTCTAAGTGAATGAGGGAAGGGGGAAGCAGGAAGGATGGAAAAGCTGTCGGAAGAAGAACTGAAAAGTTGTTTGGAACAGCGTGAAAAAGGAGAATTGCTGGATCTGCGGGAACGGGAGCTGGAACCTATGGATCTGACCGGATGGGATCTTCGGTCTGTGGATTTTTCTCTCAGCTCGTTTCAGAATGTGATCTTAAATGAGGCGGATTTTACCGGGAGCAGCGTGGAGAACGCTTTATTTGACGGATGTCCTATGAAGGAGGCCTGCTTCCAGAATGTGAATATGAAGACAGCCTCTTTTCGATACTGTGATATGAGAAAGTGCAATATCAAGGGCGCCGATCTTTTTGGAGCGGTATTGGAGTACGCGGATCTAACCGGAATCATTTCCGATGAGGAGACAAAGTGGTTTCGTCTTCACTGCCCGGAGAAGGGCGCGTTCCTGGGATATAAGAAATGTTTCAACAACCGGTTGGTACAGCTCCTGATCCCGGCGGACGCAAAGAGAACGTCAGCAACGCTGCCATCCTGCCGATGCAGCAAGGCAAAGGTGCTGACGATCAAAAGTTTTGACTTTAAAGAAGAATATGACGAGGCCTGGTCTTTGGTGGATGAGAATTTTATCTACCGGAAGGGAGAGTGGGTCGAGGTAAAAGATTTTAATGAGGACAGATGGCAGGATTCTACCACCGGGATCCATTTCTGGCTGACAAGAGAAGAGGCGGAGGCATATTAGTGATGAAAACAGGGGAAGAACTTAGAAAATTATTATATAGTATAGATCGGAAAGGATATCCGGCTTATAAAGGGACCAAAGGCAGCTATCGGTTTGGAAAATATGCGCTGGTCATCGACCATGTACAGGGAGATCCTTTCGCGGCGCCTTCCCGGCTGCATGTGGAAGTGGCAGGGAAAACCGCTGGATTCCCGGAGCGTCTTTATGATACGAGAACGAAAAGAATAGCTCTGCAGGATCATTTGATCCGGGGCTTCGCGAAGCAGATCGAGAAATATTCCTTTCAGGCAAAGGGGTCAGGGAAAAGCGGACTTTTGTCAGTGACCCGCTGCGGACAGGAAGTCTTGGAGAGAAGCGCCTGCGCTATAGACGCAAAAAGCGGAGATGTGACAATGAGGTTTGAAGTGGGCTTTCCGGCCAACGGAAGGACGATCAACGCGGGAGAACTGGTCCGCATTTTGTTCGATTTCCTCCCGAAATGTGTAGATGGGGCGCTGCTCTACCGGAATCTGGATCAGAAGAAGGCGGAGCAGGTGATGGAGCTTGCGGTCGATCAAGAGTCTATCCGTGAGCAGCTGGCGATGCTTGATCTGGTGGCTTTTGTGGCGGATGGAGCGATCCTGCCCAGAGAGTCCGGAGTGTCCCAGCGGCCTATGAAGCAGGCAGTGCCTTTTGCGGCGCCGGCCTCTTTGAAGGTGGAATTGGAACTGCCCTATAAAGGGAAGATCTCAGGAATGGGCGTGAGAGAAGGAATCACCTTGATCGTCGGCGGCGGCTATCATGGAAAATCCACGCTTCTGAAAGCGTTAGAGATGGGAGTTTACCCTCATATCGCCGGAGACGGCAGAGAATATGTGGTCACAGATCCGGCGGCGGTGAAGATCCGCGCGGAGGATGGGAGAAGCATTAAACATACAGACATTTCTATGTTTATCAACGATCTTCCAAACGGCCGGGATACAACGGCCTTCTCAACTGAGGACGCCAGCGGAAGCACTTCCCAGGCGGCTAATGTGGCAGAGGCTATGGAGGCGGGAGCTTCCGCGTTTTTGATCGATGAAGATACCAGCGCTACGAATTTCATGGTGCGGGATGAACTGATGCAGAGAGTGATCCATCGGGATATGGAGCCGATCACGCCGTTTATCGAGCGGATGAGGGAATTATATCAGGAGTACGGGATTTCCACCATATTGGTTGCGGGGAGCTCCGGAGCGTATTTCCAGCCTTCTGATACGATCATCCAGATGGATCGGTATATTCCCAAGGAAATCACGGAGACGGCCAAGGAAGCGGCCAAAGAATATCCGGAACTGGAACTGCCGGAAAGACAAGGCTCTCTTCCCGGTTATGACCGCTGCCCCAGGAAGAATCCGGGAATCCTCCATAAAGGCCGGATCAAAGTAAAGACCCTGGGACGCGACGGATTCCAGTTGAATCACGAGACGGTGGACCTTAGATATGTAGAACAGCTTGCGGATCCAGAACAGCTCACCTGCCTGGGACAGATCCTGCGGCACGCGGAAGAGCATGTGTTAGATGGAAAGAAGACGATACAAGAGATTGTGGAAGAAATTACGGAACAGATTGTGAAACGGGGTTTTGGAGCCGTCTGTGAGGGCGGGACGATCCCCGGGAATCTGGCGCTTCCCAGGAAGCAGGAGATATACGCGGCCTTTGACCGTTACCGCGGGCTGAGGCTGTAGAGGTGCGGCATGGAAGGAACATTAAGATTGACTCCGGTGGGGCATATCCAATCGGAGTTCCCGGCAAAATTCGGAATCCCCAGACAGAGCGGACTGGCGAAGACCAAAGCCAGGATCGTGCTGGAAGGGGAGTGCGGGAATCCAGACGTGGTGCGGGGGCTGGAAGGATATTCCCATATCTGGCTGCTGTGGGGATTCTCTGAGACAGAAGGCGCCGGCTGGAACCCTACCGTGCGGCCGCCTAAACTGGGAGGAAATGTGCGGATGGGCGTATTTGCCACACGCTCGCCCTTTCGGCCCAATCCAGTGGGATTGTCCTGTGTCCGGCTGGAATCTGTCAAATTCCTGGAAAAAGGGATTCCGGTATTGGAAGTTGAGGGAGCGGATTTGATGGACGGAACGCCTGTCTATGACATTAAGCCTTACCTTCCCTATGTGGACTGCCATCCGGAAGCTTTGGAGGGGTTTACGGCCCAAGTCAAAGAAAAGCGGTTAGTGATAGAGATCCCAGAGGAGATTCGGCTTCAGCTTCGGGAACAGCTCTCAGAAGCGCAGGAAGAAGCTCTGCGGCAGATCTTGGCGCTGGATCCAAGACCGGGATATCAGGACGACCCGGAACGGATCTATGGGTTTGCGTATGCCGGGATGGAGATCCGGTTCCAGGTGGCAGAAGACGTGCTTACCATCTGTCAGGTATATCCTTCCGGGAAGAAGCAAAAAGACGGCGGAGAGGAAAGAAGATAAAGGAGAAGACATGGAATTTATCAAAGCAAAGATGGAACATATTGACCGTATGTGCGAGATCATGGAGGAAGCCAAGGAACAGCTTCGGAATCTGGGGCTGGATCAGTGGCAAAAGGGATACCCTTCCAGAGAAGTCTGGATCCAGGACGCAGAAGAAGGCTGTACCTACCTGGCGGTGGAAGAAGGAAAGATCCTGGGGATCTTTGCGTTCCAGGACACTCCGGATCCTTCCTACCGCGTGATCGACGGAGCGTGGCTGACGGATACGCCTTATGCTTCCATGCACCGGGTATGTGTGGCGGATGAAAGCAAGGGAAAAGGAGTTGCCGGGCAGATGTTTGCCTACGGATTTGAACTGGCAAAGAAAGCGGGGTTTGATTCGGTCAGGATCGATACCCATCCGGGAAATCTGCCTATGCAAAGAGCTCTTGCCAAGGCGGGATTTGAGCTATGCGGAAAGATTCATCTGGCAGGCGGCTGCGAAGATGGAGATCTGAGGCTGGCCTACGAGAAACGCATTTCTTAAAAAGTTTCGATAAAGAGAGTTTTGTCAAGGAGGTTTCTATGGGAGCAGCAGAGTATGAGAACGCATATAAACTTGGAAAGAAAGAATATCAGCATCGGATGATGAAAGGGCTGCCGCCGACATTGAAGGTGCTGGATGATATTCTTCCGGCAAAAGGAAGCTTTAAGGAAGTGCCTCTGGGGGTGGTCCAGATTCCGATGAAACAGATCGTAGGTACCAAGACGGGAGGAAGGAGCAGCGCTTTCGCGGCTAATTTTATGCCGATCTTAAGAGAGAATACGGAATTTGCCCATAAGTGGTCCTATCTGAGTACCGCCCATGAGAATGAAGGAATCCGTGACCCCATCAAAGCCTACGAATACATGAACCAATTTTATGTAGAAGAGGGAAATAAACGGGTCAGTGTCATGAAGTATTACGGGGTAGTTTCGGTTCCCGGTTCTGTGACGAGGATTATTCCCAAACGGACAGATGAGAAGGAAAATAAGATTTATTACGAGTTCCTGGATTTCTATGAAGCTTCCAAGATTAATTACATCTGGTTCAGCAAGGAGGGGAGTTTTAAGAAACTGCAGAAAGCGGTAGGAAAAGAGCCGGGCGAGGTATGGAATGAGGAAGAGAAGCTGAATTTTAGTTCTCTGTACTCCCGGTTTGAAATGGAATATGAGGACAAAGGCGGTGAGAAACTTTCGATCACTGCCGGAGATGCCTTTCTTGCCCTGCTTACCCTCTATGATTATGGGACACTGCAAGAGATGACGACCAGTGAACTGCGCACACGGATCAGCAAGAGCTGGGAAGAATTCGAGCTTTTAGAAGAAGATCAGAAGATCGATCTGAAAATGAATCCAGACAGTGAGAAGAAACCGCTTCTTGGCCGGCTGTTTTCGCCGGGGACGCAGAAACAGAAAATCGCCTTCCTCTATGAGAAGACGCCAGGCACTTCCGCGTGGACATACGCCCATGAACTGGGAAGACTCCATTTGGAAGAACGGTTCCCAGAAGAAGTGCAGACGATGGCTTACTCCGGAATTACGAAGGAAACCGCGGATGAGGCTTTAAAAGACGCTATTTCCAAAGGATGCAATTTGATTTTTACCACAACGCCGGCCTTTATTCAGGCCAGTGTGAAGGCGGCTATTGACGCGCCGGAAGTGCGGATCGTAAACTGTTCTCTGAATATTTCTCACAGATACATCCGGACTTATTATGCCAGGATGTATGAGGCCAAATTCCTGATGGGAGCCGTTGCCGGAGCTATGGCGGAAAATGACCGGCTGGCTTATATCGCGGATTATCCTATCTTTGGAGAGATCGCGAATATCAATGCCTTCGCCTTGGGAGCTAAGATGATCAATCCAAGGGCCAAGGTGTATCTGGAGTGGTCCACCAGGAAAGGCTGCAATGTATACGATCGGATCAGGGATATCTGGGTAGACTGTGTTTCCGGGAAAGACATGGTCATTCCAGAGGAATCTTCCAGGTATTTTGGACTCTACCGGCTGGATGGAGATTATCCGAGAAACCTGGCTATGCCTTTGTGGCATTGGGGCAGGTTCTATGAACAGATGATCCGGAAGATCATGGACGGCACCTGGAAATACGATGATAAGAATTCTTCTGTAAAAGCGATCAATTACTGGTGGGGTATGTCCTCGGGAGTAGTTGATATCATCTGTTCCCAGAATCTTCCTCTGGAAACAAAGAAACTGACAGAAGTTCTTCGCCATGCTATCAGTACGGGAGAGTTTCATCCTTTTTCTGGGATCTTATATTCTCAGGCCGGACAGATACAGGATGAATCCTGGAAATCTCTTTCAGCGGAGGAGATCATCAATATGGACTGGCTGGCAGATAATATCATCGGAACGATCCCGACGGAGGACGAACTGATAGACAGCGCCAAGACGGTGGTTTGGGAGCAGGGCGTCCGGAAGAATTAGGACGGAAGAGCCTGCTATAACACTATAGAATAAAGGAACAAATAGATTTATGAGGATACTTGCGATCGCGGACGAAGAATCCGCGTATCTGTGGGATTATTTTGAAAAAAGTAAGCTGAAGGGGATCGATCTGATCATCTCCTGCGGAGATTTGGATCCCCACTATCTTTCCTTTCTGGCAACGTTTACATCTGTGCCGATTTTATACGTGCACGGAAATCATGACGAGACCTATAAAGAGACACCGCCGGATGGCTGTATCTGTATCGACGATAAGATTTTTGTCTATCGGGGAGTCAGAATCCTTGGATTAGGCGGTTCCATGCGGTATAAAAACGGTACGTATCAGTATACGGAATGGGGGATGCGGCACAGAGTCAGAAAATTGTGGTTCCAATTACTGCGAAGAAGGGGATTTGACATCCTGGTCACCCATGCCCCGGCCTATCAGCTAAATGACGGCAGGGACCTTCCCCATCAGGGATTTAAAGTATTTCTTGCGCTGATGGAGAAATATAAGCCTCGTTTCTTTCTTCACGGCCATGTGCATATGTCCTATGGAAGAAAGCATAAACGGTATGATAAATATCAGGATACCCATGTGATCAATGCGTTTGAGCGGTGTGTTTTTGATTATGAAGATGAGAAACTGGAAGAACATCTCCGATAGGAGGGAGAAATTATGGATTGGAATGTGTTTTGGGGTTTGTGGTGTTTGGCATTTGCCATTGCTGTCTGGATCTGCGGTTGGGCATGCTGTTTTCGGAAACTGGGGAGAGAGAAGCGGTGCCATATGCGAACGACGGGACGAGTGATCCGCTACTCGGCCGTTAGGCAGGGCGGGGTTCATATCCCTCTGGCAGAATATGCGGCGGAGGGAAGGACATATAAGGTCGCGGGTCCAAAATTCCGCAGCATCGTCACAACCTCGGTCGTTTCGCCCCGACAGCCGGTGGCGGTAAGATATGAGACAAATCTGACGACACGGGAGGAACTTCCAAAAAGCCTGAGGATCAAAGAATATAGAAACAGTATCGCAAGTGCCGCGGTCTCGCCTTTGGCCCAGTTATATCCAGTGGGGTCCCTGGTGGATGTATACTATAACCCGAGGCGGCCCAAAGAAGCATTTGTACAGCGGTTTGAGGGAGTCAGCCCTGTTCTTATCATACTTTTTATCGTCTTTGGGATCCTCATAACGGGGCTGGCTTTTGGAATCCTGCTGGGTCCGGAAATTGTGATGCGGTGATGGAAGACAGACAGCAGGTTTTCGGTTGACAAATATAAAAATAGAACATAAAATAAAATTACCTAACAGGTAATTTTATTTTATGAGGAGATAGGGTTGGAAATTGAATACGCATCTGACAAAGTGAAATTATAGTGTACAAGTGTAAAGGCTGCAAATAAACTTTTTGGTGGCAATAAAGCATTGACTGTAAATTTGTTGGCGAGAATAAATGCTCTTGCCAATGCGGATAATATCAAAGATATCATCTGCCAGCCTGCTTTTAGATTTCATGCTCTTAAAAATCATATGAACCCTGCAATATTGACGAGATAGCAGAAATTGTAAGAGTTGTAGAAATTATGGAGGTGAGTAAGCATTATGAATAATTACATTGAATGTAATGATAAGATTGCTTTTCATCCAGGATATTACATTAAAGAAATTGTCGAACAAAGCGGACTTACTCAAGAAGATTTTGCTAAGAGGTTAGATACCACACCTAAGAATCTTAGTTTGCTGATTCGTGGGGAACAAAGCCTTTCTATTGATATTTCAATGAAGCTCTCCAGAATGTTAGGAACAAGTGTTGATTACTGGCTGTGGCTGCAGAATACTTATGAGGCTTTGGTTGCGGAATTTAAGTCAGAAGAGGAATTGGAAAAAGAGCGGGCTGTATTTAAATATTTTGATTATAAATATTTTAGAGATAATTATGGTCTGCCAGATTTGCCGAGGAAAAAGGAAGAGCAGATTAAACAAGTTAGAAAATTTCTTAATGTTGCAACGCTTTCGGTATTTACGAAACGAGATATGACGGTTAATTTTAGAAAATCAGCAGAGGAAATTACAGAAGGAAATATTGTTAAAGCGAATGTAATGGTTCAAATTGCAATCAATAAAACTCTTAAGACAGAAGCACCTAAATTTAATAAAAAGAAATTTGAAACGGCAGCGGAATATGCGTTGACCTTAACAAAAGATCATGAGGGATTTTATCCGTTGCTTCGCAGAGCTTTTCTTGAAGCAGGTGTTGTGCTTGTGATATTGCCAAATATTTCTGGCTCAAAAACAAATGGCGCAACAAAAAAAGTTGGTGATAATATTATGTTGATGGTAAACGATAGAAGATTGAATGCGGATTCGTTTTGGTTTACGCTTTTTCATGAAATCGGACATATTGTCAATGGAGATTATGGCATTTCATTTGAAAAAGAAACAGGGGAAAAAGAGGCAGATGCCAATCGTTATGCATCGGATCATTTGATCCCTCCTGAGCGTTATCATGATTTTTTGTCAAAAAAGAAATTTGATCTTCAGGCTATAAAAGCGTTTGCAAAAGAGATCGACCGCGATCCCGGAATCATTCTTGGGAGATTGCAAAATGATGGAATTGTTCGATTTGATGATTGTATGATGAGCTCACTGCGCCATAAATATAAAGTGAAAATGGTATTTTGATTAAGAAGTGTTAATTTGTACCATGAATAAAATAATAAAGATAAAAAGCTGTCAGATCGTGATCATATCACATAGGAAAACTGGCAGTTTTTTCTTTTTAAAAGAGAATAATTCTCAAAAGAAACCATTGACATATACCCTGGCGGGGTATATAATCATCCGTGAAATGAGGTGAAAAAATGGAAGAAAAAAAGGAAACAAAAGATTGCTGTCACCGGACGAAAGAACGGTCAGATAAGGAATACAAGGACCTGTTAAACCGATTGAACCGGATCGAGGGACAGGTGAGGGGAATTAAAAAGATGGTGGAGCAGGATGCCTACTGCCCGGAGATCCTGATCCAGGTATCCGCGGCAAACGCCGCGCTCAACAGTTTTACAAAGGTGCTTTTGGCAAACCATATCCGTACCTGTGTGGCGGAGGATATCCGGGAAGGAAAGGAAGAGACGATCGACGAACTGGTGAATGTCCTGCAGAAGCTTATGAAATAATGTTGGAGTGATTCGTTCATAGAAAGAAGGTGCAGACCTATGAAGCAATATACTGTAACTGGCATGAGCTGCGCCGCCTGCAGCGCCAGAGTGGAAAAGGCGGTTTCCAAGGTGGAAGGAGTGGATTCCTGCTCCGTCAGCCTGCTGACCAACTCTATGGGAGTGGAAGGAACCGCCTCCCCGGCGGCGATCATTGCGGCCGTGGAAGAAGCGGGCTATGGAGCGGCAGAGAAGGGGGTTCAGGAGAAAAGCGGAGAAACTAAGGCTGCAGCCCAGGAGGAACTGCTGAAAGACAAAGAGACTCCCGCGCTGAAGCGAAGGCTGATCGCTTCCCTTTGTTTTCTGCTGCCCCTGATGTATGTCTCTATGGGGCATATGATGTGGGACTGGCCGCTTCCGGATATACTGGCCAAGAATCATGTGGCGGTTGGAATCCTCCAATTGCTGCTGACGACCGTGGTCATGGTCATTAATCAGAAGTTTTTTATCAGCGGATTCAAAAGCCTGTGGCATCGGGCGCCGAATATGGACACCCTGGTAGCTCTTGGGGCAGGCGCTTCCTACGGCTACAGCCTGTATGCGCTGTTTGCCATGACAGACGCCCAGATGCGGGGCGACATGGAGGCGATTATGTCTTTCATGCATGAATTTTACTTTGAGTCAGCGGCAATGATCCTGACATTGATCACCGTGGGGAAAATGCTGGAAGCCCGGTCGAAAGGCCGGACCACCGATGCGCTGAAAAGTCTCATGCGGCTGGCGCCGAAGACGGCCAATGTTATCCGGGACGGAGAAGAAACACAAGTCTCTGTGGATCAGGTCCGGAAAGGAGATATATTTGTTGTCAGGCCGGGAGAAAACATTCCGGTGGACGGCACTGTGCTGGAAGGGATCAGCGCCGTCAATGAATCGGCGCTGACCGGGGAGAGTATCCCTGCAGATAAAGAAGCGGGGGACCCGGTGTCAGCAGCTACCTTGAATCAGTCGGGATTCTTAAAATGCCAGGCTTCCAGAGTGGGAGAGGATACCACGCTTTCCCGGATCATCCAGATGGTCAGCGATGCGGCGGCCACAAAGGCGCCTATCGCAAAGGTGGCAGACCGGGTATCTGGCGTATTTGTGCCGGCAGTGATCGCCATTGCGGCAGTGACCATCCTGGTGTGGCTTTTGGCAGGGGAAACCGTAGGATTTGCTCTGGCCCGCGGGATTTCCGTGTTAGTGATCAGCTGTCCCTGCGCCCTGGGACTTGCCACGCCGGTGGCGATCATGGTGGGCAACGGAATGGGAGCTAAGAACGGAATCCTGTTTAAGACGGCTGTGTCACTGGAAGAAACTGGGAAAATGCAGATCGTGGCGCTGGATAAGACGGGAACCATTACCAGCGGCGAACCGAAGGTGACAGACCTGCTCCCGGCGGAAGGGGTGACAGAGGAAGAGCTTCTTTCCATGGCGTATCATTTGGAGAAGAAAAGCGAACATCCGCTGGCCCGCGCGGTAATCCTTAGAGCGGAAGAACTGGGGCTGCCGGAACAGATAGCCCGGCAGGAAGGCAAGGCAGACCTTACGGATTTCCAGGCGGTGGCTGGAAACGGACTCTCCGGCCGGCTGGGAGAGGATGTGCTGATCGGAGGAAATCTGAAATTTATCCGTGAATGTGCGGAGGTCCCGGAAGGGATGCGCCTTCAGGCGGAGCAGTTGGCAGAAGAAGGGAAAACCCCATTGTTTTTCAGCAGGAACGGCCGGCTTGCCGGAATCATCGCCGTGGCGGATGTGATCAAGGAAGACAGCCCTCAAGCGGTAAAAGAACTGCAGAATATGGGAATTCATGTGGTGATGCTCACCGGAGATAATGAGCGGACAGCTAAAGCGATCGGACGGCAGGCCGGTGTAGACGAAGTGATCGCGGGCGTACTGCCGGACGGAAAAGAAAGCGTGATCCGTGCCCTGAAGAAGAAAGGGAAAGTCGCTATGGTGGGAGACGGCATTAATGATGCGCCTGCGCTTACCAGAGCCGATATGGGGATCGCCATCGGAGCGGGAACAGACATTGCCATTGACGCGGCGGATGTGGTGCTGATGAAGAGCCGATTAAGCGATGTGCCGGCGGCCATCCGTCTAAGCCGGGCAACATTGAGGAACATCCATGAGAATCTGTTCTGGGCATTCTTCTATAATGTAATTGGAATCCCTCTGGCGGCGGGAGTATGGTTCCCCATGTTTGGATTAAAACTAAATCCTATGTTTGGGGCGGCGGCTATGAGCCTTTCCAGCTTCTGTGTGGTGACCAACGCGCTGCGTCTGAATTGGTTCCGGATGCACGATGCGTCAAAAGATAAAAAAATCAAACCAGCCAATGGAACAAAGAAAAAGGAGGAAACAAAGATGAAGAAAACGATGAAGATTGAAGGAATGATGTGCGGCCACTGTGAGGCAACGGTAAAGAAAGCGCTGGAGGCGCTTCCGCAGGTGGACGAGGCTATCGTCAGCCATGAGGACGGAACAGCAGAAGTGATCTTAAACGGAGAGATCTCTGATGAAGCGCTCAAGAAGACGGTAGAGGACAAAGATTACACCGTGCTTTCTGTTCAGTAGAGAATGGGGAGGACTGCATTTCTGGTCATATTTTCACGGAAAGGCTACTACATTAGTAGTAACCGTAGTATGTGGAGAGTTGCCAATGAAGCGAATCTTGGCTTGGCTGCTATGTCTGGGGCTGTGGGTACAGCCAGTGCTGGCAGCGGATGTTGACGGAGTCATACAGCAGGAAGAGGAGACAAAAGAGACAGAAGAAAAGGCGGACGGCGCAGAAGCAGAACTTTCTGCACCGTCCGCATTATTAATGGAAGCATCGACTGGACAGGTGATCTATGAGAAAAACCCGGACGAACAGCTTCCTCCGGCCAGTGTGACAAAGGTTATGACCCTGCTTTTGATCTTTGACGCCCTGGAGGAGGGAAAGATCAGCCTGGAAGACGAAGTGACCACTTCTGAATACGCGGCTTCCATGGGCGGGTCTCAAGTGTTCCTGGAACCGGGAGAAGTACAGACGGTGGATACGATGATCAAGTGTATTGCGGTAGCCAGCGCAAACGATGCCTGTGTAGCTATGGCGGAACATATATGGGGAAGCGAGGAAGAATTTGTGGTCCGGATGAATGAACGGGCAAAGGAACTGGGAATGGAGAATACCACATTTGTCAACTGCAATGGTCTGGACGCGGATGGTCATCTGACTACAGCCAGGGATATCGCGCTGATGTCCAGGGAACTGATCACTTCTTATCCTAAGATCCGGGACTACTGTATGATCTGGATGGAAGATATCACTCACACCACCCAGAAAGGGACTTCTGTTTTTGGCCTGTCCAATACCAACAAGCTGGTCCGGCATTATGAGTATGCCACAGGGCTGAAGACCGGATCTACCAGCAAAGCCGGATTCTGTATCTCCGCAACGGCAGAAAAGGACGGGATGGAACTGATCGGAGTGATCATGGCGGCGAAGACCAGCAAGGACAGGACTAAGGATGCGGTAGCCCTTTTGAATTATGGATTTGGGAAATGTACCAGATACGCGGAGGAAGAAGCGCCAAAGACAGAAGCGGTAGAGATCCGGAGGGGAGTAAAGGACTCTGTGAAAACAGTCCAGAAAGAACCTTTTACATATGTAGATACCGCCGGAGCCGACCTAAGCGCCATCGAACGGAAAGTGGTGTGGAATGATGATCTAAAGGCTCCCGTGAAGAAAGGGGATAAAGTCGGGGAAGCGGTGTACACCTTGGAGGGAGAAGAGATTGGAAGAGTGGATGTCGCGGCGGCAGAATCTGTAGAAAAGATAAGCTGCCAAAGCGCGGCCAAAGATGCGATGGAGAGATTTTTGCTGTAGGAAATGAGGATCCCTGAGGGAAGAGCTGAAAGAAAGCAAGTGAGAGGAACTGGGAAAACAGGGCCTTTCACTTGCTTTTATCTTGCTTTTCAGGAAAAAGTATTCTCTACCACACCTGGGAGGAAAAGGTAGATAGAATCCTTGATTTTTTCTTCAAATATTTCTTTGATCTCTAATGTTTTTCTCCAACGCTGGACGATAACAGGCGGCGTTCCATAGCGGAGAGCTACGTCCACAAACCGTTTTTCCAGGAGGCAGAAACCGCTTGGAAGCGCTAACGCGTCGCATAGCTGGACAAGCCGGTCATAATCGTCATACTGGGCGTTTTCGATAAATTCTGCCATAAACTGATAGTCTTCCCGCGATACATCGAAGACGCCGATAGAGGTTGTGATATCCTGGATCATAAAAGCATGGGAAATACAGATCTGCGCCGCTTTTTCCCAACCCCGCTCCATGCAGAACCGGTATCCGTCGATCAAATGCTTTTCCGAACTTCGCCCGGCATAGCGGCCAATATCATGTAATAATCCATAACAATAAGCTGTTTCAGAACATAGGTCCTTGCATCGGGAGGCGATATTTTTACAGGCAAGGGCCACAAAACGGGAATGTGCCGTCCAGTCTCCAGGATTTAAGGAAGCTGCGTGTTCCAGCTCTATTTCAGCTCTTTGGCGGTTGAGTTCCATTCTGTAAGAGTTCCTTTCTTGAAAGACTTTGCGTGTGTCTGGATATAGTTTAGCACATTTTTATGAACTTTTCAGCAGTAGACACAGCTGTTTTGAAGCGGGTCTGGAATCTGAGCTATGGACTAAAGAGGAGTTTCTGAACGGATCCAGATGTACAGATATACGCCGCAGAAGACAAATACACAGACCTGACTTGCCAGAAGCCCCCACAGATATCCCTGGATCCCAAAGACAGGGATCAGAAAGAAAACACTTCCGATGCGGACAGTCAGGCTGCCGGCGTTGATCAGGAAGGAAAGGGCGGTCTTTCCCAGCCCATTCAGAATACTGATGAGTGTACTGCCGGCATAAAGAAAGGGACAGATCCAGGCCAGAGTCACGATAAAATCTCCGGCAAGAGAACTGTCAAAAAGAAGAACGCCAAGCCATTGTCCAAAGCAAAGCAGAGCGACACAGCAGACAGATCCCATGAAGACACAGGAATAGACAGATTTCTGAATAATGCCAGACAAGGCTTTGCGGTTATCCGCCGCCTGGATCTCAGCGACCGTGGGCAGCAGCATGGTAGAAAGTGAGTTGGTGATGGCAGAGGGAAAGAGGACACAGGGAAGCGCCATTCCCGTCAGCACGCCGTAAGCGCTCAGAGCTTCTTTGGAAGACATTCCGTAAATCTGCAGCCTCAGAGGGATGGAGATGGCTTCTGCGCTTTGCAGGATATTGAGCAATACCCGGTTGGCGGTAAGGGGAAGAGAGAAAGTCAGAAGCTCCCTGGCATAGTTAAAGAAAGAAAAAGAGCGGAGCCGAGATCGGCTTTTCCTGGGAACTTCCCGGAGGACAGCCCGCAGGCAAAAGGCGGAAGAAGCCAGTTCACCGGCCGCCAGTCCGGCCACCGCCACAGAGATTCCAAAGGAGGCGCCATTTTTGGCTCCGATCTGGTAAAGCAGATAAACGGAAAGAATCCGTACAGTCTGTTCCACCAACTGGGAGGAAGCGGGGATCCGCGTCGCCTTCTGGCCCAAATAGTATCCAACAATGCAGCTGTGCGCCGCGGCAAAAGGGAACGCGTAGGAGAGGATCACAAGCAGATGGCTGCAGCGTGGTTCCTGGAGAAAGACGTCCGCGATCCATCCGGCAAAATTCTGAAGAAATAAAGTGGCGCAGCAGGAGGCGGTCAGAGTCAGAAAAAGTCCCGTATAGAGAAGGCCAAGAGCTTCTTTTGGCTGGCCGGTCGCTGTCTTTTTGGCCACACATCTGGAGATCGCGGTCTCTATCCCCGCGCAGGTAAGAGAAAAGCAAAGGGCATAGACAGGAAAGACAAGCTGGTAAAGCCCTACGCCTTCTTCGCCGAAGGCGCGGCTTAGGAAAATCCGATAAAAAAAGCCCATAAACCGGGTGGCGAACCCGGTAAGGGTCAGGACGAAAGCTCCTTTTAGGAGGATGTGTTTTCCAGACATAGAAGGACCACCTTAAGATCTGTAACGCAAACAGCGCTCTGTTGTTCTAACATATTCAAAGGAAGGTATTGACAGAACTGAAAATGGGTGGTATCCTACTTTTGACACAATCCCTAGTGAAATAGTAGGAATTAAAAAGAAGGTGAGGATTTGAAGCTTTCGACAAAAGGAAGATATGGATTGAGAGCCATCATTGATCTGGCGAGATATAGTGAGAGAGAGCCGGTTTCGATCAACAGCATCGCGGCCAGGCAGGAGATCTCTGAGCGGTATCTGGAGCAGCTGGTAGCGCTGATGAAAAAGGCCGGATTGGTCAAAAGTATCCGGGGCGCGTCCGGCGGCTATGTGCTGGCAAGGAATCCGGAGGAAATTTCTGTAGGAGATGTTCTGCGGGCTCTGGAAGGAAGTCTGGAACCAGTGAAATGCGCGGCCTTTTCTGATGGCGAGGAATGTATGGCGGCAGGCGGATGTGTGACAAAATATGTGTGGCAGAAGATCAATGAAAGCATCAGCCGGACGGTGGATGAGATTCATTTGGACGAGCTGGTACAGGAGAGCAAAGAATTGAATCCGTCTGGTGAATGTGAAAATCCTAAATGTGGAAACTAATATAATCGATAGATGTGAATGGAGGGACAAACTATGGAGAAACTGATTTATCTGGATAATGCGGCGACTACGCGGACGGCGCCGGAAGTGGTAGAGGCAATGCTGCCTTATTTTACAGAGAATTATGGGAATCCATCCAGTGTTTACAGCTTTGCTTCCGCTAATAAAGAGGTGTTGGACCGGCAGAGAGATATTATCGCGGGAATTCTGGGGGCGAAAAGCAACGAGATTTATTTTACCGCGGGCGGCACGGAATCTGACAACTGGGCGTTAAAAGCCGCGGCCGAGGCTTATAAGAACAAGGGGAATCATATCATTACCACCAAGATCGAGCATCACGCGATCCTGCACTCGGCAGAGTTTCTGGAGAAACATGGGTTTGAAGTGACCTATCTGGATGTGGATGAAGACGGTGTGGTAAAGCTGGACGAACTGGAGAAAGCCATCCGGCCGGAAACGATCCTGATCTCTGTTATGTTTGCCAACAATGAGATCGGAACGATCCAGCCGATCAAGGAAATCGGCGAGATCGCCCACGAAAAGGGGATCCTGTTCCATACCGATGCGGTGCAGGCGTTTGGCCATGTTCCCATTCATGTGGATGAGTACCATATTGATATGCTCAGCGCCAGCGGCCACAAACTGAACGGGCCAAAAGGCATTGGATTCCTCTATATCCGCAAAGGTCTTCGGCTTCGTTCGTTTATCCACGGCGGAAGCCAGGAGCGGAAACGCCGGGCAGGAACAGAGAATGTGCCTGGGATCGTGGGGCTTGGAACAGCGGCCCGCCTTGCGGCAGAGACGATGGAAGAGAGAATTTCCAAGGAGACCAGACTCAGAGACCATTTGATCGAGCGTGTGCTTGCAGAGATCCCCTATTGCCGGCTGAACGGGCATCGGACGGACCGTCTGCCTAATAACGCCAACTTTAGCTTCCAGTTTATCGAAGGGGAATCCCTTTTGATCATGTTGGACGGAAAAGGGATCTGCGCATCCAGCGGTTCCGCCTGCACTTCCGGGTCTTTAGACCCGTCTCATGTACTGCTGGCCATCGGCCTGCCTCATGAGATCGCCCATGGTTCATTGCGGCTGACGCTCAGCGAACAGACTACGGAGGAAGAATTGGATTATGTGGTGGACAGCTTGAAAGAGATCGTAACAAAACTTCGGGAAATGTCCCCCTTGTATGAGGACTTTATAAAGAAACAGAACTAAGATCCCAGAGAAATCGCGGCAGAGAAAGAAGAATAAAAAGACAGGAGGAGACGGATATGTATACAGAAAAAGTCATGGATCATTTCCAGCATCCGAGAAATGTAGGAGAGATCGAGAACGCCAGCGGCGTTGGAACAGTAGGAAACGCCAAATGCGGGGATATTATGCGGATTTACCTGGACGTGGATGAAAATCAGATCATCCGGGACGTGAAATTTAAGACCTTTGGCTGCGGAGCCGCTGTGGCTACCAGCAGCATGGCGACAGAACTGGTAAAAGGGAAAACGGTGCAGGAAGCCATGAAGGTGACCAACAAGGCGGTCATGGAAGCGCTGGACGGATTGCCGCCGGTGAAGGTCCACTGTTCTCTTCTGGCCGAGGAAGCCATCCATGCGGCTCTGTGGGATTACGCGCAGAAAAATGGTATTGAGATCGAGGGCCTGGAGAAACCCAAATCTGATATCCATGAAGGGGAAGAAGAGGAAGACGAAGAGTATTAAGATATAGAAGGAAGACAAAAGGCATGGAGAAGAAAAAAGTGGTGGTGGGAATGTCCGGCGGCGTGGACTCTTCTGTAGCCGCATGGCTTCTGAAGGAACAGGGCTATGATGTGATCGGAGTGACCATGCAGATCTGGCAGGAAGAACCTGAGGAAATCCAGGAGGAAGAAGGGGGCTGCTGCGGATTGAGCGCGGTAGAAGATGCCAGAAGAGTAGCGGCAGCCCTGGATATTCCTTATTATGTCATGAATTTCAGACAGGAATTTAAAAAACATGTCATAGATTATTTTGTGGGAGAGTATCTGAAAGGCCGTTCCCCCAATCCCTGTATCGCCTGCAACCGGTTTGTAAAATGGGAAGCTCTTCTTCAAAGAAGCATGGCTATCGGGGCGGATTATATCGCTACCGGACACTATGCCCAGATCGAGCGCCTGCCCAATGGGAGACTGGCGCTCCACACGGCGGCTTCCGGCGTGAAAGACCAGACATACGCCTTATATAATCTTACCCAGGAGCAGCTTGAGAGGACCCTGATGCCGGTTGGGGCCTACGAGAAAAAAGAAATCAGGAAGATGGCTGAGGATCTGGGGCTTAAGGTGGCTGAAAAGCCGGACAGCCAGGATATCTGTTTTGTGCCGGACGGCGACTATGCTTCCTACATCCGGGAATATAGCCGGCAGAAGATCGAGCCTGGGAATTTCGTTCTTTCTGACGGAACAGTAGTGGGGCGTCATAAAGGTATTATCCACTATACGGTGGGGCAGAGAAAAGGACTGGGGCTTTCTATGGGAAGCCCGGTATTTGTCCTGGAGATCCGGCCGCAGACCAATGAGATCGTAGTGGGAACGGCCAAAGAGTCCATGACCGCGGCCGTGCGGGCCAGACAGGTGAATTTTATGGCTGTCCCAGACCTGAAGGAGCCAAGAAGAGTGTGGGCCAAGATCCGGTATAACCACCGGGGAGCCTGGTGTACCGTAGAGAAAACAGGGTCTGACGAGATCCTTTGTACTTTTGAGGAGGAGCAGAGAGCCGTCACGCCAGGGCAGGCGGTGGTCCTGTATGAAGATGGATATGTCCTGGGAGGAGGAACGATCACTGGAAATGAATAGGCAGAAAATGAACAGACAAGAAATGAACAGACAGAGCGTAAGGGCGGACGTGCATATGCATTCGTCCTTTTCCCATGATTCCCAGACGGGGCCGGAAGAGATGATACAGGCAGCCCTTGAGAAAGGTCTTGAAATGGTATGTTTTACAGACCATTTTGATAAGGATGATATGGAGTGGGGGGAAGAAAGCATCTTTGACCCGGAAGAATATTTCCGCATCCTTGCGCCCCTTCAGAAGAAGTACCAGGGAAAGATCGATGTAAGGATCGGGGTCGAGCTGGGATTAAGGCCGTATCTTGGAGACTACTATCGGGAATTTGTATCTGCGCATCCCTTTGATTTTGTGATCGGTTCTGTCCATTGCGTCGGAGGTTTTGATCCGGCGACGGGAAAGCTTTTCGAGGGAAGGACAGATGAGGAGGCATATCGGGCGGCATTCGCGGAAACACTGGAAGATATCCGGGCATTTCAGGATTTTGACGTGCTGGGCCATCTGGATTATGTGATCCGTTACGGCAAGACGAGGGAGAAAGAATATTCCTATCGGAAATTTTCCCGGGAGATCGATGGGATCCTAAAGTTTTTGATCGAAAATGGAAAAGGACTGGAATTGAATACGGCTGGGCTCAAATACGGACTTCCTTTCGCCCATCCCCATCCGGAGGTGCTGAAACGTTACCGGGAGCTGGGAGGAGAGATCATTACGGTAGGGGCGGACGGCCATTGCCCAGAGCATATCGCCTATGATTTTGATGTGGTGACGAGTCTTCTGGAGGAATGTGGTTTCCGCTATTACGCGGAATTTAAGAATAGAAAACCAGAGTTCTATAGATTATAGACAGAAGCCTCAGACGTGAATCTATATGAAAAAAGTGAAAGAAGCCACGTGTTTGCGGGCATCTTCCATAAAAATACAAATATAGACTTGAATTTTTGCATTGGATTTAGTACAATTATCTACAGTTGATGATTCTTTAACAATGTTAAAGGGTTCACAAATAAAGCCGCGGAAACGGCGAAAACAAACTTTTAGGAGGAATTAATCATGGCAGTAAAAGTAGCGATTAATGGATTCGGACGTATTGGACGTCTTGCGTTCAGACAGATGTTCGGAGCAGAGGGATATGAGGTGGTTGCGATCAACGACCTGACATCTCCGAAGATGCTTGCTCACCTGTTGAAATATGACTCTTCACAGGGCAAATACGCGCTGGCCGATACAGTAAAGGCAACAGACGATTCTATCATTGTTGATGGAAAAGAAATCAAGATCTACGCAATGGCGAACGCTGAAGAGCTTCCTTGGGGAGAGATCGGAGTAGATGTTGTCCTTGAATGTACAGGATTCTATACATCCAAAGAAAAAGCTTCCGCTCATGTAAAAGCAGGAGCAAGGAAAGTCGTTATTTCAGCGCCGGCTGGAAACGATCTGCCAACTATCGTATATAATGTAAACCACGACACTTTGAAACCGGAAGACACAGTAATCTCCGCGGCTTCCTGTACGACCAACTGTCTGGCACCGATGGCAAAGGCTCTCAATGACCTTGCGCCGATCAAGTCTGGTATCATGTGCACCATTCACGCGTATACAGGCGATCAGATGACTCTGGACGGTCCGCAGAGAAAAGGTGATTTAAGAAGATCCCGCGCCGCTGCCTGCAATATTGTTCCAAACAGCACAGGCGCTGCGAAGGCAATCGGTCTAGTTATCCCAGAGCTGAACGGAAAACTGATCGGGGCCGCTCAGCGTGTTCCGACCCCGACTGGTTCCACCACGATTCTGACAGCAGTTGTAGAGGGAGCTGTAACAGTTGATCAGATTAATGAAGCTATGAAAGCTGCTTCAAATGAATCCTTTGGATATAATACAGACGAGATCGTATCCAGCGATATCATCGGTATGAGATATGGTTCTCTGTTTGACGCTACTCAGACAATGGTACTTCCACTGGACAACGGAACTACACAGGTTCAGGTTGTTTCCTGGTATGACAATGAGAATTCTTACACCAGCCAGATGGTAAGAACAATCAAATATTTCTCTGAATTAGCATAATTAAGACTCAAAAAGGGTCCGGTCTTTCGAGGACCGGACCTTTTTCTAGGTGATATTTTAATAAGAGTTAAGGAGGCAGACCTATGCTTAACAAGAAATCAGTTGACGACATTAATGTAAAAGGGAAAAAAGTCCTGGTAAGATGTGATTTCAACGTTCCATTGATCGATGGGAAGATCACAGATGAAAACCGTCTGGTGGCTGCCCTTCCGACGATCAAAAAGCTGATCGCCGACGGAGGAAAAGTAATCCTTTGTTCTCACCTTGGCAAGCCAAAGGGACAGCCTGTTCCAGAGCTTTCTCTTGCGCCGGTTGCGGCGCGTTTGTCCGAACTTCTTGGACAGGAAGTAAAATTCGCGGCTGACCCGGAAGTAGTAGGACCAAACGCGAAAGCGGCGGTTGAGGCTATGAAGGACGGCGACGTGGTTCTTCTTGAGAACACTCGTTATCGGGCAGAAGAAACGAAAAACGGAGAAGAATTCAGCAAAGAACTGGCTTCTCTGTGTGATGTTTTCGTAAATGACGCGTTTGGAACCGCTCACCGGGCACATTGTTCCAACGTAGGCGTGACCCAGTTTGTGGATACGGCGGTTGTGGGGTATCTGATGCAAAAAGAGATCGACTTCCTTGGAAACGCGGTCAACAACCCGGAACGTCCATTTGTAGCGATCCTGGGCGGAGCAAAAGTTTCCAGCAAGATCTCTGTTATTGAAAATCTGCTGGATAAAGTAGATACACTGATCATCGGCGGAGGAATGTCCTATACATTCAGCAAGGCCCAGGGCGGAAGCGTTGGAAAATCCCTGCTGGAGGAAGATTACTGCCAGTATGCGCTGGATATGCTCCAGAAAGCGAAAGACAAGGGCGTAAAACTTCTGCTCCCGGTGGACACCGTAGTGGCCGATGATTTCTCAAATGAAGCCAACAGCAAGGTCGTAAAAGCCGGAGAGATCCCGGAAGATTGGGAAGGCCTGGATATCGGACCGGAGACGGAGAAAATCTTCTGCGAAGCGGTGAAAGACGCTAAGACGGTAGTATGGAACGGACCAATGGGCTGCTTTGAGATGCCAAACTTCGCGCATGGAACAGAGGCGGTTGCCAAGGCTCTCGCGGAGACAGACGCTACTACTATCATCGGCGGCGGAGATTCCGCGGCGGCAGTGAACCAGCTTGGATATGGGGATAAAATGACCCACATCTCTACTGGCGGCGGAGCTTCCCTGGAATTCCTGGAAGGCAAAGAACTGCCGGGCGTAGCGGCCGCTAACGATAAGTAAGCACTTGACGAGAGCGAGCTAAAGGCGAAGATGGAGTCTTAGTGCTTACTTAGTTCGCCGTAGTTGACGAACGCGAGCATGGCATGCGAAGCGTGAGTTGTAGCGGAGGTGAACAAACCCGTCTTGACGAGAGCGAGCCAGAGGCGAAGGTGGAGTCTTAGTGCGAACTTAGTTCGCCGCAGCAATATACAAAAATTGATTTTATTTCATTTTGAAGGAGATAGAGAAATGGCAAGAAAAAAAATTATCGCAGGCAACTGGAAAATGAACAAAACTCCAAGTGAGGCGGTTGCCCTGGTTGAAGAATTAAAACCATTGGTAGCAAATGAGGACGTAGATGTAGTATTCTGTGTTCCGGCTATTGATATTGTTCCTGTTGTAGAGGCTTGTAAAGGAACGAATATCCAGGTTGGCGCTGAGAATATGTATTTCGAGGAGAGCGGCGCTTACACAGGCGAGATCGCTCCTGCCATGCTTGTAGACGCAGGCGTGAAATACGTAGTTCTTGGACATTCTGAGAGAAGAGATTACTTTGGAGAGACCAACGAAGATGTGAATAAGAAAGTCCTGAAAGCATTTGAGCATGGCATTACGCCGATCATGTGCTGCGGCGAGACCCTGGAGCAGAGAGAGCAGGGCGTGACCATGGACTTTATCCGTCAGCAGGTGAAAGTAGGACTTCAGAACGTGACGGCTGACCAGGCAAAAGCTATGGTGATCGCATATGAGCCGATCTGGGCTATTGGAACTGGCAAGACTGCTACTACAGAGCAGGCAGAGGAAGTGTGCAAGGGAATCCGTGAGTGCGTGGCAGAAGTGTATGATGCGGCTACCGCAGAAGAGATCCGCATCCAGTACGGCGGATCTGTCAACGCGGGAAACGCGGCAGAGCTGTTTGCTCAGGCTGATATTGACGGCGGATTAGTAGGCGGAGCTTCTCTGAAGGCGGATTTTGGAAAGATCGTAAACTATAATAAATAGCCACGATTTTGCAGAATATAGCGAAAAGATAGGGGAGACCCATTGGAAGGCGGTTTACTTGTAATCATATACAAGGCAGACCGCCTTTTTCAACAGTCCGGCAAAGTATGAAAGATTTCCTGTATTTTTCAAACTGTCTCATTGCAAGCTTTATGACCCATCCTCTATAATGAAGGCAGGAGGTGGATGATATGGCTCATGAAGAGAAGAAAGATTTTAACGCAATGTTATATAAAGAAACTGATATGCCTAAAATACAGATTGTAACAGATGAGGCGACGATCCAAAAATACGGCGGCCAACGGATGTATTTTGCTCCGCCCCTTACGTACGATAAGCTCATGAAAACCGTTCCCTGCGGGAAGGTGATCACGGTGGGAGCTATCAGAGAATATCTGGCTAAAACCAATGGAGCCGATTTTACAGACCCAATAACAGCGGGAATCTTTGTGTCTATCGCGGCATGGGCAAGTCATCAGCGGGCTGAAAATGAGACACCCTATTGGCGGACTTTGAAGGCAAACGGCGAGTTAAATCCCAAATATCCAGGCGGCACCGAAGCCCAGAGAGAAAAGCTAGAGGCAGAGGGACATACGGTTATCCAAAGGGGCCGGAAAAATATCCGCTATTATGTAAAGGACTATGAAAAGGTTCTTTTCGGCCTGGATTTGGCAAAAAGGGAGTGAAAAGAAATGGATCATATCAAGATGGGGCTGATCCGCAGCGGAAATACGAAGCTTACGCCTTTGAGCAGTGATGGGGACTTGACGGATTATCTGTGGCCGATCCTGCGGGAGATCATCAAAACAGCCATTGAAAACGGGCAGAACCTGATCGTGGAAGGCTGCTATGTTCCATTTGACTGGCGCAGAGATTTTGAGCCTAAGTATCTTTCAGAGATAAAATACTACTGTCTTGTTATGAGCGGCGATTATGTGAAGCTTCATTTTCAAGAGATCAAGAAATATGCGGATATTGCAGAAAAGCGGCTGGATGACAGTGGATATACGATGGAAACCGCGTTGGAGGAAAACAGGAAGATTCTAGAGCAGTGCAGGGACTGCGGGAAGGAATATATTTTGATCGCGGATAAGTACCAAGTGGATATTGATCTGTGAAAGATAAGAAAGGTTTTCAAAATCAGAAAATTGTTGTATAATAGCATCCGGTAACAAGGAGGATTTATATGAAATATCTTGAAATACCGATTCAGACAGAAGATTCCCTGGAATACGCAAGGTTAGAAACGTATCTCCTGGATACGCCGGGCGAGAAGATCCGGATTCAGAAGCGGCCGATGATCGTGATCTGTCCGGGCGGCGGCTACTATAAGCTGAGCTACCGGGAGGGCGAGCCCTTAGCGATTCATTTTTTGAATCAGGGATACCACGCCTGTGTGCTCCGGTATTCGGTGCTCCCCGCAAGGTACCCGACGCCGCTTCTGGAGTTGGGAGAGGTAATGAAGCTGATCCATGGGCATGCAGAAGAGTGGCATGTGGATACCAGCCATATTATCCTGCACGGCGCATCGGCAGGAGGCCATTTAGCGGGAATGCTGGGAGTGTTCTGGAACCAGGAATGGCTTGCGGACAGGCTTGGCACAACGGCTGAGACGCTGCGTCCGGCAGGACTGCTTCTGAGTTATCCTGTGATCACAGCGATGGACCCGGAAGGGCACCTGGAAAGCTTCCGCAATCTGCTGGGGGAAGAATTTGAGAAGGAAAAAGAGAGGTTTTCTCTGGAGCTGCAAGTGACGAAGGATACACCGCCTGTTTTTCTGTGGCATACCGCGGCAGATGAATCGGTGCCGGTAGAGAATTCCTTCCTTATGGCAATGGCACTGAAAAAAGCAGGCGTTCCGGTGGAACTGCATATTTTCCCGGAAGGAGCCCATGGACTGAGCCTGGCGTCGCCGCTGGTGGAGCGGCTGGATGGATCTGGCGTGGAGGAATCCTGCCAATGCTGGATCGATTTGGCGCAAGCTTGGCTAAAGCGGTTATGCGAGAAGTAACTGCTTTGGGGAAAGCGGCAGCGAGCACTGTAATTTGGCAATAGACAAGAAACGATAGAAGGAGAGCAAATCATGAGTAAGAAACCAACAGTATTGATGATCTTAGATGGATATGGATTGAATGACAGCGTGAAAGGCAACGCGGTGGCGGAGGGCAAGACCCCAGTCATGGATCGGCTGATGAAGGAGTATCCATTTGTAAAAGGGAACGCCAGCGGCATGGCGGTCGGCCTGCCGGACGGACAGATGGGAAACTCTGAGGTGGGACATCTGAATATGGGAGCCGGTCGGATCGTGTATCAGGATCTGACCAAGATCACGAAAGCGATCCAGGATGGAGATTTCTTTGAGAACAAGGCGCTTCTTGCGGCCTGCGCAAATGTGAAGGAGAATGGTTCCAGCCTGCATCTGATGGGCCTGGTATCAGACGGCGGTGTGCACAGCCATATCGAGCACATTTTCGGTCTGCTGGAACTGGCAAAACGGCAGGGAATTGAGAAGGTTTACGTGCATTGTTTCCTGGACGGCAGGGATACACCTCCGGCCTCTGGAAAAGAATATGTGGAGCAGCTGGAAGCGAAGATGAAAGAACTTGGCGTTGGAGAAGTGGCTACGGTAATGGGACGTTACTACGCTATGGACCGGGATAACCGCTGGGACCGGGTAGAGAAAGCCTACCGGGCGCTGGTATATGGAGAAGGAGAGCAGGCGGCAAGCGGCCCGGAAGGAATCCAGGCGTCTTATGATAAGGATGAGACCGATGAATTCGTGCTTCCTACAGTAGTGGTAAAAGACGGGAAGCCTACGGCTGTCATTAAAGAAAAGGATTCCATAATCTTCTTTAACTTCCGCCCGGACCGGGCAAGGGAGATTACCCGGACATTCTGCGATGATGAATTCACCGGATTTGACCGGGGAGCGCGGGTGAAGACCACGTATGTGTGCTTTACAGAATACGATGTGACCATTGAGAATAAGCAGGTGGCATTCGTAAAAGAAGAGATCACCAATACCTTTGGAGAGTTCCTGGCAGCTCATGGACTGAAGCAGGCCCGGATCGCCGAGACAGAGAAATACGCTCACGTAACATTTTTCTTCAACGGCGGTGTAGAAGAGCCAAACGAAGGAGAAGACCGGATTCTGGTCAAATCGCCAAAGGTTGCCACCTATGATCTGAAACCAGAGATGAGCGCGTATGAAGTGTGCGACAAACTGACGGAGGCAATCCGCTCCGGAAAGTACGATGTGATCATCATCAATTTCGCGAACCCAGATATGGTAGGCCATACCGGAGTAGAAGCGGCCGCGGTCAAAGCCATTGAGGCTGTAGACGAGTGCGTGGGAAAAGCGGTAGAGGCTATCAAAGAAGTAGATGGACAGATGTTTATCTGCGCGGATCACGGGAATGCGGAACAGCTTATAGATGAGGAAACCGGCGAGCCGTTTACGGCCCACACTACCAATCCGGTACCGTTTATCCTAGTGAACGCAGACCCGGCGTATCGATTAAGAGAAGGCGGCTGCCTGGCAGATATCGCGCCGACTTTGATCCAGTTGATGGGAATGGAGCAGCCAAAAGAAATGACAGGAAAATCCTTGTTAATATAAAAAGGGACAGGGCATTTTCAATCGGGGACGGGGGATTTTTAAAAATCCCCCGT
>OGXS01000673.1_pt1 | contig 29412 bp, 39 predicted proteins | sample 1576371 | NCBI WGS metagenome assembly OGXS01 (sample SAMEA3541475, study PRJEB24748) | human gut metagenome | biome: human gut; feature: human-associated habitat; material: faeces | place: China | collected 2012
TCTCGCTGCTTAATTAGATAGCGGCGCGTCAAACCGGGGATTGCTCCCGTTCCCGGGGCGACGTCATCTCAGGGAGATGCGCGCGCGGACGTAGTCGGTATGCCGCGCGCAAAGGCCGAACCGGCTGGGACGCCAAGCGCGGGTGACCGGGTGCGCGGCGTCCGAGACCCAACCGGCCACTGAGCCTGGAGACACCTGTCAGGGGCTTGCTTTGGACCGGAGTTCGATTCTCCGCACCTCCACCATGCAAGAATTGGTCGAACTATGCCCTTCGGGGCATGGTTCGGCTTTTTTCTTTTTCGGGCTGAAATCGTTTCCGTAGTGGTCGAACGCGAAGTAAACGTTAAGCGTCTTCCCGTCGATTTCCGCGAATCGAACAAATGAGTTTAAGATCACTTCGGGCGTTAGGTTTTCCGCCGCATCATCGAGCCACAGCATGAGTTCGTCAACGCCGATGTTAAACGCTTCTTCCCGCTCGGCTATGCGCAGCTCCGCTTCAAGCTCGCTTTTGCGCTGCTTCAGCTCTTCGGTTCGCTCTCTTCCGCCGGGTGGAGCTATCCCGTCTTCTATGGCTTGCCAGATTCGTTCAAAGGTGCGGTCAATCCTCTTCAGCTCTTTCTTTATCGCATAGCTTCTTGATTGTTCCTTCGGTTGCTCTTCCTGAAACTCAACCATCCCGCTTGCTATGCGCCGCCTAACGTCTTCGCGCGCAACGGCTTGCAAGGTCATGTCGCAAACAACGTCTTCTATGAGATCACGCCGCACGGTTCGGCGGCACTTGCGGCACTTGTAGTAGTGATACGTTGCACCCGTGCACGATGTGCCGCTTGTGCCCGCCATTGGTGCGCCGCACTTAGAACAGTAGAGCTTACCGGACAATGGAAACTCTAGGGTTGAGTTGACCTTGCGGCGCGGCCTGTGCCGGTCGCCAAGTATGTTGTTAATCATGTCTTGTTCGTCTTGCGTCCATATGGCGGGCATACCGTCTTCGATCTCGTGCCCCGCGTATTTGTAGACACCCGCATTCTGCACGCGCTTCAATAGCTTTGTGACGGTATCCTGATTGAACTTTGCTCCGCGCTTGCTTCGCTCGGTGCTCACGGCGCGCACGATATCGGCTACAGAACTACCGGAAAACAGCATGTTCTTCATCTTGCGAAGCACGGACGCTTCGCGCTCGTTGATGACGTAGCGGCCTTCTACGATATCCCACCCGTACAGAGTGCGACCGTTTGCCATGCACCGCTGCGCGTTCTTCTGGATTCCGTCTTTTATGCGCTCGCTGTCTAGCGCGCTCTCATATTCAGCGAGAACTTCAAGCATGCCTAGCTGCAAAACGCCGCTTGACCCGCTGGAAATGTCTTCGCCAGCGTATAGGATTTCTACGCCAGCCTTGCGGAGCATGATTCGCGCCAGTGACATTTCATCGCGGTTGCGCATGATGCGCGTTACTTTGTAGATCACTACATAATCAAATAGCCCGTGTCGGGCATCGCTCATCATCCGCTGAAACTCGGCGCGGTCGATGTTGCGCCCCGTCTGCGCGTAGTCGCAGTATTCGTGCACAACCTGCAATCCCTCGCGCTCGCAGAACGCGCGCGAGTTCTCAACTTGTATCTCGATGCTCTCTGAGCGCTGATTGTGCGAGCTAAAGCGCGCATATATGGCAGCTCGGTTCTTGACCATGCTAGAATCACCTCTTGAAGCGAGCACCGCAAAGTGCTCAATTCGACCATGCCCCGCGCGCAACCGCCAAGTTAAGCCGCGTGGGGCTTTTTTCTGTTTCAGAACATCCTACGTATCAAATCGCCTTCGTCTCTCTTCCTTGCGTTTCTAAATAGGTCTTCGTTGCGCTCTATATAACCTCTTGTCTCGTCGGTTGCTCGATATGCGGTAACTCCGAAATCAACCGTTTCTGTTTCGATATATTCAGCATCAATTAGTTCTTCCAATATGTCGCAAATGTCCTGAAGACACGTACCGGATTCAACCTTGTAGTCTCCGTTTGAGTAGACGTGCCAAAGAAGAACCTTGCTGTCAAAATCGAGACACTTTATAGCGTCCCTGAAGGACTGGTTATTTCGAGCGTCACGGGCTTTTCTATCAGCTTCAGCAGCGGATGCGAGGTCGCGCCTTCTCTCTGCCGCTTCAGTCTCGACCCTTGCGCGTTCTGTTTCATAAGCCTTCTTCGTTTCAATCTCGGCTCTTCTGTCAGCGCCTAAGCTGCCATACAGAAACCCTGCTATGAACGAAACTGCAAAGATGACCGCTGAAACCCACGGCGGAGCAGATGGTATAACCACGCTAATACCGAACGCTCCGAACGAGCCGATTATCAGCGTGAGAAAACTAACTACTCCATACAACGATTTTAGTGATTGCCACAGCGTCTTCATCTATATCGCCGCCCGCTCTTCGGTTGCAGGTAGATCACGTTTGGCAGTCTCTTTAGATTCACCCGCTGCTGCGCGGGCTGTCATGGCTATGTTCTGCCGCCATTGCGGCGTGCTTTCTCGGTAACAACCTACTATTTCGCGCTCTTCAGACGTTAAGCGCTCGCCGCTGCCTTCTCGCGGGTGGTCTTCGTACCATCCGAGAATGTCGTTTGGCGTGCAGCCTAGGGCAACGGCACAATTCCATACCTGTTCAGCGTTCATCATTGCCGCGCCAGATTCCCAAGAACGATAGGTGTATTTGTTTACACCAATCTTTTTCGCGAAATCATCCCTGTTTGAGTAGCCTGCCGCTTTGCGCAACCTCATTAGTTGGACGTTCACCGCTACCCTCCTTCGCTATTCGTACAAGTGCATAGTACAACGTAGTTAGCTAATTCACAACGAAATTGTTTGTTTTCACTTGACATAGCTACCCTGCTTATCTATTGTTCCGTTACAGTTGCTAACGTGGTTAGCACTTATTGATGAAGGAGGTGAACAACCATGGGATTCAATAAGGAAGTCTTCGCTGCGAATCTTCGAGCCGCCCGCGCGGCGCTCGACATGTCGCAGGAAGAGCTTGCTAAGGCTGTCGGCGTGTCCAAAGACGCAATCGTGAAGTACGAGAGCGGAGAGGGCTATACGCCGGGCGCTGACAAGATCGTTGCTATCTGTCGCGTCGTGCGCAAAAGCCCTAACGAGCTTATGGGGTGGAAGGAGACGGCCTAATGCTCGCTCTTGGCATCGCTCTTATCGTCATTGCCCTGCTAAGCCCGATGGGCGTTCCGACGTTCATTGTCTGGCTCTTCGGGATCGGCGCGCTGGGCTTCTGGATGGGAAAGAGCATTGCGGAACCCGTCAGGAAAACGGAGGTTTCCAAGAATGAAAACCGACATTAGAACCGGTGGTTTTGGGGGTGGTTTTACGGATGCACGAACCGTGCGGCCTAGATGCCGCGCAACGTCAGTTCTACCGCGAGATTGCGGCTCTCGTTATCGCGTGGTTGCTGCGAAGAAAGATGCCCGCCCGGTGTTGCAGCACCGAACGGGCGCGTCAAATGGGGCTTACCAATTGACAGAAGACAGTATAGCGAGCATGCCGCGCTGGAAGCGCTGGGGATTGTATGCGCTCGCGGCTCTCACCATGTCGGGAATCATCCCGGCGCTCGCGTGCAACGCGCTGCTCTGGCTATGCGAAAGCGTGGGCTGGTGGCTTCTCATCCCGCTTTACATCGTGGTTGGTCGCGTCTTGTGGCGCGTGATGTGGTCATGAAGGCCGAAGTCTACCGCGACAATGCGGGCTTCTGGATGGCGCGCATAGAGGAAGACGCGAGCACGCCCGAAAACCGGGGCATCGGCAGGGTCTACCGTCGCCAGATGCTACCCGTTGCACCATCGGCGAGCAAGGCGGAAGCAGAAGCGGCCTTGCGCCGTATCATGAGCCGCGAAGCGAGGTGCCCGCATGGACACCGATAACTACACGCGCCCGCTCGAAGCCGTCATGCGCGAAGAGCGCCAGCGCGTCTGCTCGATGCCGCTGAAGGTCGTCGACAGGCGCTACCTGTTCGAGGAGTGGTGCGAGAAGAACCCGAAGGCGCTGCGCGAGATTGAGCTTACGGCGCTCGCAATCGACGCTCGCGGGATTCGCGTCTCAACTAAGTACCTCATCGAGAAGCAGCGCTACGAAGGCACCGTGAAGCTCGTTGGCGTTCCCTTCGTTGACGATCAGGGCAACGAACACACCTACGGAATCAACAACAGCGACAGCTCTTTGCTCGCGCGATGGCTGCTAGAGCGGCACCCGGAGATGCGCATCGAGCTTAGAGCGTCCATGTTCGACAAGGAGAAGAAAGATGAAGCGTAAGGAAATCACGAGCACCATCGCCAAGGTCGGCGCAGAAACGTTCGCACTGAACGGGAGCATGACGCTCCTTAACCAGAAGACCGGCGAAGCGTTCGATATCGACATGTCCTCAACGCTCGCGATCATTCGCGGCACCCTCGCATGGGTCGACACGCTGCTTGAAGAGGACGCGAAGCCCGAGCCTAGCGCCGTTAAGAACATGCAGAAGCTGCTCACCTACGTTGGCAGCTCTATCGCCTACGACATTTCGAACGATGAGACGGAATAGCGCGCAGGAAGCCTTGCCGCTCGATTTCGGCGAACCGCCGATGCCCGAGCCGGAAGGATGCCCGTTTGTGGTCAAGCGTTGGCACGACAAGACGTGCTGCGCGTTCCGCGGGCGCGAGATCTGGACGAACTGCGGGCAGGTCGAGCATTGCGTGTTCATCGGGTGCCCTAGGGGCTTTCGGGCGGCTCAGGGCGATTAGGAGAGCGATAGGGGGTGACTACATGCCAACCAGGGAGGAAACGACCGCCGCGCAAGAGCCTATGGCCTTCTTCTCGCACGATTCCAACGCCTCGCAAGACGTGAAGTGCCAGCGGCTCATTCATCGCCGGGGATATGACGGCTACGGGCGATGGTGGCGGCTCTGCGAGTATCTGGCGGCGACCAAGGGTCACCGCATCGCTTTCGAGACGGAGGAAGACGCGCTTATTCTCGCGGGCGTTCTGGGCTTCGGACAGTCTGGCGCGTTCGATGAGTACGTGGCTATCGAGGGGTGCCGGGACTACGTTTCAGAGCTTCTAGATATAGGGCTTCTCGAACGGGACGCAGACGGCTTCTTGACGAACTTTCGGATGCTCAAAAATGCGCTCTATTTCGGTCGCCAACGCGCAAACGGTCGCAAGGGCGGAAGACCACGCAAGAACTCAAAGAACAACGATTCGGCAGGTCAGGAGGTGTAAAGACATGACTTGCAAACCAAATGCAAAACCGCTGGTTTTAGGTTTGCTAAACCCACTCGCAAATGGTCGCCTAACCATAAAACAAAACAATACAAAACAAGACAAGGTGGGTTTTGGTTCCTTGAACCAAAACCAAAACCCACCGTACTTGCTTGTTAGTCAACTCTACAAGCAAGGTTTCTTCTCTTGCTTCCTCTCTTTGCGGTCTTGTTTTGCGCGGCTCATTCGAACGGCGGCAGAACGGTTTTGCGCATGTTTTCAACAGATTTTTCAACAATCGGGCGAATTGGGGGTGAAGGCATGATGACACCGACAACGCGAGACGAAGCGCGCGAGCTGTTCGCAAGCAAGCTCTCATACGAGCAGATCACTTGGAACGACATTCGCGCTCTCGAAGGATTCCTTGCAGTCGAGTACGCGCGGCACGAGCTCGACGGGCACCACATGGACATGCGCCCGTCATACCGCAAGAAGTACCAGCCGCAAATCAACCTTTCCGAAGGCGGCGAGGGCATCAAAAGCGCCTTCCTGCGCGTGAGCGGCTTCTACTTCCAAGGCCGAGAAGCGATTTCTTTCAACGAAGACGGATTCATTGGCATTGCAGGTTGGGCTGATGACACGAACGTTCGGCCGTTTCTACGGGCGTTCTACAGGTGGGTTTGCGAATGGATGATTAGAGGCAAGCAGTGAAGCGCTACCGGATCGCGCTATGTGCGCTTGCTGCTGCCGCGACGGTGGCTGCTTTCTGGGCGGTCTGCAACTGGGCTTATCAGCAGCTTGTGGCGCTCGCCCTTTTCCTTGTGTTCCTAGTGCTTGCGCCGCTTATGTTTTAGGAGGTTTCTCATGGACAACATAACCGATAGGGTCGCTTTCGGGTGCTTTGCCATCGTGCTGTTCGCCGTGCTTTCCATCGTCGTGAGCATCGCCGTTGGGGTGTTCTTCGGCGCTGGGTTCGGGCTTCTCGCCTATGCGCTCTTCATCGTCTTTGCGATGGTATGCGTGCTTCGAGCCTTCAAGAAGGCCGGTGACTAGCATGGGCGGCAAGTACGAGGTTCGCGGTGCCATGAGCGGGATTTGCCCGTTCTGGGACGATCAATTTACCAACTCGCTTGTTCATGCCCTGCTGTTGCTCATCCGGTTCTCTCTGAAGTATCGAATCGTTGAGTTCAACATCAGGAAAGAGCCGTTGGATTGCGCGGACTGCCCCGACGATGACTGCCCTTCGAGGATTCGCGGAAACCGCGAGTGGTCATGATGGGCGTTAAGGTCAAGCGCGGTGCAGATGGCGTTTTCGAGTGCCGGTTGTACCTTGGGCGCAGTATCGACGGCAAGGCGATTCGCCCTTATAAGCGGTTTCCGAATGCGGCTACCGAAGAGGAAGCGCAAGACCTCGCTGAGACGTGGGCGGCTTACGTGACGGCTGACGGAACGGTTAGAAGCGCCCGCTTGACCGATTTGCTCGAAGACTACGTGCAACTGCGTAAGCGCAACGGCGCAAGCCCGAACAGCATTAAGAGCTATCGGCTGTTCTGCCGCTACGTCGCACGTTACCTGAAGACCGCAAACGCACGCGATCTTGGCGTTATGGACTTCAACCGCTTTGAGCAACGCTTGCTCATGACTAAGGACGAAGGCGGGCAAGGTCTTTGCCGCAATAGCGTTATCAACGTCCACAACTTCTTGCGCGGCGCTTATAACCACTTCGTAGACGCTGGCATTTGCGACGCTAACCCGCTGGTGTACGTCGCCAAACCGTCGCCGGAACGGCACGAAGCTTCGGCGCTCACCGAATGGGATTTCGAGGGCTTCGACGAGAAGCTAGAGGGTGCGCTTAGCAAGGAGATTGAGACGAAGGCCGATTACCGCGCTGCCGTCTACGCTTTCGCTTCGTGGCTGTCGCTCGTTACCGGCATGCGCGTTGGCGAGGTCTGCGCTGTGCAGCGCATCGACGTTAAGCGCGCCCTGTCTTACGTCCATGTCGGCGGTAACGTCATTGAGGGCAAGGGCGAGAAGCCTTATCGCCGAAACGTCACCAAAGGCCGCAAGTGCCGCAACATCGCGCTTACGCGAGACGATATAGCGGTCATTGATGCCTTCACGAAGCTTCAGAGCGCCGTTCTGGGGCGTTTGGGCGCAGATTGCCCACTGGTGACGCTAGACGGCTCATATATGCGGCCTACGACGATTTCACGGGCTTTCAGCCGCATACGCGACGAGTGCGGACTGCCGCGAGAGATCACGTTTCACAGCTTGCGGCACACGCACGCTTCTTGGCTCATCGCCAACGGATGCGACTTGAAGACGCTATCTGAGCGCATGGGGCACGCGGACGAAGCAACGACGCTTCGTATCTACGGCCACCTGATGCCCGGACGCGATGCGGCGGCGGCTCAGCTCTTCAGTGAAGCGAAGCGCCGCGCTTCGAATGGATAAGAGGAAGGGGTTACACATGAACGCTTCTGAAAGTGTTGAAAACGTATTGGTTAATGTGAACGTCATTGATTCATCGGCTCAAACGCTTGTTTTCCGTGAAGCATGCGGCACCGCGACTATGGATGGCGTAGAAGGGCGATTTGAGGTTTCCCATCACGTGGCAACTGGCGCACCGATTGTCAGGCTTCCAAATGGCAGCTTTGCTGTCTTCCCTTGGCCAACTCTTATTTGCGCCGCAATCGAAGCATCCAAGCGTCACGAGGTGTGCCAAAGGTGAACCAAAACGCCGTTTTCGGGCATCGCGGCAACCGAGGACGAAACGCGAGATAAACCGCCGCTTTCGGCACGGGTTAAGACCGCCAGTGCCAGATAAGAAGTAATTATCAGGCAATCGTGAGAAGGGAGGGTGCCAGTGGAGCCGCAAACGTTCGATTTCAGGCCGGACACTTCGAAGCTGAGTAAGGAAATGCAAGCGACGTTAGCTAAGACCGAAGCCGCCCTAAAGCGGATGTGGGAGCGCGAGAAGCAGGAAGCGCAGACGGTCTACGAGATCACGATTCCCGCCCAAACGCTGACCATCGTTGGCAAGGAGCACGCGGAGCACGTCTTGAAGTCACTGAAGGCGATTCGGGTTTCCGGCACCTACCGCGTCACGAAGAAATGAGGTGCGATGAAGACCATTGAGCTTAACGACGATGACTGGGCACGGATCAAACGCAAGCTCATGACGCAGAGCGTTGACGATGCCCTGAAGGACTACACGCCGCCCGTCACTCTGACGCACGGAACCGAGTACATCACCTATGAGAAGGAAGGCTACGAAGATGATTCCGAATCTGACAACTGAGCAGCGCCGCGAAAACCTCGAAAAGGCCCAGGCTGCGCGCCAGCGCAGGGCTGCAATCCTGAAGAGTGTTGCCGACGGCTCTTACAGCGTCGTTGACGTTCTCAACATGGCGCTCGAAGACGAAACCGTTTCGCGGATGAAGGTTTTCACGCTCATAAAGGCTGCACCGGGCTACGGATTCGCCCGCACGCAGCAGACCATGAAGCAGCTGCGTATCGCCGAATCTCGGCGCATCAAGGGGCTTGGCGCTAACCAGCGCGCGGCGCTTGTCGAACTGTTCGGCGGTGGTTCTCGATGATTCAGAAGTTTGTTGACGCATGGATGAAGAACCGCGATCTCATCCAGAGCTGGCTTGAACCAATCTGCCTTGGTTGCGATTACTCCGCAATCGTCGAGGCGACCGTCAGGGCGATTGCGCTTGAAACGACGGGCGGATATGGCGACCCCAAGCCAGATTTCGAGAACATCCATGAAATCAACGATGGGGACTATCAGGGGACGCTTGTTTACGTCATTCCTGAAGTTGGCTATCAGCCTAGCGAATACTGGTACGTCCGTGTTTCGTATGGCTCGTGCTGCTGTTGCGACACGTTGCAAGGCGAGCAGATGAACGATAAGGAATCCTGCATCAAGGGCGTTATGACGCTCAGTCTTCACATCGTGCAGCAAATGCGCAGGATGGGAGGCTATGAGGTATGAGCCTAAACAAGATCACGTTATCCGGCAACCTTGGTGCAGATGCAGAGCTGCGCTATACGAAAAGCGGAAACCCTGTCGTTTCGTTCTCGCTTGCAGTAAACGAGCGCACGCCGAATGGCGATGGTACATGGGGCGAATACACCAACTGGCCTGATTGCGTCATGTTCGGCAAGCGAGCCGAAGCGCTCGCACCTTGGCTTCGTAAGGGCACCAAGATTTCGCTTCTCGGGCGCATCCATACGCGCAGCTACCAGAAAGACGGGCAGAGCATCAAGCGCTGGGAAGTTCGCGTTGATGATGTGGAACTGATGCAGTACAAGCGCGACGCGCAATCGCCAGCACTGGCGAATGCAACCGCGCCCGGTCTTGCGATGGCCACCAGCGACCCGTCGCCCGTTGCGCCAGTGCAACCGGCAGCGACCGACCTTTACGACGATGACATACCGTTTTAGGAGGAAGAAGGATGTTCGGAATCAAGAAGAAGGGCGCAGAGATCAAGCAGCCCGTTTATGTCGTGCTCGTGCCGGAGGTCGCGGCATACGCCAGCGCCGCTTCGTTCCCGGTCGATTCGGCGGGTAAGCTCGTTTTCCTCAACGACACGGTGGAGCATGAGGGCAGCGAATATCAGGTTGTCGCGATGAGCCACCGAAATAAGGTTGTTATCCGTCCGAAGGGTCAGACTTGCGGCGGAAAGTGGGTTAAGGCTGGAAGCGTGCGCGTCACGCGTCATGTTCTGGAGGTGCGCTAATGATTGGCAGGAAGCTTCGCGCTAAGAAGGTCAATGAGGGAATTGAGATGCCGCGCTATGCGCATGAGGGCGATGCTGGGCTTGACCTTCGCATTACCGAGACTGTCACGCTCGAACCGATGCAGAAGTGCGTTGTCGGTTGCGGCCTTGCCGTCGAGATTCCGAGCGGTTGCGTGGGGCTGGTGTTCCCGCGCCGCGGCCTTGCGGCAAAGCAGGGCATCACGCTTTCGAATAGCGTTGGCGTTATCGACAGCGGCTATCGCGGCGAGGTGTGCGCGGCGCTCATCAATCAGAGCTATGAGACGGTGACGCTCGAAGCGGGTACGCGCGTCTGCCAGCTTGTCGTTATGCCCTATGTGCCGTGCGATCTCGTGCCGGTCGATGAGCTGAGCGACACCGAGCGCGGCGCTGGCGGTTTCGGCAGCACGGGCGTTGAGTAGGTGGTTGGCATGTTGGCAATCATCGGCGGAAGGCAGACGGGCAAGACTACGTGCCTTATCGCAATGTCGAACGAGACTGGTTATCCGATACTGACCGCGACGCGCGGCATGGCCGAGAACATCGAGCTTATGGCGCGCAAGATGAGCGTTCAGATTCCGCCCGTCCTGTCGTTATCGGGCATGCCGCTAAAAGGCTCGCTCATGCATACCGAGCGCGTGCTTGTCGATGAGTTGGGGCTTGTTGCTGAGCATCTTATCGGCGCTGAGGTCGTGTCTGCTTCTATTGACGGCGTGGCGCTGGTCAAGGCTCAGCCGCCGAGCACAGACCTTGCGAAGCTTGGGTTATGGGAAGCCTTCAAGCTTTGGCGCGAAGAGCGCAAGCGCGCTCGATCTGGCGGTGACGGCATGTGAGAGCAAAGGAGTATTTCGAGGGCATCCGCGCCGAGGTGGTGAAGACCGACAAGGCGCGGGAAATGCTCGAACGCATGAAGGCGCGCGAGGGCGCGAAGGCTCAGAGCTACCAGACGGGCGGCAGCGGTGGAGACGTTAGCGACCCGATGGAATCCGTATCACAGCGCATCGACTTCGAGGGCAAGCTTAGACAACGCATCGCCGATGCCGAGGGAACGCTAGACGAAGCGTGCGAAGTGCTCTACGGCTCGGACGGGCGCGGCGGCTTGGCTAAGCTGAAGGGCACGCACTACGCCGATGCTATCTGCATGTACTACTGCCAAGCTGAGACATGGGGCGAGATAGCGGAAATCATGCAGTGTTCGCAGAAGTGGTGCCGCAAGCTCTGCGAAGTTGGGTTTAAGTTCATCGACCGTGTAGGATGGGCGCACATCAAGAACGCCTGATAATTGGGTGTTCCCTTCAGTTCCCTACTTATGCTAAAGTTCGGTACGGTGGATTAGGTAGTAAGGCCACGGGCAATAGCGCTCGTGGCCTTTTTGTTTGGAGCGTTGGCAGAGTGGCTTATTGCGCACGGTTGCTAACCGTGTGGCGCGCCAGCGCCCGTGGGTTCGAATCCTACACGCTCCGCCACATCTCAGGGGGTGCGCCATGGCTAAGGACTTCTCGCGCACCTTTTATTCGTCCGCCGACTGGGAACGCGCCAGAGACGCGGCGCTTACGCGCGACGCTCACCTATGCCAGCACTGCTTGCAGCAAGGAGAGATCACGCCCGCCGTCATGGTGCATCACATCATCGAGTTAACGCCAGCGAACATCAGCGACCCAAGCATTGCGACCGACCCAAGCAACCTAGTAAGCCTATGCGACCGATGCCATAAGAAGGTGCATGGCTGGATAAGGCAAGGGGCGACAAGGCGAGGGCTTGCCTTCGATAGCGACGGGAATCTGATAACGCTTGGCGATTGATTCAAAAACACGACACAACGCGACGCAAGCTCGGGAAAGCGGACGCAAAACCGCAGATGAACCCGCGTGACAATCCCCCGGTCTGAAAAACGCAGGTGGTGCCTAGGGCACCAACGCCGGGAGGTAATTTCATGCGCGCGCCGGATTTTCGAAAGGGGGTGGTCTTGCGATGACGGCGAAAGTAGGCAATACTTCGAAAGTTTCGCCGAAGGTTGCCGGGAATAGCCCGCCGAAGCGGCCGGTTTCGAAGCAGAAGCGCGTAGATAGCGAGCTTCGAAAGCTGCGCGAGATCACCAAGGGCGCTATTCCCGACGAGAAGCGAAAAACCGTCATGCCGCTTCTAGCGAACCTCGCGTTTCTGAAGGTCAAGCTTGACGATGCCCGCTCCGACCTGCTCTACGAAGACATCTTCACCGAGTACGACAACGGCGGAGGGCAAACCGGGCTGCGCGAGCACCCCGGCTTCAGCGCTTACAACAAGCTGTTCACCACGTTCTCGCGCGGCGTGAAGCAGCTAACCGACATGATGCCGAACGGCACCGCCGCTGCCGACGCGCTCATTGACTTCATCAATGAAACGCGGTACGGCTAGGGCGAAGTCTAAGGGCGGCTCGTGCGAGCGGGCGATACGCGAATACTTCGGCGGCATACTGAGCGGCGATATCGTAGCGTGCGAGAAGATGAAGCGGGTTGCCGCCCACGTCCTGCGCGACATGGACAACACCGACCCGCTCTATCCGTACCACTACCGCGAAGAGTTCGCGCAGAAGCACGTTAGCTTCATCGAAAGCTTCTGCCGCCTTCCGTCCGGGCGCTTGGGGCACGACTTCAAGCTAGAGCTGTTCCAACGCGCCATTCTGTCTGTTGTCTTCGGCTTCGTTGACGCAGAAGGCGTGCGGCAGTACCGCGAAGTGCTCTGGATAATGGGGAGGAAGAACGGCAAGACGGCGCTTGCGTCTGCGATAGAGATTGACTTGCTCGTTAACGACGATGAGGGCGCGCCGGAGGTATACAACGTCGCCACCGCCCACGACCAGGCGGCAAAGGGGTTCAACAACGCGTGGCGCATGGTGCTCACCAGCCCCGCGCTGGCGAAGCACATAAGAAAGCGCGTCGCAGACCTCTATTGCGACCTGAACATGGGGAGCATCCGCGCGCTGAGCGCCAACACGAACCACCTAGACGGTCTGGACATTTCCGGCGCTATCGTTGATGAGCTGGCCGCGATGAAGAACCGCGACCTATACGACCTGACGATGCAGGGAACGTCTGCGCGCCGCCAACCGCTCGTGTTGGAGATCACGACTAACGGATTCGTCAGAAACAGCATCTTCGATGCCCAATACGAGTACGCGACCAAATGGCTTGACGGTAAGGCGACCGGCGAGAAGGCAGAGCGCTTCATCGCGTTCATCTTCGAGCTTGACGAGCGCGAGGAATGGCAGGACGAAGGAGCTTGGGTAAAGGCCAACCCCGGCCTTGGCACCATCAAATCGCTTTCCGCTCTCCGCCAGAACGTTTCTAAGGCGAAGGACGATGCGACATACCTCCCCACCCTGCTTGTTAAGGACTTCAACCTCATTGAGAACCAGTCTCAGGCGTGGCTTACGTGGTCTGAGATTCACAACGAAGCGACTTTCGACCCTGGCGACGGGACGTTTACGTATGCCGTGCTCGGCGTTGACGCGGCGGACACGACCGACCTCACCGCCGCTTGCCTTCTCATGCAGCGGCCTAACGACCCGAACATCTACGCGCTGCACATGGCGTGGATACCGCTTCGCGCGTTGGAGCAAGCGGAGAAGGAGGGACGGCGCGGAGGGCGCGACGGCGTGCCTTACGACGCGTGGATTGCACGCGGGCTTATGCGAACGTGTGAAACGCCCATCATGGACAAGCGCGACGTTCTGGATTGGGTGGCCGAGGTTCAGGACAAGTACGGAATCTATGCCGTCGCTTGCGGCTACGACCCGTGGCACATGCGCGATGTGCCGACCGTGGAAGCATACGAAGACTATTTCGGCGCTGACAACCTGCAAAAGGTCATTCAGGGCGCGCAAACGCTGTCAATGCCGATGAAGGAGCTTCGAGCGCTCTACAAGGAAGGGCGCATCGTGGACAACGCCAACCCGATTGCCGAATGGTGCCGCTCGAACGTCGCCATTCGAACCGACGTGAACGGGAACATTCAGCCGGACAAGAAGAACCAAGACCCGCGCAACCGCATAGACGCGTGGGCGGCTGAGTGCGACGCGTTCATTGCGATGAAGAACATTGCGGACGATTACCGCGCGATGATAGGAGGTTAGAGTTGAGCAGATCACAACCGTTTCTGCGCTCGCTCTTCGATGCGGTGTTCCATCGTCCGCAGATGCAAGCTGTCAACGGCTACTTCAGCACGTTCACGGCATATGCGCCGAGCTTCACGACATGGCAGGGCGGGCTTTACGAAGCCGAGCTTACGCGAAGCATTATCGAGAGCGGCGCAGATCACGCAAGCAAGCTGAAGCCGGAGGTTTCCGGCTCGGCTCAGCCGGTGGCCGCGCGGGCGCTCGCCCAGCAGCCTAACCCTTGGATGACAACGCCTCAGTTCATCAAGCGCGTTTGGACGATGCTTCAGGTGAACGACACGGCGCTCATCGTTCCCATGCTGTCAGATGACGGCTCCACCATAACCGGGTACTACCCGATCCTTCCGGGGCAATGCACCGCCTACGACGTTGACGGCGCGCTCTGGCTCATGCTCGCGTTCCCAACGGGCGATGAAACGCTCGTTGAGTGGTCGCGCGTGGGCGTCATGACGCGACACCAGTACCGCAGCGATCTTTTCGGTGATGGCACGAACGTTCTTCAGCCGACGCTAGAGCTTATGCACGCGCAGAACGAGGCCGAGCAAGCGGCTATCAGGCAGGGCGCGGCAATCCGATTCATCGGCAAGCTCAGCCAGAACCGAAACGAAGGAGACAGGGACAAGGCGCGAAAGGAGTTCAACGCACAGCTCTCCGCCGACAACGCGGGCGGAATAGCCGTTTACGACAAGCTCTTTTCTGATGTCGTCCAGGTTGAGCCGCAGAGCTACACGGTCGATGCGGCTCAGATGGAGCGCATAGAGAAGAGCGCCTATAGGTTCTTCGGCTCGAACGAAGACATAGTGATGAACAAGGCCGACGAAGACACATTCAACAGCTTCTATGAAGGGCGCATCGAGCCTTTCGCTGTTCAGCTCGGTTTCGTTGTCACGGCGATGACCTACACCGCGAACGAGATTGCACACGGTAATTCGGTCATGTTCTCCGCCAATCGTCTAGAGTTCGCCAGCAACACGACGAAGCTAAACGTCGCCGTCGCGCTCTTCGACCGTGGCATCTGGAACGGCAATCAGGTAGCCGATGTGTTCCAATCCGCGCACTACGAGGGCGGGGAGCGCCACGTCATACGCGGCGAATACATCGACCTCGCGCTCATCAGCGAGCACACGTCAGAACAGGCCGCGCAAGCGGCGCAGACCAACGCGAATATCGCCGCTATCGACGCGAGCAGCGGCGTCGGAGACGGCAAGAAGGAGGTAGACGATGCCAGCAAAGCCAAATGAGCGGCAATACCGCATCCTGTCCTCGCCGCTCGCGCCCGCCGCTGGCGATGGCGACAAAAAGCGGTTCGATACCGAGTTCTACGTTGAGGGCTACGCTTCGACGTTCAACGACCCCTACGTGCTTTTCGAGGACTGGGACGGCAACGAGTACCGCGAGATCATCAGCCCCGACGCGTTCAAAGATGCCGACATGAGCGACGTTCTCATGCAGTACGACCACGAGGGCAAGGTTCTCGCGCGCATGAGCAACGGGACGCTTGTTGTCGAGCCTGACGCGCACGGCCTTTTCGTCGCCGCAGACCTTAGCGGCTCTCAGGCTGCGCGTGACCTCTACGAAGAGATTTCCAACGGCCTTGTAACCCGCATGTCGTGGGCGTTCAGCGTTGGCGCCGACGAGTACGACCGGGACAGCAAGACCACGACCATTACGAGGGTCAAGAAGGTTTACGACGTTTCAGCCGTCAGCCTTCCGGCAGACCCCAATACCGAGATTTCAGCAAGAAACCTGCTCAACGGAGTGATTGAGCAGTCGCGCAAGGAGCTTGCGCGCCGTAAGTACGCGCTGGCAAAAGCCCGCGCAACGCTGGCAATCGCCGAGAGTAGGAAGGTTTAGAAAATGGGAGACGAGAACAAGACCACGCAGGAGCTTGTGGACGAGCTGAAGGCGCTTGTCGAGAAGTACGACGCGCCCGCAGAGGACGGCACCGCGCAGGAGCCTACCGAGCAGGACGCGGAGCGCATGAGCCAGCTTACCGCCGAGATCGAGAAGCGCAACGCAGCCGCCGAGAAGAGCCGCGAGACGCGAGCCGCCGCCGTCGCATCCGCACGCTCCGCTATCGCAAGCGGCGCGGCGCGTCAGGTCGATACCGTGCCGCTGGGAAGCTCGGCGACCGCGCGCGGCAGCGTCGCCGACGTGCGCGACGTTACCGACTACCGCGCCGCCGAGACGCGCGGCTTCCTGAAGCGCCTTGCGTCTCAGATGGGCGTTCGCCTGACCGAGGGCAACGATCTTACGGATGCCGAGCGCTCCGCGCTCGCGCATCTTGAGCAGCGAGCCGCATACACCGTCACCACCGCGAACACCGACGAGGTTGTGCCCGTCGAGCTGAAGAACGAGATCATCGCTCTTATCGACAACAGCACCGCCATTTTCAGCGACGTTACCCGCGACACGATGCGCAACCAGTACGAGCTCATCCGCCACAAGAGCATCACCAAGGGAGATGCAGCGAAGACCGACGAGGGCGCAGCGCCCACCGACGAGGAGCAGAACGAGTTCGAGCGCATCACCCTCACGGGCGATGAGATCAAGAAGCGCGTAACGCTCTCCCGCAAGATGATGATTCAGAGCATCGACAGCTTCCGCAACTACATCACCCGCGAGGTCAGCGCGCGTTGCGGCGTTGCCGCGAACGGCATCGTCCTCACGCGCCTTGTTGACGGCACGCTTGGCATGGCATCCGCAAACAAGATTAACTGCGCAACCGCTGGCACGCTCGCAAAGGCAGACTTCCTGAAGTCTTTCGGCCTTCTGAAGACCTTTGGCAACCCCACGCCCAAGGGCGCTCGCGTCTACGCGAACCAGCAGACCATCTGGAACCAGATTGCCGCCGTCGAAGACGCGCAGAAGCGCGCCTACTTCGTCAACGAGAAGGACGAAGACCCGACCGTTGAGGGGCGAATCTTCGGAAGCGTCGTCAAGCGCGAAGAGGGGCTTGCCGACGGCGTTATCATGATCGGCTACCCCGACCTGTTCCGGGGCAACCTGTTCGACGGACCCACCGTCGAGGCGGTGAAGCTCACCGACGGCAGCTGGAACACCGCCATTGACGGCTACATGCTCTATGACGGCGGCCTTGCCGTCCCGGAGGGCTTCGTTCAGCTCACCATCGGCGCCGCCGCTAAGGCTTAGGAGGCGCCGCATGGCAGAGAAGCCGAAGCTGCTTGACGCGTGCCGCGCAGCGCTGAGGATTCCCGCCGATTGCACCGACTTCGACGCCGAGATCGAAGACCTCATCGAAGCCGCCCGCGCCGCGATGCGCGCGGGCGGCGTTGCCGATTCCGTAGCCGCCGACGATTCGAACGGCGCGGTTCGGCTCGCGGTGAAGGTCTACTGCAAGGCGAACTTCGGCATGGACAACCCCGATGCCGACCGCCTTGCCCAGAGCTTCGACGTGCTGATAACCATGATGCGCGGCAGCTCGGAGTTCGGGGGCGCGTCATGAGCATGTGGGCTGGCACGTGCCAGCTCATCGCTAAGACCGTCAAGAAGGACGAATACGGCGTGCAGCAGGTGCAGGAGACGAAGCGCAAGGTCTTCTGCAACGTCTTCTCTATGGGCGATGCCGCCTACTACGCCGCCGCTGCCGCTGGCATCCACCCCGAAGCAGTGTTGCAGATTCGCAAGAGCGCCTACAACGGAGAGCGGCTAATCGAGTTCGACGGCGCGCGGCTCACGGTCGCGCGCGTTGACAGGTCAAGCCCCGACTTCGTGCGGCTGACGCTCGCAGAGGTGGTGGGCGACCGTGGCTGAGCAGAGCATCGAGCGCTTCATACGAAGCTGCATGAAAGAGTGCGTGGACGATAACGTTTCCGCGCTCGCTGAGAACTCGGCGGAAGCCGGAAAGCGCGCGGTGAAGCTCCTGAAGCAGAAGAGCAAGGTTCGCACCGGCGCTTACAAGAAGGGCTGGAAGGCCGACGTTACGACCGACGAGACGGGCACCGAATGCACGGTGCACAACCGCGTTTACCAGCTCACGCACCTTCTGGAGAACGGGCACGTTATCAAGAACCAGACAGGGGATGTGTACGGCGACGTTCCAGGAGACGGAGTTATCGGGGAGGTTGCAGACCAGGTGGCGCGCGAGTTCGCGGACATGGGGGGCGACGGGCGATGATTGGGCTAAAGGAGCTTTGCGGCGTGCTCGATTCTCTTGGCATCCCGTGGGCTAACCAGAAGTTCGCGGACGGCGAGGAACCGGCACCGCCCTTCGTATGCCTTGTCGCCGGATACAGCGAAGCGGCATACGCCGACAACAACACCTATCTGTCGTGGATGCCCTACGATATCGCGCTCTACACGCGGCACCGGGACTACGCGACCGAGAAGCGCATACGCTCCGCGCTCGAAGCCGCCGAGTGCCCTTACACGCTTGGCATCACCGAGATTGATTCAGAAGAGCTTACCGAAGCGGCGTTCACCGTGAACGTCGCCGAGAGTTAGGAGAGACCAAATGGCACGAAACGGATTCTTCGGCGTGAAGAACTCGCATTTCTCGATCTGCACCGACGAAGACGCGCTTACCTACGAAGACCCCGTGCACGTAGCGGGCACCGTCGCTATCAGCATGGAGCCGACCGTCGAGACGGCGACCAGCTTCGCCGACAACGAGCCTTGGCTTGACAAGCAGCTGGACAACGGCGGCTCTGGAACCATGAGCTTCTACGACACCGAGAGCACCGCCGAGCTGCGGAAGCTCATCGCAGACCTCGTGGGCTACGAGATCGCGCAGGACGGGCGAACCATCCTGAGCGCAGACCGCAAGCCCAAGAAGTTCGCCTTCATGTGCGAGCAGCCGGGGCACGTGATCGGTCGCCGCCGCTGCCTTCTCATGTGCCAGCTCTCGAAGCCGACGCAGGAGCTTAACACCGTTCAGGACACGCCGGAGATCACGCAGCTCGATTACCCGTTCAAGTGGCGACCCGTCACCATCCCGGGCACCGACATTCGCACGAGCGGATACGACAGCTTCACCGGGCTTGCCGACTACGACACTTTCTTCGATGCGGTCAACACCGAGCTTGCGCACAAGACCGAGCCAGAGGACTAGGAGGTGGCGAATGCTTATCAAGGTTGGCGAAAAGAGCTACGAAGCAACGTTCAACGCTTTCACACCGATTGCCTATTCTCGATGCTTCAACGAGGCTGTCGAGGGCGGAAGAAAGCGCCCGAAGGACATTGCGGACGCGGTTTCTAAGATCGCCGGTTCTCTCATGACTAGCGACGTGCCCGCTATCGTCCCGCTGCTCGAAATCTTCTATGCGTGCATCAAGACCGCAACGCCGAAGTTCGATACCGGATTCGATGAGTGGGTTTCTTCCTTCCCATCGGACGCGTACAACTTGGAGCGCAAGGACGGTTGGGCTTCCGACGTGATGCGAATTGTCGAGGACAACTTTTTTCCTTCGGCGAAAGAGGACGTGGAAGCCGCGCCCGCCGAAGAGGAAAGCGCCGCCGCTGCCAAGCGAGCTTAGCGACGCGTGCGACGCGCGATACATCTACAACTGCCAGCAATGCGGCCTGACGCTATCAGACCTTCAGATGATGAGCTACCGGCAGGTGCAAGACCTGTTGGAGATCAACGCGTTCTACGCCGACGCTGCGGAGCACTACGACGAGGACGAGAAGGCGCGTGAGGCCGAAGCCGCGTTCTGGTCGTGACACGAAGTGAGTTCTTGACGGCAGCGCGCCCTCGCGGGTGCGCTGCTTCAAGCACTCATGGGACTTTGACAACCGAAGAGGGGTGATTACGTGGCGGTCACTTACAAGGGGCTTGTTATCAAGTTCGGCGGCGATACTACCGAGCTGCAAAGCGCCCTGAAGAAGGTTCAGCAGGCATCGCGCGACACCCAAAGCGACCTGCGCGACATCAACAAGGCGCTGAAGTTCGACCCCGGCAACACCGAGCTGCTAGAGCAGAAGGTAAAGGCTCTCAACTCGGCATACGGCGAGACGAAGCAGAAGCTTGACGCTTACAAGCAAGCGCTCGCGCAGCTGGAGAGCAAGAAGCAGAGCGGCGCGCAGCTCACGGCTCAGGAAGAGCGGCAGTACGACAGCCTGAAGCGCGCGATCATGCAGTGCGAGCGCCAGCTTGACAGCTACGGCAGCGAGCTTGCGGACACGGCGCGCGAAGCCGACGCATCGCGCACGGCGCTTTACAAGGTTGGTCAGACCATCGAAGACAACGCCGACAAGCTGTCAAACGCCGGGTCTAAGATTTCGAGCGCGGGAACGGCGCTCTCTGGCGGCATCATCGGCGCTGCCGGAGCGCTGACCGGCCTTGCATCGAGCCAAGAGGAAGCGATACAGCAGAGCGGCCAGCTCGAAACCGCATGGGTGAGCGCTGGCGGCACCGCCGAGCAAGCATCTTCGACCTATGCGAGCTTCTACCGTATCCTTGGCGATTCTTCGTCTGCCACAGAAGCGAGCCAGAACCTAGCGCGCCTGACAACCAACGAGCAGGAATTGCAGCAGTGGACGGACATTGCCGCTGGCGCTTACGCCACGTTCGGCGACGCTCTTCCGCTTCAGAACTTGGCGGAAGCGGCGCAGGAGACGGCGCACACCGGCACCGTCACTGGCGGCCTTGCCGACGCGCTCAACTGGTCTACGGCATCAGCCGAGCAGTGGAGCGCCGCGCTTTCCGGCCACTCTTCGGCTCAGGCAGCGTTCAATCAGGCGGTCGCGGAAGGCCAGACGAAAGAAGATGCCTTCAATGCAGCGCTTGCCGCGTGCGGAAGCGAGCAGGAGCGGTCGCAGCTCATCACCGAGACGCTTACCGGTCTTTACGCCGACGCTGGGCGGCAGTACCAAGAGACGAACAAAGACCTTCTCGCTTCGCGCGACGCGCAGAACGAGATGAACCAGAGCATGCAGGAACTCGGCGAAGCGGCAATGCCAGTCAAGACCGCCGTAACCGAGATCGGGACGAGCCTTCTTAACACGCTCGCGCCCGCGCTCGAAGCCGTCACGGGCTGGTACAAGAGCCTGTCGCCAGCTGTTCCCCGCGCACGCGGGGATGATCCCCAATGGCGCTCTTTCGTAGAATTGCACATCAGCTGTTCCCCGCGCACGCGGGGATGATCCCAGTCGCAATCAACTTCGACAACAAGACGTACACTGTTCCCCGCGCACGCGGGGATGATCCCACCGCCGTGGTCCAGCTCGCGGACAGCAAGGACTGTTCCCCGCGCACGCGGGGATGATCCCATGGACATGATCGGGCTGAGCACGCACATGATCTGTTCCCCGCGCACGCGGGGATGATCCCTGGCTGGCGGCATTGACTGCCCCGGATGCCATCTGTTCCCCGCGCACGCGGGGATGATCCCTTTCCCGTGTCGGATATAAGCGTTTCGAACGCCTGTTCCCCGCGCACGCGGGGATGATCCCTCGAGTCGATCACACACGACGAGGCTCAGGAACTGTTCCCCGCGCACGCGGGGATGATCCTCGGATTCCCACAGGTGGCCGTTGTGGATGACCCTGTTCCCCGCGCACGCGGGGATGATCCTCGCTTGCCCAACGCGTCGACCGAGAACGGGAACTGTTCCCCGCGCACGCGGGGATGATCCGCTGCTCGCCTATCCCTACTGCGCCATCGAGGTCTGTTCCCCGCGCACGCGGGGATGATCCCGATTACATCAAGGAGGACTAAATGCCACAGTCCTGTTCCCCGCGCACGCGGGGATGATCCCAGATCGCCCTATCATCCACGCGGGCCTCGTACTGTTCCCCGCGCGCGCGGGGATGATCCCCGTCAAGCGGCTGCTGGATGCCGATTGCGAGCCTGTTCCCCGCGCACGCGGGGATGATCCCGTGATCCCGCGCGGAAGCCCGCACGAGTCGCGCTGTTCCCCGCGCACGCGGGGATGATCCCCCGAACTACGGGCGCGATGCCCTCGAAGCCATCTGTTCCCCGCGCACGCGGGGATGATCCCGTCACGTCCCTAGCGGACATGGATTTCGTGGTCTGTTCCCCGCGCACGCGGGGATGATCCCTGCCAGCAATGCGGCCTGACGCTATCAGACCTCTGTTCCCCGCGCACGCGGGGATGATCCCCTTGGAGTCGTTGGAGGCCTGAACCGCCTCGACTGTTCCCCGCGCACGCGGGGATGATCCCGAAGCCATTGAGGCGGTCGAGGAAACCGACATCTGTTCCCCGCGCACGCGGGGATGATCCCAGGTTCATCTCGACGCACCGCCTGGACGGATACTGTTCCCCGCGCACGCGGGGATGATCCCGGGCTGTCGAAGTCGAGTGTGTTTGCCCCGCGCTGTTCCCCGCGCACGCGGGGATGATCCCGGAGCACCCACTGCCAGCTGTAGGCGTAGTAACTGTTCCCCGCGCATGCGGGGTTGATCCCGACATGGCATCCGTCATCGCGGCCCTAAAGGACTGTTCCCCGCGCACGCGGGGATGATCCTACGGCGGCAGGCACAGGCTATCTGAATGGCTCCTGTTCCCCGCGCACGCGGGGATGATCCCAACGGGCGGGTTTAGCGGAAGGCTGAAGATAGCTGTTCCCCGCGCATGCGGGGATGATCCCCACCCGGACGGCTCCGCGCAGGAGCAGGCGCACTGTTCCCCGCGCATGCGGGGATGATCCTCGAGTTCATCGTGCGGGCGTCCTGCGCGAGGGCTGTTTCCCGCGCACGCGGGGATGATCCCATGATGCCGAGGTCCGTGTTGATGCGCGCGAACTGTTCTCCGCGCATGCGGGGATGATCCCGGGTCGGACAAGATGGCCCCGTGCCCGGTCGCCTGTTCCCCGCGCACGCGGGGATGATCCCGAAGCAGGTTTCGAAATCGCCTCCACCAAGGACTGTTCCCCGCCCATGCGGGGATGATCCCCCCTCGTTCGTGTTCCAGAGGTACACGATGGCCTGTTCCCTGCGCATGCGGGGATTCAACTGTGAGTGTTGGTTGAGCGAGGTTTTATTAATGATGTCGGGAATGATGGCGCGATGGAGCGGCTTACACTTTGGTTTTGACTTGCAACAGCGGGAACTTTCGGGAGACAGCCCCTTTTGTCATTTTCCGCCTGCGCCTCCATTTTGGCTGCGCCAAGCGAGAAAAGTCGGGAGCGCTCTACTCCTAAAGAAGGCCTAGTGAAAAAAGATGTAACGCGAGGTTATCCGTATGCTTTGTATAAGCACGGCAGCACGCTCGTTAGCTCGCTACATTGACGAAATAGCGTCTCAGATGCTCACGAAGCTTCGGATTGGCAACATATACATGCGTACCGTATATTCCCCTTGTAAGCAGCACGTAGTAGATGTTCTTGATGTATTGCGCGAGTTCCTCTTGTGTTGCCGTCGCCTTTCCGTTCCTGTCAAAGTAGCTCGCGCTGTTTGCGACGAGCTCATCGGAGGTGGGGCCAAGAGCAAGGTCGTTTCCGATAATCACGTATGCATAGCTCAAGTCGTAACCCTGAATTGAATGGATGCAGCCAACCTCATGGGCGACCTTGGGGTCATTGGTGCCCTTACCTACCCAGTCGTAGTACGTGTGATTCCAGCGCAGGCGAACGGTTCCTAAATCAATATCGTATACGCCCTCGGAGCGCTCGTTGTCTTTGGTTTTCCATTTCCATGCGTATCCAGCAACCATCCTGCTCAAGCTATGCTCGGTAAGCGTTCCTTCAAAGCTCTTGGCAAAGCCCTCCGGGGTTTCATGGAAGACCAGGTCATATCCTTCGAATTGTTTGGCAGCCGGCTGCTTTCCATTCAAGATATCGAGGATGAATTCGAGATAGCCTTTTCCTCCTTTGACGCGCATTTGACTGTCTAGTCGGATGGGGTTAGATGCTGCGGCGCCGAGGGTTGTTGATATCGCTTTTGAGCCGACGCAGGAAGGGCCCACTGCTTGGAGAGGATCGTAGAAGAAAATGGGAAGCTTGGCCTGGCTGAGCACCCAGTCAATTTGAGTTGAACCCTTTGGGAGCCCCAACTTTGCGCAGGTCTTGTCGTAGTTTCCAAATTGGGTGCCCAGATTAACTCGTTGCTTGAGCTTGTGGGCTTCATCGACAAGCACAATGTCAAAGCATTTGCCCGAGCTGTGAGAAAAGCCGTACGCTTCTTTTGCGAGATCGGCTGGTCCCATTACGTCCGTCTTTTTCATCCCAGAGACCGTTGAAACTGTTTTTTGCAGAGTGTTTCGCAGTGAGGTGACCGGTTCGATGAGGCGTATGTTCATATCGGAGAAGCGTGGGTCATCCTTAAGCATTTTCATGAGATATACAGCTAAAACGGTTTTGCCTGTTCCGGGCATACCTTCGATGACAATCGGCTGCGCTTGATTTATACCATTGATGATGACACTCTTGATACGTTCAAGTGCGATTCGTTGATCAGCTGTAAGGCCCTTGTACGGGGAGTACTTGAAGACTTCGGATTCCTCGATTTGGTCAATGGTGTGCTTTGCCAAATCCATGGCGCGGAGCTCTTCCCAGAGCTCTTCAAACATATTTGAGTAAATACGTTTCGAGAAATAGTTAGTGCGGGTCATCCCTTCGTTTTTATTGGTCAAGCGGTATTTTCCATCCGCCTGCATGAGACCGATAAGTCGATGCTCATAGTCGGTGATAACAGACGCGTTGAACTCTTCGTTGTAAATGATATTGACGGTGGTGAAATCCCGTTTCTCCTCATTTGCTTCGTGCTGATTGATGCGCGTTGCAACGCTTGTCGTTTGCCCAACATATGCAGAATCCTTATTTGCGAGGATGTACACCATGGGCCAGTCGAGCAACTTATCTTCCTCGAGGCTGCTGTATTCGATGTTGACACGCTTGCCGTACTCAAAAGGAATCATATCGATTTCAAACTGAGCGCCGCGGGGAGTGATGGCGTGCTCGTGTGTGGGGATTTCTATGATCATAGTTCGCTATATTTCTTCGACGTTCCTTTTGCTTTTCGTACGGGGTAGTTCGTTGCGTTCTTGTCGAGCTTGCGCTTAATCGCATCGGAGAGACTGGTATTCATGGCGTCTGCGAGATAGATGCAGTATATTGCCACATCGGCAAGCTCTTCGACGGCATGCTCGCGTTTTTCAAGGACTTCCAAATCGTCGCCTGACCATTGAAATACTTCAAGCAGTTCGGCTGCTTCAAGACTCAGAGAGAGGGCAAGGTCCTTAGGATTGTGAAATTGCTTCCAATCGCGTTCATCGCGGAATGCGAGGACAAGCTTGGTGACTTCTTCGAAGGTCAAGTAAATCCCTCCTCCGGAAAATGCGGCACGGCAAATCTCGCGGTTTAGCCAAGCCTGCGTCTCGCATCCATCATAGCCCACCTCCTAACAATTGGCTTCTAGATTGAATCAGCGGCGGGTATCGCACCTTGCGTGACGAATGGGGGATGGAGTGCGCAGTGATGTGGCGCTGCTACGCGATTTACTCTCTTGGGTAGGTTCTTTTGTCCCTCGCCTGCCCTGCATCGCGCTCTATTGAGGCGCTGTTTGCACGTTCACTCCACTTCTGGGAATATCTTTTTCCAACGATACGGAGCACGGCGTTTTGAGCGTAGGAAAACCGCAGGATTTTGGAAACGTTGGCATGCGGCAAGGCGACCGCGGCAAAAAGATGTTCCCAAAACTGGAACGAATGGTTTTGGCGGTCCCGTTTGGGAAAGATCTAGTGCTCGAAGGGGATGTCAGGCGAACATTTTCCGCTAGCAGCGCCTCGAATCGAGCGCGCCGAGCGATTCGCCAGGGCGCAACGAGAGAGGGGGGGGTGATGCTGTGGCTACCTCATATGCATCGATAGCCAGCAAGGCGGACCTTCTTGCTGCCGAAGCGGCGCGGGATAATGCCCTCTGCGGTCGCTCACTCAGCGAGGCGGCTCCGGTGCATCCAGCCCTGGCATCCGCCGGCGCGCACGAACCAACCCCGACGCCGTATTTCGTGCTGGAAGAGCTACTTGGCAAGCTTGGCCTCACGGCGAACGACCACCTGCTCGATGTAGGCTGCGGAACGGGCAGGGTTCTCGCCTATGCAGCCTCGCGGCTTTCATGCCGGGCAACGGGAGTGGAGTTGGACGTCCGTCTCGCCAGCATCGCCTCATCGTGGGCAGCATCGTCTCCCCAGCTCAACGTTATCGCTGGCAGCGTGCTCGACATCTCGCTCGCGCCCTATACCTGCTTCTACCTGTTCAATCCATTCGACACCGCGGTGCTCACGCGTTTCCTCGACAAGGCAGAACGCGAGGCGGCGCAGCCCTTCACGCTCGTCCACATGTCCGATAACGGGGAGTCGTTCGCCTACCTGGGTCGTCCTGGTTGGCGGCTCGTCCGTTCGGGCAGCATTCAGATGTTCCAAACGGCTTCTGGTAGAAGCATCAAGTTCTACGAGTTCCCGCAGCATTATTCCGTCTGGCGTTATGAAGGCGTGCAGTAGGCCCGTCTGCGCGCTAGAACAAGCAGCTCTCTATGACGTTCTTTCCACGCAGCGTGCCAAGCCACTTGGCGGGAATCCCCTCAATGCCGTATACGATGCCCGCCAGCGCGCCGGCTACGGCGGCGGTGGTGTCGGTATCGTCGCCGAGATTGACGGCGGCGAGCGTGCAGTCTCGGTAACTGTTCGTTGTGAGCAGACACCAGAGGGCCGCCTCTAGCGTGTCGAGCACGAAGCCTCCGGAGCGTACCTCGCGTACAGGGCGCTCGGCGAGCGCAGCATACGGGCCCGTGGCTTCTCGCATCGGGACGCCTGCCGCCAACCGCCGGGCGATCCCTACGAGCTCTACGCATGCTTTGGTCGAGGTGCGGTGCGCGTGTGTGATGGCCGAGACCGCTTCGATGTCCTCGTCGCGCGCATCGGTGAATGCCAAGGGGACCGTGCGCATGAGCGAGCCGTTGCCGTTGTCCCATTCATCCACGCAACCAAAGCCCTGGTCGAGCGCTCGAGCCGTCGCTCCGCCGATGTCGAACAGGTCGTCCACGGTATAGGCGCCCTCGCGGTACCAGCGGCAAAACCGCGTGCGGATGTCTTCCGCGTCCACTCGACCTAGCTCGCGGTAGCTGTCGCAGATAGCAAGCGCCATCGATGTGTCGTCCGACCATGTTCCCGCGGGTTGGCTGTGCGAGCCGTGGCCCACCATGCCTGTGCAGCGAAACGTCCCCCGCGGGCGAAACTCGTATGGCACGCCGAGCGCATCGGCCACTGCCTGTCCGTAGATGCAATCGCGCAGCGTTCCCGCCATGGTGCCTCCCAGCTCGTTGTCTCTGCTCGATAGTCAACCATATCACGCGCGCGGTTTGAGCGAGGGGCACAGCCTTTGCGGACAGAGTGCTCGGCTCGCGGGCTCGGTGGGGTGGTTTTGGGAATCGTTGCAGCTTGCGAGCGGACAAACGAAAGCGGGCCCCGAGCGCTGTGCCCGGAGCCCGCATGGTCCTATGGTGTTTGCGCGTGCCGTGGCCTCGGCCTGCCGTCCGCAGCAGTGTTCGGGTGTCGCTCGCTAGCTTCTCGTGCGGCGTATGCGCGCGGCGATCGCAGCGCCTGCAAAGGCGAGCGCGCTTCCAGCAGCGGCAACCATCATGGGCAGCGAGAGTGCGTCGCCGGTGGCGGCGAGCTTGCCGCCGTCCTCTTCCGCACGGGGTGTGCCGGCGCCTTCGCTGGCCCCGGGGCGGTTTCCGCCTTCGCCGGCGCCTTCACCGGAGTCGCTGCCGCCTTGCGGGGGAGTGGTCTGGCTTCCGTCCGATGATCCGTTGCCGGGATTATCGCTACCGGGCTCTTCGCCTGCCGGCGGCTGCTCGCCGCTCCCAGAGTCCTCGCCGGATTCGCCTTCGCCTCCATCGCCGCCGGGCTTCTGACCACTTCCGTCGCCGTCATCCGGCCCGCCGCCCGGTTCCTGGCCACCGCCTTCGGGCGGGGTCACCTCGCCGCCGGAGCCGTCACCAGGCTCCTCGCCTTCTGAGCCGCCGCCCTCTTCGCCGCCTCCAGGTTCCTCACCGGAATCTTCGCCGGTAAGCGCGGTATGCGGATTCAACCGCACGTCGTAGGCCACCACGCTAAAGGACGCCGGGTCGCCGTCGCCTGCGTCGCCGGTGAGCTCGAATGCCCCGTCGCGCGAGAAACCCACGAGCTGCCCGTCGCGGTAGAGCTCCCACGCCGTCGTGGCGCGTGTGAGCTCGTCGCTCGGCATCGAGGCCGTCACGCGCAGCGCGTCGCCCACGATCTCGACCGTAAGCTCGGGCTCAACCGTGCCGTCTGCGCCCACGATCTCCTCGTACGTCTTCGCTCCGTTGATGATCTGCGCGTCGGTGTTCAGCGAGAAGTATTTCACCTTGCGCGGCATCGAGGGGTACTGCGCGCACCATTCCAGCACCTCGGGCGCCAGGTCGCGCTCGCCGAGCTCGTAGAGGTACTCGGCGAAGTTGTAGCCCGTTCCCATGGTGAAGGCCACGGCCATGCGGTTGTACTTAACACCCGTGGTGGCATTGCTCGCCAGGTCCTCGATGGTCTTCACGGCAGCCGGGTTGCCGCGCAGGATGCGCACGGTCGCCCCGTAGGCTCCGTACGTCTCCACATCCGCGGCGATCTCTTCGGTGTAGGGGCTCGCGGAGAAGTCGTAGCCCTCATAATCCCAGTCGTCGAAGAAATGCAGGCCGTTCCACCACGTGGTCACATGCGTCCAGATATAGGTGCCCCAAACGTTGCCGTTCATCCAGTCGGGCACGTAGTTCGGGTCGGCGGCCATCTGCGCAAGCTCTGCGTCGCGGCGCTTGGTGGCGTTCATGGCGTTCACGTGGTAGTACGTCGAGGGGTTGAACGCCGTTCCCGCCGCGCGCGACGCCTCGATGCCGCCGTGGCGCGAGCCGGCGATGGAGTACAGGTTGTTCGTCTCCTCGGCAACCGCGATCACGTTGTTGTCGAGCATGTGGCCGTACTCGTGCGACATGCCCCAGCCGTACATGTCGTCGCCCGAGAGGAACGAGGCGGCCGTGCTCTCCGGCATGTGGAAGTAGCGCCCGTAGGCGTACATGGTCGAGGGGCTCGAGACCGTGCGGGTGAACGCCGTGTGCACGCGTGCGGTGGTGATGGCGTGGGGGCCGCTTGCCTGGTCCGGGTCGAACCCGTCGAACGCCCAATAGAACTCAAGCCGGTTCTGGATGGCGGTGTTCGATTTCTCGATATAGGCGATGGCCTCGGCCTCGGACGAGATGCCGGAGTACGCCTTCGCCATGGCGGTCGCGCTCACGGCGAACTGCGCGCTGCCCTCATCACCCATCTGGATGAGCGTCATGTCGGCCA
>OGXS01000674.1_pt1 | contig 29344 bp, 20 predicted proteins | sample 1576371 | NCBI WGS metagenome assembly OGXS01 (sample SAMEA3541475, study PRJEB24748) | human gut metagenome | biome: human gut; feature: human-associated habitat; material: faeces | place: China | collected 2012
GATTTTCCACACAAGGGACGTTTATGGTCTATTTTCGGCTCATTGCTTCACACTTACTCCTTCTCTTCATTCGTGCTACCGCAGCTCTCTGCATTTTATTGCTGCAATGGCTTCTGACCGGCAGCAAAGCCTTTTCTTTTTGAAACGCTTTTGTTTTACCAGAATTTTATCATAGGTACGTTTTTGTTACAAGATTCATTCTGATCTGTTTCTTGCTCAGATTCTTCTTCCTGTTCCTTTCGTTCGGCCGTCCATCTCCCCTGTTCCCCTGTCAGACCGCCGCTCCTGCGCTAGAAAACAAGCACTCCGGCTCATTCCCCACGGCGCTGACGGATGATAAAATAGAGGAAAACACAAAATGCCGCCAGAGAAGCACCCATACAGGGAAAATAAAGCTCACCTGACATCACGGCAACAGCCGGATGACTCAGGACACACATGGTCACGCAGGCTGCAAGGGCCAGACCGCCCAGCAGAATATATAGCAGATTCCAGTTCCCAGCTGGCTCCAACGCATTCTCCCAGGTCTTCCTGCGCTCCAGCTCCCGCAGCAGCATGTCCTCATCGGGATTTCCTTTGATCAGAAGATAGGTAAACCGGGTCACATGCGTATCTGGATGACGCACCTGGCATCGGACCGCGTAGTGGCTGCGGTTTTCCTTGATATTTAACACCTTCAAAATTTCGTCCGCACGGTTGGGAATAAACGGCTGGCGGCCCTGCCGGCGCAAAAACGCCTGTGTTTCCATCGTACCAACGGCAAAGCCAAGAAATCCATTCCCATGATTGGACAGGCCGCGGGCATCCATGACCCATAAACGGTCATTTTCTGTCAGAAAAAAGATCGTGGCGTCCCGGATCGACCGCCGTCCCAGGAGGACGGCCAGCCCGATCCCCAGAGCACTGACAGCAGTCAGAAGGATCAGAGAAAATGCTTTTTTATTTATCCCCAGGGATAATGACAGAAGGGTCCCTCCGCAAAGCAGCAGGACCATCAGCAGAACGATGCCAAGGATACCGCCGACTGCCCGGTATCCATATTTGCTTTTCTTTTTCGTATCCGGGGACATCCATACTTTTTTCAGTTCCATATATCCTGCTCCTGTTCGATTTTCTTTCTGGTTTCATATTCTGATCAGCTGCATAAAATGGGAACATTTCAGCAAATGATCGGATGCCCTGCGTATGGACCTTTCCCGTATTCAGATCTTGTGCCCCTGTACAGATAGATCCCGTTTTGCCGCTTCATGATTTATCTGTCCTTCCGCTATGTACGTAAACAGCCTTATTCCTTTTTCCCTTCGCAATACTTATTTTTTCTTTTTTGCTTAGGCATTGGCAGTTCCTCGTACATCGCGTGAAACAGACCTGTTAAAAATTCTTTCTGATCAACCTCGTCTACCAGCAGCATTTCCTTTGCTCCCTCATAAGGTGCTTCATATACTGGATCCGCTATATAGGCAATTGCCGACTTAGTGGACTTTACAAGCAGTCGAGCATCATAAATGCCGCCCACAATTTTTCCGCGATAATAAATAATAAACTCTCCCATCATCGCCCGGTATGTAATATCATCCAGATCAGACAGCTGTCCTAAAATAAATTGTAAATAATTGTTACCTGATGCCATTGTTTATCTCTCCATTTGCTTCGTCTTTCCGATATTCCAGTAGAAACAGAATCACCTTCGTCAGCCTTTTTACAAGGCTTGGCTGAACAGCGTTTATGCAGCCAACGATTCACCTAAACTACTTTTTTAAGTCCAAAATAAGCCCCTGTACTTTTACCTCCAATTCAAAAAGGCAGATACTATAAAACCGACGCACACAAACTTTAAGCCAATGTGCAATCGTTTAAAAGTATTTTAAAACACAATCTACATGCTCGAAATCATATAACCACTACATGGATTTGGTATTTACACTTATCAGCATAAGTTTATGAGTATTCCCCCATCCCTTCCACAAATAATAGGGAGTATGTATTCCTCTATAAATCACAGGAACATCTGCCTCATGCTCCTGAAATTTCAATGTATGAGCCTCGACTTGTGGTATATATCCTCCTGTAAACGGCTTATCTCTCAAAAATTTAATAATATCTGCCGTCTTATACCGTGGCCTCTCCGTGTTTTCAATTCCACAAACAGAGCCATCATCATTTGCTCCATATATTAAACAGGCATCTCTATCCTCTAAATTATTAGCCATTCAAAATATATCATGAAGCTTCTCCCCAGCTGTATTCGGATAATCCGATTTATAATCCCAATCCCCACCTTCATATCCTTTTGCCAGTAATTCTTCGATCATTGATTTTAAGTCCATATGTTTCTATAATTATTCATATTACAGGAAAGGGCCGCCGTTGTGATACTGGCAACCCTTTTCACTATTTATGCTCTATTAGTTATATCATGCTCCCTTTTGGGCAGCGAGTTTCTGAATCTCTTCGACTGTAAATCCTGTATGTTTTGCAATTTTCTCATAAGATAACTCACCATCTGCAAGCAAACTGCAAGCAATTTCTTTTCTTTCTTCTAATTTAGCCTCGTTCCGCATATCTTCCATCGCCTTACACATAGCAGCCACTCCTTTCTCATCTTCCTTGAAATATCTTACACGTTCTGCCAATGTTCTATACTTCATATCCCTGGCATCTGTACAGGAAAAATCGTGCATCAGGATACCTATGGGCGACTCATCCCGGTATTCACCGTTCACATATAAAATATGAGCCTCATCGCCAAAATTCTCGCCGTTTTCTTTGATCACCCGGTCAATATGATAAATCGGTTTTCCCTTTCCCAGCACATCACGCTCTGTAATAAAAATTACATAAGTTTCTACCAGATTCTCCAGCTTCTCTCCTGGCTCGGTCACATTGGCATCGATCAAACTGCTGTGATACCTGGCTCTTTTTGCTCCCGCACCGCGATCTGCTCTCTGGATTTCCACATTATATCTTTTTCCAGCATGATCCGTAGCATAGATATCAAAAATAACTGATCTGCCCTGCAGATTTTTAAGCTGATGCTGGATTGCTACCTTTTCCACCTTCAAATCATCTCTGCCAAGCACAATCTGCAGTACCAGCTCCGTACACTCTATATTTTCCTCAAAACATTTTGACATAAAGTCATCATCCATCAGGCGAAATCCACGAAGGCGCTGCAGATCTTCCGGCCTGGACTTTTCTTTCCAATCCTTACTCATGTCTGCTCTTCCTTTCTCTGCCTGTTTTTCTCAGAAGTATACACTTCCCCTACCATACCTAAATTTTATCACAGCCACACTTTTGTTGCAAGGTTCATTCCAACTCCGCTTCTTATGCCAAAAGACGCAAGAGCCTTTCGCTCCTGTGTCTCTATCTTCTCACTTTTTAATTCGCTCTCTCCAACTTCACCACACATTCTGTATGCCCCGTAAACGGAAACATATCCACTCCCCACGCCTCTTTCGCCTCGTACCCTTTCCTCTTAAACACCGTCAGATCCCTGGCCAGGGTATCGGGGCCGCAGGAGACATACACCACCCGGACGGGTTTTAAGGTGGCCACCGCGTTTATGAATTCCTCCGTGCTTCCGCTGCGGGGCGGATCCATGAACACCACGTCCGCCTTTCCTCCCTGGGAGGCCATCTGGACCATGAATTTTCCCGCATCATTGCAGTAAAACCGGATATTTTTTACTCCATTGACCTTGGCGTTGGTGACCGCGTCCCGGACCGCATCCGGATTGAGCTCCACGCCGATCACCTCCTTCGCCTTAGGCGAAGCGGCGATGCCGATGGTGCCGATGCCGCAGTAAGCGTCAATGACCGTCTCCTTCCCTGTGAGCCCTGCAGCCTGGATGGCCAGCCGGTAGAGCTTTTCTGTCTGGACCGGATTGATCTGGTAGAAGGATCTGGAGGAGATCCGGAACCGGAAGCCGCAGAGCTCGTCCACGATAAAGCCGGGGCCGTAAAGCACATGCTCCTTTTCTCCCAGGACCATGCTGGTGCCGCGGCCGTTGATGTTCTGGACCACTGTGGTGATCTCCGGATGGGCCGCCCGCAGAGCCTTTACGAAATTATTTTTAGACGGGAACACAGGAGAAGCCGTCACCAGCACCACCATGATCTCGCCGGTGCTGTGCCCGGTCCTGATCAGCACATGGCGCAGGAAGCCGTACCCCGTATCCTCATCGTATACCTTCATTTTAAACTACGGGACCAGCTCCCGGATCGTCCTGATGGTATCGTCTGCCTTCTGATCCTCAATAAGACAGGTATCCACCGGAAGAACAAAATGGGTCCCCTCCTTGTATACGCCGGAAATGATCCTCCCCTTCCGGTCCCTGGCTATGACCGCATGGACCTTATTTCTGTAATGCCAGGGGTCCTCCATTCCGATCACGTCACGGACCTGACAGAATGGCTTTAAAAGCTCTGTCAGCTGTTTCTTCTTTTTCTTCAGCTGCTCCTCATAGGGCACGTCCAGATACTGGCAGCCGCCGCATTTCCCAAAATTCGGGCACAGGCCCTTTGCCTTCTGTTTTTTTCCACTTTCATTTCTGTTTTCCATATACTTTATCTCCATATTCTTGCTTTTTCTTACGTTTCCATTATAATGATGTTGGGACTCCAAAGGATCTCCGGCGATCCCGGTCCGCTCCGTCAGGAACCCCTTACAGACCCGCGCCGGATCTATGGCCCCCTGTCCCCACATCCCTGGACGGCATCCCCGGATCCAGGGGCCGTACTATTACGATTATAGCGTTTTTCCCCTTAAAGTACCAGCGTTATTTCAACGCCCAGTCCAGACAGAAAGGATACAAAACATGGATTTTTATATTGATGAAACTGTATATACAGGCAGTCCGGAGGACATGTCCGGCCGTCTCCCCAGGGAGGTCCGCACCTACGCCCTTCTGGATACCCTCGGCATCCCCTTTACACGGGTGGACCACGACGCTACGGCCACCATCGACGCCTGCCTGGAGGTAGAAAAGATCCTTGGGATCCACATATGCAAGAATCTCTTTCTCTGCAACGCCCAGAAGACCCGTTTTTATCTTCTGATGATGCCGGGGAATAAGAAATTCAAGACAAAAAATCTTTCAAAGCAGATCAATTCCGCCAGACTGTCCTTTGCCGGAGACGAATACATGGAGCAGTTCTTAGACATCACTCCCGGCTCTGTCAGCATCCTGGGACTGGCCAATGATAAGGAAAACCAGGTCCAGCTGCTCATCGATTCTGATGTATTAAAGGATCCCTTTCTGGGCTGCCACCCCTGCATCAATACCTCCAGCTTAAAAATAAAGACAGCAGACCTTACGGAAAAATTCCTGCCTGCTGTCCATCATTCGTATATCACGGTGGATCTTCCCTGGGAAGACTGACCATCCGTTTTCATAAAGCTCCAGGCTGCCGGATCCGGGCCTGGAGCTTTTATTTTACTGCATGACGCCGCTTCCATTAAAGGAGTACGTCACTCCATCGATGACCATGGAGGTATTGGAGACCATGGCTCCTCCGGCTGCCGGATCCATATAATACCAGTTTCCGTCGGGGCGGATCCAGCCGGTATAGCGGCCTCCGTTGTTTTCAAAATACCAAACGCCGTTTTCTTCCTTCCACTGGCCGGGCGTGGCGTCCCCTGCCTCCAGGGCTGGAGCGTAATCCTTAAAGGCAAATTCCAGGCACACGTTTCCATTGATCCCGTCGATCACGCCCTTATCGGTGGCCTGCCACATGGTCCGGTTGGGATAATTGTGATCGCCGCCGTATCTGGCCAGCCAGATATCATAGGGGATCTGGTTCGTATCCATTTCTGTCGTAAACTTATGGTAGTCGCTGTATACAATGGGCGTGTATCCTGCCTCCGCCACCACACGGCAGAAGGCGTTGGCGATATCCGTCAGCTCCTGGGTTGAGAGATCCAGGATATACTGGGACTCGATATCCACTGCCAGGGGATAAGAAACGTCATAATTCTTCGCCACATCCACCGCATACCGGGCCGCCGCCTCTGCCTCCTCCACAGTCCTTGTCTGGAGATAGACATAGGGCGTCACATGGACGCCGTTGGCGCTGGCCTCCCGCATGTTCTGGTCAAAATATTCGTCCATGGTATATTCTCCCTCGTAGCCGATGGACGCCATCCGCACCAGGGCAAAGGAAATATCATCAGCGGCTGCCTTCCCCCAGTCCACATCTCCCTGCCACTTGGATACACTGACACCCCGAAGGACTGCGCCGTCGATGGCCTTTCCCGTATCGTCCACATAAACGCCGTCCACCTTCGTCCAGGGGGTAAACGCACTTTCGGCATTTTCCTCCGCCGGTGCTTCAAAGCCCGGGCCGATCTGGTTCTTATCAGATTCCGGCGCACTGACCGATGCCAGGGCTGTCATACAGGGCTGCACAAAAAAGCCTGCGGTCAGAGCTGCTGCCAGGATGGTTTTCATATTCATGATCTCGTCACCTTTCTTTATAAACGTACAAAAATTTACAGATTTCCATATATATAGATTATAGCACCTGCTTCCCTGGATTTCCATTAACAATTTATGAAGAAAATGTGGCAGAATTTACGCAGGAACCTGCCCTTTACTTCCAGAAACTCCCATGCTATGATTAAAGCAACGACTTTATATGCACAGGAGGAATCATGGACGTACTAAAAAAATTTGCAGCCTATTATAAGCCCTACAAAAAATTCTTTTTCCTGGACCTTTTCTGCGCCACCATCATCAGCGCCGTGGACCTGGCCTTTCCCCAGATCTTAAGAAGAGCGGCCAGCGACTGGTTCACCCGGGGCCAGGAAGCCATCCTGCGCTCCCTCCCCCTCCTCTTTGCAGGCCTTCTGGTCCTTTATGTGATCCAGACCCTCTGCAAATACTATGTGACCTACCAGGGCCATCTCATGGGGACCTGGATCGAGCGGGATATGCGCCGGGATCTGTTCGATCATTATGAAAAGCTCTCCTTTTCCTACTATGATAAAAACAACACCGGACAGATGATGAGCAAGCTGGTCTCCGACCTGTTTGAGATCTCCGAATTCGCCCACCATGGGCCGGAAAACGTGTTTATCTCCTCCATTAAGATTGCCGGCTCCTTTGTATTCTTATTCCTGATCAACGGGAAGCTGGCTCTCCTGCTGGCCGTGGTGGTCCTTCTTATGGTGCTTTTCTGCTGCCGCCAGAACGCCCGGATGCATGAGACCTTCATGGACAACCGGAGAAAGATCGGCGACATCAACGCCAGTCTCCAGGATACCCTGTCCGGGATCCGTGTGGTCCAGTCCTTTGCCAATGAAGAGATCGAACGGAAAAAGTTCGGAAGGAGCAACGAGAATTTCGTCCGCTCCCGGGACAATAACTACCGGGCCATGGGAAAATTCCACGCAGGCACCCTGTTTTTCCAGGGCATGATGTATCTGACCGTCCTGGTGGCCGGAGGATACCTTATCTCCATCGGGGAGATGGAGCCAGCAGACCTGGCCATGTACGCCCTCTACATCGGAATTTTCATCAGCCCCATCCAGATCCTGGTGGAGTTTACGGAAATGCTCCAGAAGGGCCTTACCGGCTTCAAGCGCTTCCTGGCAGTCATGGAAACAGAACCGGAGATCGAGGATGCGCCGGAAGCGAAGCCCCTTAAAAATGTACAGGGCCATATTTCCTATGAGGACGTAAGCTTCTGCTATAACAGCAGCGAGCCTGTTTTAAGCCATGTTTCCTTTTCCATCCCTGCCGGCAGATCCATCGCCCTGGTGGGCCCCTCTGGCGGCGGAAAGACCACCATCTGCTCCCTCCTTCCCCGGTTCTACGATGTGACCCACGGAAGGATCGCCATTGACGGCCAGGATATCCGGAAAACCACATTAAAGAGCCTCAGAAGCTCCATCGGCCTGGTCCAGCAGGAGGTATACTTATTCGGCGGCACCATCCGTGAAAACATCGCCTACGGAAAACCAGGAGCCACTGACGAGGAGATCATTGCCGCCGCCAAAAAGGCCAGCATCCACGATTTCATCATGGAGCTTCCTGACGGCTACGACACCTTTGTGGGCGAGCGGGGCGCAAGGCTTTCCGGCGGCCAGAAGCAACGGATCTCCATTGCCCGGGTATTCCTTAAAAATCCGCCTATCCTGATCCTGGATGAGGCCACCAGCGCCCTGGACAATGAAAGTGAACGCCACATCCAGAAAAGCCTGGAGGAGCTCTCCAGAAACCGCACCACCATCACCATCGCCCACCGTCTCTCCACCATCCGGAATGCCGACGAGATCATCGTCATCGACGGCCAGGGCATCGTTGAGCGTGGAAGCCACAAAGAGCTCCTGGAAAAGAACGGTCTGTATGCCAGATATTATGAAATGCAGTTTGAGGGCCTGGAGGAGGCCTAGTCTTCCGCCATAACAGAAAAGACCCGGCCGGAGAGCACTGGAATCTGCTCACCGCCGGGCTTTTTCACGTTTTTTACTATTCTTCCTCCACCGTATCGCCCATCATTTTTAAGACAAGCATGGCTCCCAGCATCAGGACGATGCCCACAGGAAGGGCGATCCAGGCAGTCTTTACAAACCCTGCCACAATGTACGTCACAAAGGATACGGCGGCACAGGTCACCGCATAGGGAAGCTGGGTCATCACATGGTTCACATGCTCACACTGGGCTCCCGCAGACGCCATGATGGTGGTGTCGGAAATGGGCGAGCAGTGGTCTCCGCAGACAGCTCCCGCCATGCAGGCAGAAATGGAGATGATCATCAGCTCCGGATTGGTATTCTGGAACACGCCCACCACAATGGGGATCAGGATACCGAAGGTCCCCCAGGAGGTGCCTGTGGCAAAGGCCAGCAGGCAGCCCACCAGGAAAATAATGGCCGGAAGGAAATTCAGCAGGCCTCTGGCATGGTTGTACACCAGATCTGCCACATATACGTCCGCACCCAGGCTGTCTGTCATGGCCTTTAAGGTCCAGGCAAAGGTCAGGATCAGAATGGCCGGTACCATGGCCTTAAAGCCCTCGGGGATACAGGCCATGCAGTCGTGGAAATCCAGGACACGGCGCACCTGGTACAGGACCAGAGTGATCAGAAGGCCGAAGAAGCTTCCAAGGGTCAGTCCCAGGGATGCGTTGCTCTCCGAAAAGGCGGTCACAAAATCCACGCCGGAGAAAAATCCGCCTGTATACAGCATACCGATCACACAGCAGATAATTAAAGAAATAATCGGGATCAGGAGGTCCATGACCGTTCCCCTGGAGATCACTGACGGATCGGATTCATCCGCATAAGGCCGTCCCTCTGTGGTAAAGAGATCCCCCTTGACCGCGTTCCTTTCATGCTTTAACATGGGCCCGAACTCCACCTTCATGAGCACCATTCCCACCATCATCACAATGGTTAAAAGAGCATAGAAGTTATAGGGAATGGCCTGGATAAAGATGGAGAAGCCGTCCTCTCCCTCCACGAATCCCGTCACAGCCGCCGCCCAGGATGAAATGGGGGCAATGATGCATACGGGAGCTGCCGTGGCGTCGATGAGATACGCCAGCTTTGCCCGGGAAACCTTGAACTTGTCCGTCACAGGCCGCATGACGCTTCCCACAGTCAGGCAGTTGAAATAGTCGTCAATGAAGATCGTAACCCCCAGAAGGATGGTGGCCAGCTGGGCCCCCACCCGGGTCTTGATGCCCTTTGCCGCAAACCGGCCAAAGGCAGCGGAGCCGCCGGCCTTGTTCATAAGGCTGACCATGGCTCCCAGGATCACTAAGAATACCAGGATCCCCACGTTGCTTTCATCGGTAAGGACTCCGATGATGCCGTCCTGGAAAATATGGACCACGGTCCGCTCAAAGCTCCCGCCGGAATACAGGATCCCCCCTACGGCGATCCCGATAAACAGGGAGCTGTAAACCTCCTTTGTGATCAGCGCCAGTCCGATGGCTACCACCGGCGGCACCAGCGCCCAGAAGGTAGAAAACAGGGCGGGGACGTACTCTGCGGTCTCCCCCTCTGCCCCAAAGGCCGTCATGGCAAAGGCCATGAGGAACATGGACGCCAGAGCCAGTACAGCCAGGCTTTTCGTTTTCGTACTCTGCATTTCTCATACTTCCTCTCTTGAAAATCAAAAACACCACAAACGGCAGTCCCTTACGGAAAACGCGTTTGTGGTGTAGATCATGCAGATAAAAAGCCATACAGGCTGGAACCAGCAACACAAGATAGCGCTCCACGTATCGTGACAGTACGCCGCATCTTCTGCGTCGTACCAGGAACCCTGCCCCGGACCGGGCAAAACTCCTTCGGCGGTCTCCCCTTTGGCGGAAAACGGCGGTCCAGCCTTGTCTTCCGTTACTCTTGAAGCCCGCGCCTCTATCCTATTGAACCTGCCAGGTGTGCAGGTGCTTTTGTCATGGGTTATTGTAGCATACCTTTCTTAAAAAAGAAAGTACATTTCCAATTTTCCTGAAATTTCCCACAGCAGGTTCCGCCATGGGGGATCCTAGAATCTTCCCTCTTCAGCCGCCTGCTGGATGGAAACGGCCACAGCCACAGTCATGCCCACCATGGGGTTATTTCCTGCGCCGATGAGACCCATCATCTCTACGTGTGCCGGAACGGAGGAGGAACCTGCGAACTGGGCGTCAGAGTGCATACGGCCCATGGTATCGGTCATTCCGTAGGAAGCCGGACCAGCCGCCATATTGTCGGGATGGAGGGTACGGCCTGTGCCGCCGCCGGAGGCTACGGAGAAGTATTTCTTTCCTTTCTCCACGCACTCCTTCTTATAGGTGCCTGCCACCGGATGCTGGAAACGGGTGGGGTTGGTGGAGTTTCCGGTGATGGAAACATCAACGCCCTCTTTCCACATGATGGCAACGCCCTCGGTCACGTCATTGGCACCGTAGCAGTTTACCTTTGCGCGGGGGCTTTCCGGATCAGAGGAATAGCATTTTCTGAATACCTCCTCCACCTCTCCGGTGTAGTAGTTCATCTTTGTCTCCACATATGTAAAGCCGTTGATGCGGGAAATGATCTGGGCTGCGTCTTTTCCGAGACCGTTTAAGATCACGCGCAGGGGTTTCTTGCGGACCTTATTGGCCTTCTCTGCGATACCGATGGCGCCCTCAGCGGCTGCAAAGGACTCGTGGCCGGCTAAGAAGCAGAAGCAGTCTGTCTCTTCCTCTAAAAGCATCTTGCCAAGGTTTCCATGGCCAAGGCCAACCTTTCTCTGATCGGCAACAGAGCCGGGGATACAGAAGGCCTGGAGGCCCTCTCCGATGGCTGCGGCAGCGTCAGCGGCCTTACGGCAGCCTTTTTTAATGGCAATGGCTGCACCCACTGTATATGCCCAGCAGGCATTCTCAAAGCAGATGGGCTGGATCTTCTTTACCTGGTCGTAGACATTTAAGCCGGCGTCCTTTGTGATCTTTTCAGCCTCTTCGATGGAAGCGATGCCATAGCTGTTTAAAACAGAATTGATCTTGTCGATTCTTCTCTCATATGATTCAAATAATGCCATGATGTATTAACTCCTCCTTACTCCATTCTCGGGTCGATGATCTTCACTGCGTCTGCCACACGGCCGTACTGGCCCTTTGCCTTCTCATAAGCAGTTGTGGGATCGTCGCCTTTCTTAATGAAATCGGTCATCTTTCCAAGGTTTACGAACTGGTAGCCGATGATCTGGTCCTCTGCGTCGAGAGCGATCCCGGTCACATAGCCTTCTGCCATCTCCAGATAACGGGGACCTTTCTTTAAGGTTCCGTACATGGTACCGATCTGGGAACGGAGACCCTTTCCAAGGTCCTCCAGACCAGCTCCGATGGGAAGGCCGTCCTCAGAAAATGCACTCTGGGTCCTTCCGTAAACGATCTGAAGGAACAGTTCTCTCATGGCTGTATTGATGGCGTCGCACACAAGGTCTGTGTTTAAAGCCTCCAGCAGGGTCCGGCCCGGAAGGATCTCTGCCGCCATAGCTGCGGAATGGGTCATACCGGAACATCCGATGGTCTCCACCAGTGCCTCCTGGATGATGCCCTCCTTCACGTTCAGGGTCAGCTTACATGCACCCTGCTGGGGTGCACACCAGCCGATTCCATGGGTAAGGCCGGAAATATCTTTGATCTCTTTGGACTGTACCCATTTCGCTTCCTCCGGGATCGGAGCTGCGCCATGGTTTACGCCCTGGGCAACTTTACACATTGTTTCTACTTCATGTGAATAAATCATTTTAAGACTCCTTTCAAGATATCTGTCGCAATTCTCTTGTTAAAAAAATCACATCTTGCTTGTACCATTCTCTCACAAAATCTCTCATTCGTCCATAGTTTTTTTCGATAAATTTTGTATTTCTTCGTTCCAGACCTTTAACTCCTTCAGTATGGAGACGACGATCACCGCGGCCATGACACTGGTACAGACATCCGCAATGGGCTGGCAGAGCTGCAGCCCCAGGATCCCCAGGAAACGGGGAAGCGTAAGGAGGGCCGGGATCAGAAAGATCCCCTGGCGGCCCGCCGCCACAATGGATGCCCGGAAGCCGTAGCCGATGGACTGGGTCAGCATATTGGACATGATGATCCAGGCCTGGAACGGCAGGGTCAGGCACTGGAACCGCATGGCCCAGGTACCGATCCCGATCACCTCCAGATCCCCCTTCCGGAACAGGCCCATAATGGCCTCTGCCCCGAAAAAGCTTATGACGCCCAGGGTGGTCAGGAGGATCACTGCCACCTTCAGGCAGAACCAGAACGCCTCCAGGACCCGGTCATACCGCTTCGCCCCAAAGTTGAAGCCGCACACAGGCTGGAAGCCCTGGCCGAAGCCGATGAGGGCAGAGTTGATGAACATCATGTATCTCGTTACAATGGACATGGCTGCGATGGCCGCATCCCCAAAGGGATTGGCCGCCACGTTTAAGGCCACTGCCGCCGCGCTGGCCAGACCCTGGCGGCACAACGACGGGAGGCCTGCATGAAGGATCTCTCCATAAATTTTTAGAGACGGAGTAAATTTTCCGGGCCTCAGCCGGATGCATCCCTTGCGGAAGTTACACTGGAAAAACAGGATGCAGAAGCTGACGCACTGACTTATGACCGTGGCGGCCGCCGCGCCGGAAATGCCCATGCGGAGACCGAAGATGAACACCGGATCCAGGATCATGTTTAAGATCCCGCCGGTGGTGATCCCCGCCATGGCATAAACGGCATAGCCCTGGGACCTCAGCAGGTTGTTCATCACAAAGGAGCCGGTCATCACCGGCGCTCCCAGAAGAATGTACCGGGCATAATCCCTGGCGTAAGGGGCGATGGTCTCTGTGGCCCCCAGAAGCCGCACCAGCCGGTCCAGGAAGGAAAGACCAGTCACTGCCATGACCACGCCGATCCCAATGGCCGTAAAAAAGGCCGTGGCTGCCGTCCGCACTGCGATGTCTTCATTTTTTGCTCCCAGACTGCGGGAAATATAATTTCCCGCGCCCATGCCCAGGGTAAAGCCCACGGCCTGGATCATGGCCATCAGGGAAAAAATGATCCCCACAGCCGCCGAGGCGCTTGTGTTGATCTGACTGACGAAAAAGGTATCCGCCATATTATAAATCGAGGTGATCAGCATACTGATGATCGTGGGTACTGCCAGCCCTGGGATCAGCCTGGAAATGGGCTTTTCCGTCATCATCCGGTACCTTTCCTCCTGGGTCACTGTTCTGCTCATCGTTTCTCCTCCACTTCCGGGGGCAGCTTTCTCATCACTGCCATAAAATAGCTTACAAAAACAATGCCCTTGACCACACTGGTCAGGGTAATGGCCCACCAGATGCCGGAAAGTCCCAGGGCCGTTGATGATAAAATAAGAGCCATGGGGATCCGTGCCGCCGTAAAGATCACACTGATCACCGACGCCTGCATGGTCTTTCCAAGACCCGCCAGGGCGCCCTCTGTAAGGATCTCCTCACACATGAACATCTGGGACAGTCCCAGCACCTGCAAATAGATGATGCCATCGGCCACCACCTCCGGCTCATGGATGAAGATCCGGAACACCGGCTCCGCCCCGAAGATCAGAAGCGCCGAGGAGCCCAGTCCCCAGGCGGCCATGATCCAGGCGGCCTTTTTATAGCCTCCCTTGACCCGCTCCGTCTTTCCGGCTCCGAAGTTCTGCCCGATAAAGGAATTGATGGCTGCTGCAAATCCGTCTGCGGTCATCCAGGCCACCGATTCGATCTGGCTTCCCACCTTCTGGACCGCAATGGCCGTATCTCCGAAATCCGTAACCATGCGGGTCAGGACCATGGAGATCCCGCTGTATATCATGGTCTGGACCCCGGCTGGAAACCCGATCTTTATGATCTGGCGGATATATCTGCGGCTGGTCCGTTCCAGGATATGGACCTGGCTGAACACCAGGGTATCCCTGCGGGCAAACCATAAAAACACCGCCGTTACCACCGCCTGGGCCCCCACTGTGGCAATGGCCGCTCCGGCGGCCCCCATGGCCGGTATGGGGCCGAATCCGAAGATCAGGAAGGGATCCAGGACCATGTTGATCACCAGCCCGATCACATTGGCCACAAAAGGCGTCCGGCTGTCCCCCGACGCAGTCAGGATTCCAGTAAAGATGGCATTTAAAAAAGAAAAGAGGATCAGTCCACAGGTGATGGTCAGATAGATCTCCGCATCACGGACGATCTGCCGGTCCTGCATATTAAAAAATCCGATGAGCTGCTTCCGGAACGCCACTGACAGGATCCCAAAGATCACTGCAAACAGGATCCCCAGCTGCAGCGCCCCCTGGGCGTATTTTCCCGCCTCTTCCCGGTCGCCCCGGCCCAGGGAATGGGCTACCTTTACCTGGCCTCCCATTCTCGCCAGGCTGCTTACGCCCTGGGAAAACCAGGTGAACATGGCCGCCGATCCCACCGCCGACACTGCTCCGGCTCCCACCCGTCCGATCCAGGCCATATCCGTCATATTATAGGCCATCTGCACCAGGGAGGTAGCCATGATGGGAAGCGCCAGACGTGTAAGCGCAGGCAGGATCGGTTCGTGAAGCAGGTCGATATTTTTCTTCATAATCTCCCTCCAAAAAATAAAAAAGAGCGCTGCAAAGGATCTTTCCCCCGCAGCGCCCCCTCGTTTTTTCTTATTTATTTGTTGCTCAGGTACTCGTGGATACCGCGGGCACCTGCCTTACCAGCTTCCATGGCAAGGATCACAGTAGCTGCGCCTGTTACAGCGTCGCCGCCTGCAAATACGCCTTCTCTGGAGGTCTGGCCGTTGGCCTCGTCTGCCACGATACATTTGTGCTTATTCACATCCAGGCCGTCCGTTGTATTGGAGATCAGCGGGTTGGGGGATGTTCCTAAGGACATGATAACCGTATCACAGTCGATGGTGTAATCGGAGCCCTTTACTTCCACCGGACGTCTTCTTCCGGATGCATCCGGCTCGCCCAGCTCCATCTTAACCACGTTCATACCCTTTACCCAGCCCTTTTCGTCTGCCAGGATCTCGGTGGGATTGGTAAGAAGGTCAAAGATGATGCCCTCTTCCTTGGCATGGTGAACCTCCTCCACACGGGCCGGAAGCTCTGCTTCACTTCTTCTGTATACCACATGAACCTCAGCGCCCAGGCGGAGAGCGGTTCTTGCAGCGTCCATGGCAACGTTTCCGCCGCCTACGACTACAACCTTCTTGCCGGCTGCGATGGGTGTATCGTAATCATCGCGGAAGGCCTTCATCAGGTTGCTTCTTGTCAGGTACTCGTTGGCAGAGAATACGCCGTTGGCGTTCTCGCCCGGGATGCCCATGAACTTGGGAAGACCAGCGCCGGAACCGATAAATACGGCGGAGAAGCCCTCCTCGTCCATTAACTCGTCGATGGTCACGGTCTTGCCGATGATCACGTTTGTCTCGATCTTAACGCCCAGCTTTCTCACGTTGTCGATCTCCGGCTGTACAACGGCCTGCTTCGGAAGACGGAACTCCGGAATACCGTATGTAAGAACTCCGCCCGGCTCATGAAGGGCCTCAAAGATGGTCACGTCATAGCCCATCTTAGCCAGATCGCCTGCACAGGTAAGTCCGGACGGGCCGGAACCGATCACAGCAACCTTCTTTCCAAGCTTTGTCTCAGCAGCCTTGGGAACGAAGCCGTTCTCTCTGGACCAGTCGGCAACGAAACGCTCCAGCTTACCGATGGAGATGGATTCGCCCTTAATGCCGCGGATACACTTTCCTTCACACTGGCTCTCCTGCGGACATACGCGGCCGCAGACTGCCGGAAGTGCGGAAGACAATGCGATGGTATTGGCAGCGTCCTCGAATTTTCTTTCCTTTACTTCTCTGATGAAGGTGGGGATATCGATATTTACGGGACATCCCTCCACACATCTTGCATTTTTACAGTTCAGGCAGCGCTCTGCCTCGGCAACAGCCTCTTCTTCATTATATCCGTAGCATACTTCCTCAAAGTTGGTTGCACGCACCTTCGGATCCTGCTCTCTGACAGGTACTTTCTTCATTACGTCCATGTCTGTTCCTCCACAATTAATTGTCGCTGCAGTGTCCGCAGCCGCCGTGATGGGTATCGCCTTCCTGAAGCTTTAAGATCGCGCGTCCCTCTGCTGTCTTGTACATCTGCTGACGCTTCATTGCCTCGTCGAAGTTTACTGCATGTCCATCGAACTCCGGTCCGTCTACACATGCGAACTTCACTTCTCCACCAACGGTCACACGGCAGGCTCCGCACATTCCTGTGCCGTCTACCATGATCGGGTTTAAGCTGACGATCGTGGGGATCTCCAGTTCCTTTGTTAAGAGACATACGAATTTCATCATGATCATCGGTCCGATGGCTACACAGACATCGTATTTCTTGCCCTGGTTCTGAACCAGATCCTTGATCACATCCGTAACCATTCCCTTTCTCACATAGGAACCGTCATCAGTGGTAACATAAAGATTTCCAGCAACAGCCTCCATTTCCTTCTCCAGGATCAGCAGATCCTTTGTCTTTGCGCCGACGATCACGTCAGCGTCGATGCCGTGCTCTTTTAACCATTTTACCTGGGGATAAACAGGAGCAGTTCCAACGCCGCCTGCTACGAACAGGTATTTTTTATTCTTAAGGACTTCCAGATCCTCCTTAACGAATTCAGACGGATTTCCTAAGGGGCCCACGAAATCGTGGAAGGAATCTCCGGCCTGTAAGTGGGACATCTTCTCAGAAGAAGCTCCAACGGTCTGGAATACGATGGTGATGGTTCCCTCTTCTCTGTTGTAATCACAGATCGTCAGCGGGATCCTCTCGCCTGCCTCATCGATCTTTACGATCACGAATTCTCCGGGCTGACAGCTCTTTGCAACTCTCGGCGCCTTTACCTCCATAAGATAAATCTTATCCGCCAGCTTTTCTGCTTTTAATATCGGATACATACTACCTCAACCTCCTGTGTAAATTAAACAGTTCTGAAACTGCTCACATAGTTTAAGTTTATCATGTTCTCCAATTTATATCAACTGTTATTCTTTTTTTTCGTATGTTTTTTCTTCCATCTTCCGGTCATACCGGCAGAATTCATAGCAGAGGCTGAAATACGTCTGCTCATCGCTTTCCGCCGTCACCTGCCAGTCCGGATCCTGGTCCAGGTCCGGAAAATGGGTATCGGCCTCATAGGCATAATCGATCCTGGTCACATGAGCCGTCCGGCAATAGGGAAGGAACTGGCGGTAGATCTCCCCGCCGCCGATGATATAGATATCGTCGTCTGGAAACTGTTTTAAAAAGGAAAGGGCCTCGTCCATCCCGTGGACCGCTGTCACTCCCTTTTTTTTATAATCCCTGTTCCTTGTGAGGACCACATTGGTACGTCCCGGAAGGGCCTGGCCTCCCGGCAGGCTCTCCATGGTCTTCCTTCCCATGACGATGACCTTTCCCAGAGTCTCCTGGCGGAACAGCTTCTGGTCCTCCGGGATCGTCACCAGAAGACGGCCTCTGTTTCCAATGGCCCAGTTTTTATCTGCTGCTACGATCAGATTCATTTTATCGCCTCCATTTATGATGTTTCATTCTATCACGTTTTCCGCTTCCCGTCCACACCTGCGTCCGGGGCGCGATTTTGTACTTGATGGTTTTTTCGTTTCCATATATAATGATGCCAGGGATCAGAGACTGCGAAACATACAGGACTTCCGGCTCCGGCCCCGCCAAGAGAGGAGAATCGACCATATGATAAAATTTGAGCGCACAAGCGTCATGAACCTGGAAAACGCCATCCGCGGCGCCAGAAACCCCATGAACAGCTGGGGACGGATGGACAGCGCCTACGATGAAGATGGAAATTATATCCTGGGACCCAACGATCTGGATCTGGCAAAGCGGCTCCGCAGAGCCGGCAGCGACCACAGGAAATACGTCCGCCAGATCTTTGTCTCCGTGGACATCACCGCCCCCCTGTACTGGTGGAAGGAATACGACACCTACAAGGTAGCCACCGTGGCCAATTCCACCAGCACCATGCACAAGATCCACTCCAGGCCCTTTTCCATCGACGATTTCAGCCACGACCACATGACGCCGGAGACCCTGGCCTTCATGGAGACCGTCGTTGGAAGGCTGGAGGCCATCCGGTTAAAATATATGGAGGAAGGAAAAAATAAGGAGGACTGGTACGACATGATCCAGCTCCTTCCCTCCAGCTACAACCAGATGCGTACCTGCACCATGAATTACGAGACCCTGATCAACATCTATTACGCCAGAAAAGCCCACAAGCTGGAGGAGTGGCACTCCTTCTGCCGCTGGATCGAATCCCTTCCCTATGCAAAGGAGCTGATCGTCGCGGCGGAGGAATAGCCCTCCCTGCATCCTGCGGTCCCGGTATTTTTAAAATACCGGGATCTCTTTCTGTAACGCCAGGGAATAAAGAAACGCCTGCCGGACCGTTTTTCCTGTGATCTGCTCCAGGGCCCGTCTGTAATAAATGAGCTGCAGCCGGTAGCGGTCCAGAAGCACCGCCTCCTCCCCCTCTCCGATCCGGTCTGTTTTATAATCCACCAGCACAGCCCCGTCCTCATCCTCAAACCAGGCGTCGATGATGCCCTGGATCAGCACCAGCTCGTCGGAATCAGCCTCGTCCATCTCCCGGGCGGGGATCCCCACCACAAACTGCTGCTCCTTGTAAAGCCTTCCCTCTTCGTCCGCTCTTCTCATCCGTTCTGCCAGGGGCGTCTGGAAAAACCTCCAGAGAACGCCGGGCTGTACCAGCCGCAGGGCCTCCTCTGCCATAAGTCCCTGGGCTTTTATGGCATCCAGCTGCGCCTTCAGATCCCCGAAAGAGACCGCATCCTTAAAGGACAGAAGCTCCAGGGCCCGATGATAGGCCGTTCCCCGGACTGCGCCGCCGGGACGGGAAATACGGCCCTGCTCCCGTTCCTCTTCCTCTCCCTTCCGGAGAAAGGCCGGGACCGTGGGAAGGAAATCGCTTTCTCCGTCGTCTACAAACTGTCCCTGCTCCTTCAGCTCTGAAACCGACATCTTGGCATGGAGCCCGATGTCCGCCTCATGGGGATAGGGACGGCAAAGCTGCTCCAGGACCTCCGGAGGACAGGGCTCCCCCTCTTCCCTGAGCCGCTTAAGCTCCAGGTACGTCTCCGCCTTCCAGGCCTGGCTCCTGGCCGCCTCCTTCAGAAGCTCCTCCGCTGGGATACAGGTGACGGAAAGAGAGGCCCTGGCATTTTCCGAGGCCATTAAAAGCCAGTCCAGATAGGAACCGGCAGCGCTTAAGAATGTAAACGGCAGCTCCCGCCTTCCGGAGATCCCGCCCCATTTTTCCGCATGGCGGCCCAGATACCGGTCTCCGGCTGTGATGAACAGCTTTTCCTTTGCCCTGGTCATGGCCACATAGAGGATCCGCAGCTCCTCCCCCATGCTCTCCAGGTTCATCTTCCGGCTCAGGACATTTTTCTTAAGCGTAGGGGCCTTCACCTTCCGTTCCAGATCCAGGTAGTCTGTGGCGATCCCCAGCTTATCGTCAATGAGGATCTTTCCCCTGGCGTCCTGCCGGTTGAATTTCTTTCCGGCCCCGGCTAAAAATACCACGGGAAACTCCAGGCCCTTGCTCTTATGGATGCTCATGATCCGCACCGTATCGTCGTTTTCCCCGGCCCTGGCCGCCTCTCCGAAATCCGTATTGTATTTTTTCAGCCGCTCGATGTAGCGGATAAAGTCAAACAGGCTCTGGTAGCTGGTGGCCTCAAAGGCGCAGGCCTTTTCCACCAGCATGTCCAGGTTGGCCTGGCGCGCCTTTCCCGCCGGCATGGCAGAAACGTAATCGTAATAGCCGGTGCGCTCGAAGATCTTCCAGATCAGCCGGTGGACCGGCAGATATCCGGCCTCCTTCCGCAGGATCTGAAGGAGTTTTTGAAACTTTTCCAGTTTTTTATATAATTCATCCTCCGCAAAGGCCTCTGCACCGGCCTCCAGGAAATGCCGGACCGCCCCGTAAAAGCCGGGATCCTGGCCCTTGTCCGCACACCGTTTAAATTCTGCCATGACCACCGCCAGATCATGGTCCGTAAGCCCGCCTATTGGCGATCTAAGAACTCCGGCCAGAGGGATATCCTGCATGGGATTGTCGATGACGGCCAGCATATTTAAGACCGTCTCCACCTCCACAGCCGTGAAATATCCCGTCCTGGAATCAGCAAAGGCCGGGATCCCCTCGGCGCTTAAGACCCGTAAAAATTCCTCAGCCCATCCGCTTAAGCTCCGTAAGAGGATGACGATATCCCGCCGTTTTAAGGGCTCATACCGTCCCTCCTTTCCGTTCCATACCTTCATCCCCCGGTCCGGATCCGTCAGCTCCCGGATCTTTGAGGCAATGAGCCTGGCCTCAGCCTCCTTTTCCGTCAGATCGGCCTTTTCCTCATCCATGGAAAGGAACAGGTCCTCCCCGGTGTCCAGAAGGAGCAGCTCCGTCCTGGCCTGGCCCTCTCTCTCCGTCTCCGGATATCCCGCCCCCGGATACAGGGCCGCGTCCTCCGTGTACTGGATGTTCCCCAGGCTCTTTGTCATGATGCTGTAAAAAATGTCATTGACAGAGGCCAGCACCTCCGGACGGCTCCGGAAGTTTTTATGAAGCTCGATCTTCTGGTACGGCCCTTCCTCTTTTTTGTAGGACTCATATTTCTCCATAAAAAGTTCCGGTCTTGCCAGGCGGAATTTGTAGATGCTCTGCTTCACATCCCCCACCATGAACACGTTGGGCTTCCCGTACCGCTCCCTGGAGATCAGGCGGATCAGCGTTTCCTGGACCTCGTTGCTGTCCTGGTACTCGTCCACCAGGATCTCCTCGTAAAGCCCTGCCAGCTCGTCGGCCGCCGGGCCAGGGCTGTGGTCCCGGGAACCGGCAGTGAGGATATCCAGGGCAAAGTGCTCCAGATCATTGAAATCCACCAGATTTTTCTCCTCCTTGGCCTCCTGGAACCGGGCTGTAAACTCCTCTGCCAGCTCCAGGAGCATGAGGACCGGCTCCCGGCTGTTTAAAAGGTCCCCATAGATGCGTTCCGGGTCCTCCGGCACATAAAGGGCCTTCATCTTCTTTACGCCGTCCTTGACCCGGTTCCGGAGCTCCGAAACGGCCTCCTTTTTCTCCGGGTCCACATCCTTTCCCCGCACAGCGGCCAGGCGGCCGAACATGGGGGCGGAGAGGATCCCGCAGATCTCTTTATACGTTTCTGCCTCCGAAAGCCGCTCCATGGCCCGCAGATCCTCCTGGAGCATGGGGATATACGCCTGGGGGCCGTTCTCCTCCCCGGCAGTCTCCAGGGCCTCTGCCAGCTGCTCTGCAAACTCGCCCGCCTGCCTTTTCACATCCCGCACCAGAAACCGCATCCATTCTGCGGTCTCCAATCCGTCCAGATCCCCGTCTGTCTCCTCTGAAAGCTCTTTTTTACAGGCGGCGATCCACTGGCCCGGCCAGGGGTTGCTCTGGGAAAATCTCCACACCTGTAAAATATAATCCTCCAGGCCGCCGTCGGCCTTTCCAGAGGCGTAGGTGTCCACGAACCGCAGGAACCGGCCATCCTCCCGGCCATAATAGTCCTCCAGGAGCTCCTTCATCACATCGGCCTGGAGGAGCAGAAGTTCTCCCTCATCGCCGATGCGGAACCCCGGATCAATGTCCAGCTCATTAAAATGCTCCCTGAGGAGCTTCAGACAGAAGCTGTCGATGGTGGTGATCCGCGCATGGTGGATCAGGCTGGTCTGGCGCTCCAGGTTCCGGTCCCCGGGCTCCTCCTCCAGCCGCTTTTCCAGGGCATCCCCGATCCGCTCCCGCATCTCTGCCGCCGCCGCATTGGTAAAAGTCATGACCAGAAGCCGGTCAATGTCCACCGGATGGTCCGGGTCCGTCACCATGCGGACGATCCGCTCCACCAGCACCGCCGTCTTTCCGCTGCCCGCCGCTGCCGACACCAGAAGATTCCTTCCCCTGGCGTCGATGACCTGCTGCTGCTCCTTCGTCCATTTCATTTCAGCCATTTTCCGTTCCTCCCTCCTGGTCCATGGTCTCCTCCTCCGGTTCCTCCTCTTCCAGCTCCTTTTCGATCTCCTTCCAGATCTCCTCCGGCTTCATGGATTTAAATCTCCGGAACCCGTATCCGGAGGTCTTAAGGTCAAAGCCGCAGATGCTGTGGTAGGGGCAGTAATCGCAGGCAGTCCTCTGGCCCTGCTTCCAGGGATTCACTGAAACGACACCGGAAAGGATCTCGTCTCCCATCTCCCGGAGGCTTCTGGAAACGAAGGTGGAAAGGGCCGAAAACCGCTCTCCCCCAGCCACTGACGACCGGGTCTCCTGGATGATCCCGTCCTTTAAGGCCACTGGGATCACATCCGACTCCTTTTCGATCTCCCGGTCCAGATGGCGGATCACATCCAGGCTGCTGTTGACCAGCCCGTTCATCCGGAGCTTTTTAAGGATCCCCGCTTCGATCTCCTCCGGCGTCATGTCTCCCTGCCGCTCGATCACCGGGTCGTCGATGTGATAATAAAAGATCCCTGCGGGAACTGCCTTTTTCCCCGGATGGAGCCTTTCCTCCAGCCTGAGGGCCGCGTCCATATAGACCACCAGCTGGAGCTGGAGTCCATGGTAAAGCAGGGACAGGTCAAAGGAGGTGCTCCCGGACTTATAATCCATGATCTTTACCAGGACCCGGTCCTCCTCCTCTAAAATGTCCATCCGGTCGATCCGTCCCCGCAGGTTCAACGCCTCCCCGCCCCGTAAGGGGATCCGGGTGCTCACATCCACCTCAAACTCCTCCGGCTCAAAATCGCCCTTCCGCAGCTGATGGATCAGGGCCCGGATGGTCCGGTCTGCGATCCGCTCCACCTTCCGCTCCAGATAGCTGTTTCTGGCAGAGCTCTTTAGGATCGTATTCCTGTATTCCAGAGCCACCTGGCTCACACATTCCTTCACCAGGGCTCTCCGCTTTTCGTCGCTGATGGCGCAGAAATCCATGCCTCTGGCCCTTACCTCACTGAAAAACAGGTCGATGGACCGGTGGAACAGGTTTCCCATGTCCGAAAAATCCAGCTCATACTCCCGCCGTTTCTTAAGCTCCAGTCCATGGCTCAAAAAATGGGCGTAGGCGCAGGCCGCATATCCCTCCATTCTGGTGACGCTGCCGTTTAAAATGGTCCCGTAAAGGGCCCTGGCCGCCTCCCGGCCGATGCCGTGTTCCCTGTACGAATAGGAACATGCCTCCGCCAGGGCTTCCATCCGCTCCTTTTCCAGATTCTCCCGGGACAAAAGCCCGTAGAGCATGGCCGCTTCCCTGTCCCGTTCCATGGACTCCGGATCCTGGAGCCAGCTTATGACTGCCCGCTTTGCTGCGGTCCTGTGGATGGCCGCCTCCTTAAGCTCTGAGGCCCCCTGTACGGGAACCGCCGGAAACCGTTTTTTCATCTGGCCTATGAGGCTGGAAGGCCGCAGGGTCTTCCCAGAGGCCGAAAGCACCGGATAGGAAAGGGTCAGAAGCTCCGACGGCTTCGTCATCATCAGATACAGGTAAAACCGCTGCATGAAGCCCTCTTCCCTGGCCGTGGGCGTCAGCTCCAGATCGTTCCTTTTTAATATCTCCCGCTCCTGCTCTGTGAGGATCCCGCCTTTTCCTGTGTCTGCCGGGACAACGCCCTCATTTACCCCCACAAAAAACAGGGCGCGGATCCCCGAAAGCCTTGTCCTTTTCAGATCTCCCGCCACCACCCGGTCGGCTCCTGCCGGGATCATGCCCACCTTAAGCTCCGAAAGCCCCGCGCTTAAGATCTCCAGATACTCCTTTCTGGACACCGCCTCGGTCCCCAGGAGCTCATAAAGCCGTTCAAACAGCTCCATGACCAGGCCGTAGATCTCCTCATACTCCCGGGCCTCCTTTTCCATTCCCTGGCTGCGGAACTGCTCCGCCTTGTCCAGAAGCTTCCGCTCCACCTCCAGAGACTGGAGAAGCTCCGCCAGGGCCTCCGTCACCGTGCCAACCGGTGTTCCGCGCTCTCCGGCCTTTTCCTTAAACGCTTTCAGCGGCCCCAATATCTCTTCCTTAAATTCATTTAATTCCTTCAGGTTCAGACGGATGCCGCCCTCAAAGGTCTTTTCCCACTGGCCTTCCCAGTTTTTTAAGCCCCGGATCCCCATGGCCCGCACATACGTTTCCAGGCGGTCGGTCTTTTCCTCTTCCTCCGTCACCAGTCCGGTCCGCAGATACTGGAACATGCTTTCATAATCAAAGCCCCTCCGCAGGATCTCCAGGGCGCTTTTCATAAGCCTTATAAAGGGATTCCCGGACACGTCCTTTTTGCTGTCCAGGAACAGGGGGATCCCGTTCTCCTCAAACTGGTGCAGGATCTCCTTTTCATACCCCGGCAGATCCCCGCAGACAATGGCGATCTCCCGGTAACGGAACCCATCCTTCTTCACCAGCCGGTGGATCTGGTTCACCACAAAATCCACCTCGTCCGCAGGATTCTCCGCCTGGACCAGACGGATCCCCTCCGCAGGACCTCCCCAGGGACGGTAGGGATACCGGAACATGGTCCGCTCCAGATGATCCAGCTCCGGCCGCAGGGAAAACCGTTTCAAGGGCCGGTCTGCCAGACGGATATCCTGCCCCACAGCCACGCCGTTCTCCTCGGCCAGACGCTTTAATTTCCCGGCCATCTTCCGGCTCATATCGAACAGGTCCGCCTCGTCGCCGGGGCCATAAAGATCCGTGTCCCCGGTGGCTGTGACCGTCACATACATCTCCCGGCACAGCTTAAGGAGCTGGCCCAGAAGCCGGTACTGGACCGGAGTAAAGCCCGTATAGCCGTCCAGGACCAGAACGCTGTCCCTTAAAAGCCTGGAGCGCTCCGCCACCCGGCACAGCACGTCCAGCAGTTCCTCCGCCGTAATATACCGTTCCCGCATAAACGCCTGGAACGCCCGGTAGATCACATTCATATCCGTGAGCTTTCCCTGGAGGACCTGGCCCATGTCTCCCTTTTCCATCTGCTCCTTTAGGGCCTCCGGCGTGACGCCGTACTGGTAAAATTCCGACAGCATGGACTTGATCTCATCGATAAAGCCCGTCTGGTTCAGATGGGCAGAAAATAAAAGAAGCTGGTCCTTCTGCTCTCCCGCCAGCTTCCGTAAGACCATGGTCTTTCCCGTATCGTCCAGGATCTCCGGCTGGGGCAGGGAAAGTTCCCCAAAGATCCGGTAGGCCAGACGCTCAAAGCTGACGATATCAATATTCATGGTGCCCCGGCGCGGATGCAGGCGGACGATATCCTTCTGCCCCTGCATGGTGCTCTGCTCCGGTACGATGACAAAAAACTGCCTCTGGGGCTCCTTCATGGACCAGTCGATGACCTTCTTATAAATATATTCCGTTTTCCCGGCTCCCGAGCCGCCGGTGATCAGAGAAAGTGCCATGGATACCTCCTGTGTGGTCGTTTATGGTGTCGCGGTGCGCGATGGTATAATACCTGTTTTCCAGACATTATACCGCGGTTGGGCTCCCGGGTCTATGGGCTGCGGTTGGAATTTTTAATTATGGTGCAAAAAAAGAGAGACGCATCTCTGCGTCTCCCTTTCCCCAAAGCCTGCGATCACTGGCTGCGTTTACTGGATCCAGGCTCCGTCCTTATCTACTTTGTAGCCATCCGGAGTCGTGGTGTCATAGGCCATGGCTCCCAGAGAACTGTCGTTCACTTTGCTGAAATAGTACCACTTGCCGCCGATCTCATGCCAGCCGGTGAACATATAGCCCCGGTTGCCGTCCGCCTGCGGATACAGATAGTACCAGTTGTTCTGCCAGTGATGCCAGCCGGTCACCATATAGCCCTCACCGTTGAAATAGTACCACTGGTAGGTGTCCTTCCAGGGCAGGTATACCCAAGAATTGGAAGGCCAGGTCCCGTCGTCGTAGCTGTACCACCAGCCCTTTTCGTTCATGACCCATTTTCCACTTTTGTAGAAGTCAGCCTTCACTCTCGCCCTTCCGGAGGAGTGGGAATTTCCGCTGTTGCTTCCGCCGCCGGACGGACGGCTGGGCTTCTTCACTGCCTTCACATCAAAGGCACCCAGCTTTGTAATGGTGATCTTCACCGTTCCCTTTTCTCCATCCACGTCTGCCTTATCAACGCCCTCTACTTCATAATTATAGGAAGCGTTGCTGTAAGATGCGATAAAGTAGTCCGGGATCTCCACGGTCATGGTCACAGGAGCCGTCAGCGTTTTCCTCTCCTTACCGTTGACCAGAAGCTTTACAGAACCTCTTACCCGGGCGTTGCTGGAGGTGGCGGGCCATTCTGTCGCATATTCAATGGTCACCTTTCCGCCGCCCTCTGCAAAATCCTCAGAGGTAAGTCCTGCTGCCGCAATGCCGCCCACAGCGTCTGAAGGCTCTGTTTCAATATTATCCGCTCCGTAGACAGCCAGATAAAGGGCCTCGTATTTTGCCACCTGGTCGGCTGTGAGCTTTGTAATATCGATCTTTGTCTTTAATGCCTCTGTCTGCATGTCAGCCGCCTGTTCCTTCTCGTCCTGGCTCATAATGTCCGCATTTGCGATGACCTTATCTGCCTGGGCCAGAGCCTCGGCTGCGTTGCTGGGGGTTGCCAGGATCACCTTTGCCTCCGTGATCTCGCCATCCCCATCGGTGGTGTAAGTCACACCGTTGAGCGTAACTGTCTTCCCCTTTACCTTGTGTCCATTTTCTGCAACTAAATAGCTTTTCCCCTGGGCATTTACCACGCCGTTTACTGCCATGGCGCCGTCTGCCCCAACCCATACCTGCTCAGTACATCCATTTCCTTCGGGACAAGTGATCCACTGGTTCTTCACCAGGGAAGCCGGATCCTCTGTCTCGTAGAAATACCATTTGCCGTTCTGCTGGTGCCAGCCGGGCTCTACCTCTTCGGGAACGATATCCTCCTCTCCCAGAAGCTGGATCTCTGCGGGCTTATAGCCCTTATACATCATTTCCAGGTAAACCCGCGGATCCCTCTCCTCCGCGATATCCCGCACCTTTCTATCCATCAGGCTCTTATATGCTCCATTGGTATAAAAACCAATTCCTGTTGCCGTATACCCCTGCAAGCGCAGCATATTGCCCGTCTGTTCCATTCCATCAAAGACAGCTTTAAAGGTATCGTCAGGCTTCGCCTGAGCTTCTATGTCTCTCTCTGAGAGTATCGTTTCCATGTAATCACGATCCATCGGTTCACGGTATACCGCCAAAGGAACGCTTGCCGTAATCCTGGGACCAACATACACAGATAAATACACATCTTCATATCTCTGGTTATTGAACGCATAGGAAACATAGATACGATATATGCCTGTTTCCAGCGGCTTTGTGGCACGGAATACTCCATTTCCATCGATTGAAAACAGGGCCTTATCAACCTCTTCATTATTAAATCTTACTTCATCTATCGTCAGTCCCTGTACGCCGGAATATCCGTGATCCTTCCTGTTTTCCATTTCATATATGGTCAGCTGTTTATTGGGAAACGCACCGGCGTTGTACATCCCAGTTACACCAGTACAGGACTCCTTAAACGCCAGCCGTTTCCTTGAGAATGCACTCTCATACAGTTCCGCCCGGAGCCCCTTAAATACTGCATCCAGCTTCAGATCACTGTCTGCCATTATAGACCACTGCTGATAATATGGATCGTCAATCTCCATGGGGCTTCCATTTACAGAGGCCGATTGCACGAATGTCCGTATCTCCTCCGTCTGGGATGTCTGATAAGCGATCTGATTCGCGGTTATATCCAGTTCTACTCCCTTTGGGACCTCACTTACCTCTCCGATCGGAAGACATACCTCATTTCCTGTCTCCTCATCGAAATAGCCGACTTCCAGATATCCCCCCTTCACATTGGGAACCGTGACCTTCACAGTCTCCGCCGCCAGGGAAGAAAATCCGGCTGCCAGCGTCATGGCTGCTGCACACACCGGCAGAAGCCATCGCTTCGTACATTTTCTCATAACCCTTCCTCCTTGTACTTATTTTGACGTAAAAATCAGAATTTCCAATTTTTACATACTATTTTAAGTATAGTCGGAAGGTTCCGGTCTATCAAGGTGTACCGGCAACTGTACCACCATCTTTCAGACCATCCCTGTATTTTCTGACGATGGCCTCCGTCTCCTCCCTGGAGTACACCTCCCCATGGTCCCGCATTCCACGGATATATGTGTCAAACGCCTGGGTAATGGACGGTTCCTGGATCAGGAGCTGATGGAAGCCCTGTTCCGGGTCGTACAGGACCAGACTGGCTCCCACGGCGCTGCTGACAAAAATATTCAGCATTTTTGTCAGATGAAGGCTCTGTTCCTTTACGATCCCCATATCACAGCCCGGCCGTTCCATATCTGCCAGCATCCCATCCAGGATCCTGACCCTTTCCTCCCTTGTCAGCGCCCGGACGTACTCCTCCGGATAATCGGCGAACCGGCCGTTTTCTGCAAATTCCCGGAGCCCGTCCTCCGTAAAATAATGGATCAGCTCTGCTCCGGAAGCAACCTGCTCCCTGCGTTTCATGATCCCATCGATCACCAGGCTCCTGCCGGGAAGCCCCGGCGCTGCCACACGCTCTGCCAGCTCCCGGTCTGCCCAAAGGACAAAGCATGGCTGGTATTCCAGAAAACAGCGGCTCACGGGGCCATTGTCGCTTTTCAGCATCCAGTCCAGTACCTGGAAAATGTCACGGAAGTATCTGGCAAGACAGCCGTTCCTGCCATTTTTTATATCCATTCCTTTCGCTTCGCTCAGGCACAAAACGTTATGAAAAT
>OGXS01000680.1_pt1 | contig 29153 bp, 30 predicted proteins | sample 1576371 | NCBI WGS metagenome assembly OGXS01 (sample SAMEA3541475, study PRJEB24748) | human gut metagenome | biome: human gut; feature: human-associated habitat; material: faeces | place: China | collected 2012
GGGGGATTTTTAAAAATCCCCCGGCCCCAATTAAAAATGCCCTGTCCCTTTTTAACTAGAGCGGTAGCTTTTCCGAAAGATACCAGGCGACATATGTTCCTGTTCATAGAACATTTTGGTCAAAGACTGGCTGGAACGGAATCCTACAAGCGAAGCGATCTGTTCCAGGGATTCATCGGTGTTGATCAGGCGCTGTTTGGCGTGCTCCAGACGGATGATGCTGACGGTCTGGGCAAATGATTTCCCGAACATTTTTTGAAACAGGCGGTTCATATGTCTGGGTGTAACGTTTAATTGTTGAGAAACGGTGTCGATCCGCAGGTCTCCCTGCAGATTGGCGTGAATATATTTTGAAGCTTCCAGAGCGATATTTAAGTATCCAGCCGGCGCGTCCAGGCTGGATTTTTTTTGTGAGATCGTCTGGAGAAGATCCAGGAAAAATTGATAATAATATTGCCCTACCAGGCTGGACCATCCGATTTTCTTTGAGGCTATTGTCTGACTGATCTTAGAGAGGATGGATTCCTGGGGCTTTGTATTGGAGGCGAATAAATATTTATTTTTATCCGCCTGGTTTAAGACTTCCATCAGCTCCTGATATTCTGTGTCGGGATCACAGTTTGAGGCCGGACTGTGCGGGACCAGGTCAAAGATCATGGTAAAGTAAACGGCCGGTGTATTGGACTGATACTGAAGGTAGTGAGAGCGGTCTCTTCCTAAAAGCACCATGTCATGGGCGGTAAGCTTGCTCTGGGAACCTTCGCAGGAGAATAAAATGGATCCCTCCAGTCCGTAGAAGATTTCGTATAGATTGTGGCGGTGTTCGAAGACCACCGTATTCTGAGTCATCATCTCTGCGTAATAAACAATAAAATCAAATCCAGGGAGAGGGACCGTAGTGATGTAGTTATGGTATAGTTTGTGATTCTTATATTTATTGAGCAACAAAAACCTCCTCCTTTTCCTTTTCTGTCTCAGGCAGATTTGCTACATAATGAGGCATAGAATTCCTAAAATATATCATAAAGTAAATGCAAATTTATCGTCAAGATAATCCTGTGAACAATTCTTGAATCTTTGACAAATATGAAACAAAAAAGTGAAAAAAGGACAGTATTTCTGTGAAAATGTCCCAAAATATAATTTTATTCAAAAAATTTTTGTGATAACATCAGACAAAATCAAGCCTGCAGGAACTTGATCTTTTAGAAAAATAAACCAAGCAAGGAGGAGTCCCTATGAAAACATTATGCGGTGTGCGTGTGGGGGATATGAAGGATCCGAACCCAGATACCAGAGGGTTAGTGGCGCTGGTGGATCTTCCCTTCCCGGAACTGGGAGAACAGGATGTGCGGATCAAAGTCGCTTACTGCGCGATCTGTGGTTCAGATCCCCATTGTGTGGCGGGCTGCTTTGGACAGCCAAAGGGTTCTACAGAACCCATTCCTCTTGGCCATGAGATTTCCGGGATCATTACAGAATTAGGGCCTAAGGCTAATCATAAAGGCTTGAAGGTGGGGGACCGGGTAGCGGGAAATTTCCTGCGTTTCTGCGGCGGATGCTATTATTGTCAGAACGGACAGCAGCAGTTTTGTGAGAATTCAGGAGAATACAACCGGCCGGGATACGCGCCGGAACTGATCTGGCACGAGGACCAGGTCTATAAACTTCCAGATGAAGTAAGTCTCAAGGAAGGATGTCTCTTAGAACCCATGTCTATTATTGTGCGGATGCTGGATAAGGCCCAGATGAAGGTAGGAATGAGAGTCTGCGTCTGCGGGGGCGGCCCCATCGGATTAATGGCGCTGCAGGCTTTCCATCTCTATGGAGCGACCTCCCTTACGATGATCGAACCGATCGCGGACCGCAGAGAGATCGCGGCGGAAATGGGAGCGGAATATCTGATCGATCCTACGGCGGAAAATGTGGTAGATGCGGCAAATAAGATCACAGACGGAAGAGGGTACGATGTGGTTCTGGACTGTTCAGGTTCTGTACATGCGGTGGAACCGCTGCCGGATATTACGGCAAAGGGAGGAACCCTGATCTACGGCGCCCAGTATCCCGGAGACTACCGGATGCCTTTTAATATCCAGGAGTACTGCTATTTCAAAGAAATTACAGTTACAGGTGTTATGGTAGCACCTTACGCGTATCCCAGGGCTTTGCAGCTTCTGCCGAAGATGGATCTTAGCAGGCTGACGGAAAAGGTATTTGAACTGGATGACGCGGTAGAGGCGTTTCAGGTACAGCTCAGCGGAAAGTATCCGAAGATTCTGATTCGCGGAAACAGGGATATTGCTGATATTTATTAAAAACGAGGAAGGTGAAGAAAAATGGCAGATAAGCAGGAAGTTATGCGTTTAAATGAGCTTGCGTATGAAATGCGGCTGAAACTGATCAATCTGTGCGGAAAGTATGAAGGTTCTGTACATATCGGCGGAGACCTGTCTATGACAGATCTGCTGATCGGTTTATTCCATCACGGATTGAATGTAGACCCCACCAATATCCAGAATCCGGCCAGAGACAGGTTTATCCTTTCAAAAGGACACGGCGCGGTATGTATGTATATTGCTATGGCTTTAAGAGGATTCTTTGATTATGACGAGATTGTCCGTACATACGGGCAGGTGGACAGCGCTTATGGTATGCATCCATGTAAAGTCCAGCTTCCGGGAGTGGAATGTTCTTCCGGGTCTTTGGGACAGGGGCTGGCAATGGCGGTAGGAATGGCTATTTCCGCAAAGCAGAAGAAAGAAAGCCACAGGGTATTCTGTATGCTGGGAGACGGGGAAACTTGTGAAGGCGAAGTGTGGGAGGCGGCGCTGACGGCCCGTTCCTACGAACTTGGCAATCTGGTGGCGGTCATTGACCGGAACAAGCAGATGATGTGCTCCTACACAGAGGAGATCACCTGTATGGAACCTTATGCGGATAAATGGAAAGCCTTTGGCTGGAATGTGATAGAGATCGACGGACACGATATGAACGCGATCGTAGACGCTCTGGACAATCTTCCTCCAAGTTCTTCTCTGCGGCCGACCGCGATCGTAGCACACACGATCAAGGGAAAAGGCGTAGATTTCATGGAAAAAGTAGTCGGCTGGCATGCGGGAAGTCTGAATGCGGAAGACTGGAAACAGGCGCTCAAAGACCTTGCGAAAAATTATGGTAAGGAGGGATAGGTCATGGCTGGATCTTTTAATTTTGGAGAATGGATCTCCGCAAGAAGTGTGATCGGAGATACTTTGGATGAGATAGGAAAAACCAATGAAAAACTCTTTGTGTGTACACCGGATGTAGGGATGAACTTAAAACAGTTCAGGGAGCATTATCCGGACCGGTACATTGATGTGGGAATCGCGGAGCAGGACTGTGTCGGTGTGGCCGCGGGACTGGCGCTGGAGGGAAATATCCCGGTCATCATGGGGATGCTGCCGTTTCTGTCCATGCGTTCCTGTGAGCAGGTGAGAACGGCAGTATGCTATCAAAATCTTCCAGTACGTATCATTGGTACGGGCGGCGGACTGACCTCTGGCGGAGGTTCTACCCACAACGCAATGGAAGATATCGCGATTCTGAAAAGCATGGTCAATATGACGGTATTGTCCATTGGGGATCCCAATATGATCCGGGACATCCTTCATCTGTCTATGGAATATCCGGGACCTATGTATATCCGTCTGGCACAAGGCAAAAAGGACCGCCAGCTCTATGAGCCCGGAACTATTCCATTTTCTATCGGCGGAAGCGTGACCGCAAGAGACGGAAAAGATGTGACCATCCTGACCCACGGAGAGATGGTAGGACTTTCGCTGGACGTGGCGGAAGAGTTGAAAGAAGAAGGGATCGATGTACGTGTCGTTGATATGTACACCATCAAACCTTTTGACCGGGAGGCTGTAGATAAAGCGGTAGAAGAGACCGGCAATCTGGTTGTCTGGGAAGACCATTTAATGAGCGGCGGACTTGCCAGCAGCCTGGCGGATTATTTTGTGGATCACGCGGTACAGCCAAAATCTTTCAAGCGTTTTGGTATTCCTCAGGTATACGCGGGCTTTGGAAGCGGGGAAGATCTGCAGAAAAAATATCACTATCATAAACAGGATGTGGCAGAGTATATCCGGTCGCTGAAGAGATAGAGAAGGAGATGGAATGAGATGAAAGGAGGTCCATAATGACAAATCAGAAAAATCCGGCAGTGGATGAATATACAAAACTAAATATTCCGAGAAAGATTGGCTATGGCTGCGGAGATTTTGCCTGCAATATGAGCTGGTCCCTGGTCAGCGCTTACCTGGTATTTTTTCTGACAGATATTGCTCTGATCAATGCCACGGTAGTAGGCGTGATCATCTTTGTCTCCAAATTCTGGGATGCGCTCAATGACCCGGTGGTAGGAGCGCTGGCAGACCGGACCAAGACCCGGTGGGGACGATACCGGCCTTGGGTGATATTTTCCTTTATCCCAATGCTGATCTTTAATGTGCTGACCTTTACTACCAATCCAGACTGGTCTGAGACCTTCCGGACGGTCTGGGGCCTGGGAATGTATTTCATCTTAGTATTGCTGTACACCATGGTAAATGTTACCTATTCCGCGATGCCGGCAATGCTGACCCGTGATACAGAGACCAGAAGTTCTCTGGCTAGCTATCGGATGACGGGAGCTTTCCTGGCGATGACGATCCTCTCCTTTGCCACCCTTCGAATCGTAGAAATGACAGGCGGCGGCGCGGGCGGATATCAGAAAGCGGCGATCATCTTTTCCTTGATCGCGGTTCCTTTCTTCATCATTACGATCGCCTCTACGAAAGAAGTCGTCCAGGTGGATATGGAGAAATCCGAGAAGGTTTCTTTCATCAAACAGTTTAAAGTGCTCAAAGGCAATAAACCAGTAATTCTGCTCGCCATTGCGTATCTGGGCTGGGGGATCATCCAGGGAGGCGTGACGTTCCGTTTATACTTCTGTACTTATAACGCGGGAAATGAACTGCTGTATTCCAATACACAGACACTGATCTCTGTATGCGGGATGTTGGGAGCGTTCTCCGTCACCTGGCTGGTAAAGAAGGTGAATAACAAAGGAACTCTGGGCGGGATCGCCTTTATGATGATCGCGGTCAGCCAGATCGTATCCTTCTTCCTTCCGATCCAGACGGCCAGCGGCCAGGCGGTATATTACGTGATGAGCGTATTTATGGGAATCGGCCAGGGCATGATGCTGGGCAATATCTTTGGAATGATGCCAGATACCGCAGAATACACCTATCACAAATATGGAATCTACTGCGCGGGATTTGTATCTACCTTTATCAACTTTATGCTGAAAGTAGGACAGGCCCTGGCAATCTCCGGCGCTTCGCTTTTGCTGGATGTGGTAGGCTACGTGCCAAATACAGATCAGACGGGATCCGTACTGTTTACGATGAACTTTGGTTCCCATATGTTTGTAGGGATCTGCTCTGTGATCTGCGCGATCGCAATGTTTGCATACAAACTTGATAAGAAAACTTATGCAAATATCGTTGCATCTCTTAGGGAGAAGGGATTGGCAAATTAAGACCTGATAACAGGAGACATAATGCAAGGAGGAAAATTTATGGCAACAATGAAACAGCTCTGGTGGGTGGATAAAGACCAGATTGAATTAAAAGATGTAGAAATTCCAGAAGTAAAACCCAATGAGGTAAAGGTTAAGATCGCTTACGCGGCTCTGTGCGCCACAGATGTGCATCAGGTAACGATGGGCGTTATGAACAGCAAACCGCCGGCGCCTTTGGGACATGAGGCATCCGGAGTGATTGCGGAATTAGGAGAAGAAGCGGCGAAAAAAGGGTATAAAGTGGGCGATAAGGTAACGTTGTTTCCAGGTTCCCACTGCGGCGGATGCGAATGGTGCAAGCGGGGGATGGAGCAGTACTGTATAAACTTCAAACCGACGGGAGCATTTGCGGAGTATGTGGTAACAGATATCAATACTATCTATAAACTGCCAGACGACGCGGATTTGAAAGAATACTCTATCGTAGAGCCGACCAACTGCTGTCTGCGGGCTATGGATCTGGCGCCGATCCGGCATGGAGCTACCGTCTGCGTGGCGGGAGTGGGCGGAATCGGGTCCATCATGCTGAATCAGATCCTGCTGTCAGGCGCTGCCCGGATCACCGTGATCGAGCCGGTAGAACAGAAGCGGCAGATGGCTCTGGAAATGGGAGCGGAATATGTGATCGATCCGTTTAATGAGGATGCGGTTGCAAGAGCCATGGAGATTACAGACGGCCTGGGCTTTGACTATGTATTCGAGATGTCCGGTTCCCCGAAAGCGGCAGAGACGCCGCTGAAGATCCTGGCTCGCTGCGGAACAGCCGTTTACTTCGCGGTATTCCCGCCAACCTATGAGATGCCGCTGAACCTGCATGAATTATATATGAAAGAAGGCAGGATCCAGACCGTGTTTACCAGCACATCGATCATGCCGCGGTCTATTAAAATGATCAAACGTATGCAGACCGATAAGATCATACAAAAAGTTATGCCTTTAAGCCAGGCGGTAGAAAGTTTTGAAGTGTTCAAAACATCAAAATATCCAAAGATACTTTTGGATTGCAGTGATGTAGAGTAGCGAATTGATAAATCGGTAAATCGGGGCCGGGGGATTTTTAAAAATCCCCCGGCCCCGATTAAAAATACCCTGTCCCTTTTTGAATTTTTTCTAAATTTTGCATTTTCCCCATTTCTTTTACCGACTATTTGAGGTAAAATTATCTACAAGCAGTTCAACAGGATCAGGAGGTAATAGAATATGAGAGCAGAATTTGATGACAGCCTTGTCACAGGAAATGAGATGATCGATGGTCAGCATAAGGAACTGATCGACAAGATCAACAAGCTGCTGGATAGTTGTGAGACGAGCAAGGATAAGCTGGTAGCCATTAAAACACTGGACTATCTGGCTGACTATACAGAATTCCACTTTGGGGAGGAAGAAAAACTCCAGGAGGATATCCAGTATCCGGGAATCGAGGCCCACAAGAAAGAGCATGATAAACTCAGAGAAGTTGTGAAGGAGTTGTATGAGATGCTGGAGGAAGAGGAAGGCCCTTCCAATGCGTTCGTAGAACAGGTGAACCGGAACGTGATCGAATGGCTGTACGGCCATATCAAGACGTTTGACCGGTCTGTAGCGGAGTACAAGTTTATGAATAAGAATAGTGAAAGACTCTAAGTTGCTTTCCTGTTTTTTTATGAGAAGGAAGCGGCGGAATGGATATCTGCCGCTTCCTTGCATTTTTTGTCGAAAGTTGATATGATAGGGGAAATAAGACAGATGTCAATGGAGGGAGTATCGTGGCAGAAGAATTAAAAAATACAGAAGAAATGGTTCAGGAACCAGAAAATACGAAAACCAGCGAAGAAGTTATCCAGGATTCCGAAGCGCCTCAGGCTGCGGCATCGGAACCGGAGAAAAAAATAGAGCAGGAAGAATCCCAAAAGGAAACCCAGGAGCAGACCAAGGCTCAGGGACAGTTCCAGGAAACCGCAGACGGCCAGGGAACCGCGAACGGCCAGGGAACCGCGCGGACACAGCGGCGCTGGAGGGGAGGAAGACTCCATTTTGGCGAGGAGGAAGATCTGTTCTTCCGGGACGAGGAGATTATCTCAAAACTGGAAGGAGAGGATCTCTTAAAATATCTTTCCATGGAGCAGGAGAAAGAAGAAATGCGCCAGAATGCGAGGGAAGTCCGGGAGAGGAGGATTTTCTCCGGGTTCCAGCTTACGGTATCCCTTGCGGCGATCGTGGCGATCGTAGGTTTCTTAAAGGATGATCCGACGGTGCTGGTAAATATCCTCTATATCATCGGAATCATTACCGTATTGTGGATCCTGAGGCGAAAAGATAAATAAGGAACAAATAGAAAGACATTCGGAAGCGATTTCCGAATGTCTTTTTTGGTTATCTTTTCAGGCATTCCAGAGCTTTTGCCAAATGGGCAAGGAACATCTGCCGTACTTGAGGATATTCTCCCAGCCCCTTCAGGTGGCAGGTGACAGGATATCCGGCCCGCTCCAAAGTGGATTTCCAAGAATCTTCTCCATCCCCGGCCATGTCGTTGACGGCATGGTCCCCCGCGACGATCATCAGCGGGGCCAGGTGGATCCGGCGGACGGGTTGAGTCCGCAACTTTTGCAGCACATCGTCCAGAGTGGGGGAGGCTTCCACGGTGGCTACGTGGATATGGTTATGTTCCTGTTGGTGAAAACAGTCGTCCAGCCAGGCATAGATCTGGTTAGAAGGATGCTGGCTTCCGTGTCCCATCAAGATCAGATGTTCCTCCGGCCCAAGACCTGAAAAGGTATGTTCCAGGATTTGGGCCATTTTCTCAAGGTCCTCCGATGAAGACAGCAGAGGACGGCCAAAAGCAATCTTCTGGAAAATATTTCGGAAAGCGTTGGCATCGGCTTGCATCTGTTGATTTTCAATGCCGTCTATAATATGGGTAGGCTGGAGTATCGCCTGGGTAATGCCCTGATCAGCCATCTGGGACAGGGCCTGGGCTACGCTTTGGATCACTTCTCCAGTGGTCCGCTCCAGTTTCCGCCGGATCATTCCGCTGGTCCAGGCGCGGAAGACGGGAAGAGACGGATGCGCGTCCTGGATTGCCTGCTCGATGGCAGTGATGGTTCTGGCGCGGGTATCCTGGTGGCTGGTTCCAAAGCTGACTACAAGAATTCCTGGTTTGTTGTACATGATAAAATCCTCTTATAAATGAAGTGAAAATTTTAATAATCAGATTATATCATAAAAAAGCAATGGGAAATGTTTTATAAATTGTGGAATAGTTGAAATTGAATAGAATCATTGATAAAATGATAGATAATAAAAACGAAAATATTTATTTGTAGGACATTCGAGGATGAAAAAATAAAAAATCAAAAAAGGAGACAAGATGAAATGAAAAAGACAATTTTAGTCGGGGAGTTTAAGCATGAAACAAATAGTTTTATGCCGGAGAAATCAGGCGTGGAAGCATTCATGGCAAGAGACTATTTCTTTGGAGAAGAAATCTTTAAAGTTTTTCAAGGAGTTCGAAACGAATTAGGGGGAATTCTTGACTATTTTTGTCCGATAGAGAATTGTCGGCTGGTCCCGGTGATGGCATTTAATGCGCAGCCAGGAGGAATTGTAACGCGGGAAGTATTCCAGAGCGCCCGGGACGCGATTCTGGAAGCGATTGAGAAGCAGGAGCGTGTGGATGGTATTTTGCTGGCTCTCCATGGCGCTATGGTGGCAGAAGGATACCCGGATGGAGAAGGAGCGCTGCTGGAGACGCTTAGAGACAAAGTGGGAACGGAGGTTCCGATCATTGCCTCCCTGGACCTTCATTGCAACCTGACCAAAAAGATGGTGAAGTATGCGGACGCGTTTTTTCCATATGATTACTATCCCCATACAGACACCTATGAAGCCGGTATTCGGGCGGCCAAATGTATGTGGGACACATTGGAAGGACGGATTCATCCGGTCATGGCGTATGAGCCTTTGGATTTTCTACTCTCCTATATGCCTACCGCCGAACCATGTATGGCAAAGTATGTGGCGAAAGCACAGGCGATGCGAGGAAAAGAAAATATTATCAATGTAAATGTGCTGCATGGCTTTTTTGCATCTGATATTGAAGAAACCTGCCTGTCTGTGGTTGCGGTGACAGATGGAGATCTTGGAAAAGCACAGAAGATCAGCAGTGAACTTGCGGATGAGATTTGGAAGGATAGAGAGAATCTGCGGCGAAACTTTTGGACCATTGACGAGGCCATTGACGATGCGAAGGAAAAAGGAGAAGCTCCGGTAGTGTTTGCGGATATTTCTGATAATCCCGGCTCCGGCGCGACAGGTGACGGTACTCACATGCTGCGGCGTCTTCTGGAGCGAAAGGTAGAAGGAGTAGCGGCGGTGATTATTTATGATCCGGAGACGGTCGAGCAGGCAAGTTCCAGCGGCGTGGGAACAACGCTTAAGATCCGGCTTGGGGGAAAGATATGCCCGGATATTGCCGGAGAGCCGATCGATTGTACCGCGTATGTCAAGGCGATTACTGACGGACGTTTCATCAATCGGGATTATAATCCGGGATTATCTGGAAATTTGGGGAAGTGCGCAGTGTTAGATATTCAGGGGATCCGTGTAGTAGTCTCCAGCGTTCGGACGCAGCCCTGGGATATGGAAGCACTGCGATGCAACGGAATCATGCCGGAAGATTTTTCAATCCTTGTGGTGAAGTCAGCCGTTCATTTTCGAACTTCTTTCGGTAAAATAGCAAAAAAGATTTATGACATCGAATTGCCGGCGCTTGGGCCGCAAAGTCCGGAAGTATTTACATATAAACATGTACGCAGGCCGATTTATCCATTAGATAAGATGTAGGATCTATGGCTGCGATTTATTCATGGGACGCTGCGAAGACAAAAGACTTTCCAGTTCGTTTATTGCCCTGGGGCAAGGGAGGGATTCCGGCAGGAACCCTCCTTTTTGTAGCGCCTGAAAGATCTTAAGTACGCAAGGAGTCTCCAGGCTTGCGGTCTCAAGCAGTTTCTTCTGAGTAAAGACGTCCTTTGGGGAGCCGAAAGCCAAGAGCTGTCCTTCATGAAAGAGAAGCACGTCATCCGCCCAGCTCCAGGCGTAATCCACATCGTGGGTGGCTGTGACTACGGTAATGCCGCTTGCGGAGATCTCATCGATGATCTCCCGAACGATCCGGGTGTGGATAGGATCTAGAGCCGCCGCCGGTTCATCCAGCAGGATCAGGGAAGGCTCCATCACCAGAATATCCGCAATGGCTACCAGTTTCTTCTGCCCTCCGCTTAAGGCGTGTACCGGACGGTGGGCGAAGGAGGCGATGCCAAGGCGTTCCATCACTTGCTCTGCCCGCCGTCTTGTTTCCTGCTGGGTAAGGCCAAGGTTCAGAGGGCCAAAGGAGATCTCCTGGAGGACATTTGCGGAGAAAAGCTGGTTGTCCGGGTCCTGGAATACCACGCCTACCTTGCTTCTGAGGGAAAGCAGCCCCTTTTTGGAGTAGTCTAAGGGATGGCCTTCAAAAAACAACTGGCCGGAGTCGGGTTTTCGGATGCCGTTGCAGCACAGGAAGAAGGTGGATTTCCCGGAGCCGTTAGCCCCCATGCACGCAATCTTCCTCCCTCTTCGGATCTCCAGGCTCAGTCCGTTAAGGGCGGGGACATCGCTGCCTTCGTAGGTATAGCTGAGCTGTTCTGCTTTTAACAAGATATCATTCACCATTTTCACCTCCAAGTCAAGATCGTGATCAGAAGAAGTCCGGTTTCAAAGAATACAAGGGCAAGGATCTCGCGAAGCTTTGCGGGATGATGCTCCGCCAGGCAGCGGATCACGCCGTCGTAGCACCGGGACTCCATAGCGTCATACTGGGCGCCGGACCGTTTTAATGACAGCAGAAACACAGAGCCGGCCATCTGGGCAAAGGAATTGCGGGCGGCAGACAGACTGTGGTTCCCCAGCCGGGAATGTTGGGCCGCGGTAATGGAGGAGGCTGTCTTAAGGAGCAGGAAAATGTATCGGTAAGTCAAAAGCATAAGCTCCAGCAGAAGATCCGGCACATGGAACCTTCTCAACACCTCCAGAAGATCCGGCATAGGAGTACTCAAGGAGAGAAAATACAGGCAGGAAACACTGGCAAGAGCCGTTGTGAACAGCCGTATCCCCCGCGTAAGTCCAGCGATGCTCCCGGTAAGATACCAGCCTCCCATGGGGACTGCGAACCCGTCAAGAGGAATCCTGGAAATATTGATCACCACCGCGGCAGTGCTTAAGGCCAGAAAGACCAAGGGAACCCGCAGCAGCCGGAAATAGCGGGAGACAGGGATCCCGCCGACACAGATGGTGAGGATCCCTGTCGAGGCAAAGACGATTCCCGCAAGGAGAATGGAACGGCTGACTACGCAAAACAGCAGAGTCAGCAGAGTGAACACAAATTTTTCCTCTCCATTGACAGAGCAAAGTTTAGAGCGGTAAGCAAGCTGGTCGATCAGGATCATAGCTGCTCCTGCTCTTTCCCAAGCTTTTTCCGTTCATAGAGCCGCCCCATAAAAAAGGCGATGATGCCAACCCCGATGCCTGTCTGGACGCAGAAGATCAGGCTTTCCAGTTCTCCAGGCAGTTCTCCGCCTAAGAATGTCTCCAGGATGGGAGAAAACCAGGGCGTATACTCCCCGTGGATTTCTTCTACCATGACGCTTCCGGCGTCATCAGAGCCGCCAAATTCCGCGTCTTTCAAGGCGATCACGGGAATGACCGCGATCAGGATGGCCGCAAGGATCAGCGCGGCCGCAAATTTCTTGTTTTTGGTCTCCATTTCTTACGCCTCCTTTCGGTATCCGATGGATTTTAACTCTGGAAGAGCAAAAGATTCCAGAAAAACAACGATGGCTGTGGTCAGGAGCCCTTCGATGACCGCGAGAGGCACTTGAGTAGGCGCGAAAACACCAAGGAATTTCACGACAGAAGCCAGAATCCCTCCGGCCTCAGAAGGATAGGCCAGGCCAAGCTGCACGCTGGTGATGCAATAAGTAAAAAGATCGCCCAAAGCCGCTGCCAGAAAAATGGAAAATCTGCGGTTTATGGAGGGTTTCTGGCAGAGTCTGTAGATTCCATATGTAAGAAGAGGGCCGGCAACAGCCATGGAAAATGTATTGGCCCCCAATGTGGTCAAGCCTCCGTGGGCCAGGAGGATCGCCTGGAAGATCAGGACAATGATTCCCAGGATACTGACAGAACACGGGCCGAATAGAATGGCTCCAAGCCCGGTGCCGGTCATGTGGGAGCAGCTTCCGGTAACAGAAGGGATCTTCAGAGACGAGATCACGAAGATAAAAGCGCCGGACATGGCAAGCAGTGTGACAGCCCTGCGGTTTTCGGACAGCGTCCTGCGGATGGACAGGAAGCCGGCGGCCAGGAAGGGGAGACATAAGATCCCCCATGCGATGCAGCAGCCTGCCGGAAGATACCCTTCCATGATGTGCATAGCGTTAGCGGCCGGAACGACCGCGTTTGCCGCGGCAAATACAGCTAATGCGGCAATGAGTTTCTTTTGGTTTTGAGTCATCATAACTCCTCCTTTAGATTGATCGTTCTCAGAGAAAAGATTCTCTGGGTGTGTAAAAAAGGTACACAAAAAAGACACCTGACCGTCCTTCGCGGCCACGTGTAAACTGTCTGCAGCGGGTAGGTCTTCTGACTCAGGCTTCAACACGATGCTTCGCCTTCCCAGTTTCCCAGTGACATCATGAAGCATCATTCTTCCTCTACAGCGGCGGGACCGTGTGGGCTTTTGACCCAGCTTGTCTGTTACCCTGCCAAAGGCAGGCACCTCGCTACATTCAATCTTCTTCTATCATATAACAGCAGGGAAATACTGTCAAACAGATTCAGAAAACAAAATCAGCCAGGAAACTGGTTGCACATTTTTCTTTATATGATATGATGAATAGGCAGAAGAGCCGGACGGAGGATAGGAAAATGAGCAGACGGTATTTCCCGCTATTTGTAGATATATCTTGCCAAAAGATCGTTGTAATAGGCGGCGGGCAGGTGGCCCAGAGAAGGATTGAGACGCTTTTATCCTTTGGAGCCGATCTGTGGGTCGCGGCGCCGGAAATAACGGAGAAATTGAGGGTGTTGGCAGAAGAAGGAAAGATTCATTGGATGAGGGAAGTCTATTCCGATACGCTGTTTGAGAAGCTGCCGGATATGAAGATCCTTCTGGCGGCTACGGACGATCCAGAGTGTAACGAGGCGGCGGTGAAAGAAGCCAGAAAGCGGGGCATCCTAGTAAATGCGGCTCACAAGAAAGAATTGTGCGATTTTTATTTCCCGGCGGTAGCAGGGAAAGACGAAATAGTGGCGGGGATCTGTGCCTCCGGTTTAAGACACAAGAAAGCAAGAAGAGCGAGAGAAGCTGTAGAACGAGCTCTTAAGAGCATGGATGAAGAGGTATGAGGACCGCCGGATGGAAAGAACAGTAGAGAGAAGGAGCAGCGACATGAAGGAGATCATCATTGGAAGCCGAAAGAGCCGGCTTGCTTTGATCCAGACAGAACTTATAGCGGATCAGCTTCGGGAAACATTCCCGGAAGTCCGTATCCAGGTCCGGAAGATTGAGACTACCGGAGACCGCAGGCAGGATCTTTCTCTGGATCAGATGGGAGGAAAAGGCGTATTCATCAAGGAACTGGACCGGGCGCTGCTGCAGGGGGAGATCGATCTGGCAGTGCACAGCCTTAAAGATATGCCGATGGAAACGGCAGAGGGATTGCGGATGGAAGCAGCCTGGCCAAGAGAGGACGCGAGAGATGTGCTGGTCCTTCCGGAAGGAAAGATGGAATGGAAAGGGACGGGCGTGATCGGCTGTTCCTCCTTCCGCAGAAGGCTTCAGGCTCAGCGGCTGTTCCCAAAGGCCCGGTTTCAGAATATCCGGGGAAATGTGCTGACCCGGCTGGATAAGCTGGACCGGGGCGAATACGACGCGCTGATTCTGGCGGCGGCAGGACTGAAACGGTTGGGGCTGGAAGAGCGGATATCCCGGTATTTCTCCACCGATGAAATCCTTCCGGCAGCAGGCCAGGGGATTTTGGCAGTTACAGCCAGAGCGGGAGAGGCGGAAGAACTTTTGGAAGCCTGTACCCAGTCGGAGACCACAGCGGTGGCAGAGGCGGAGAGGGCCTTTGTCCGATATCTGGGCGGCGGCTGTTCCTCACCCATCGCTGCATACGCAGAGTGCCGGGAGGGAAAACTGATCCTGAAAGGGCTGTACTACGATGAGGACAGCAAAGGCTGGCAGATCGGAGAGAAAGCGGGAGTTCTTGCGGAAGCAAAAGCTCTCGGCCGCCGTTTGGCCCAGGAGATGCGAACCCAGAATCAGGCAAGGAGAGAAGATAGATAAATGAAAACAGGAAAGGTGTGGCTGGTAGGAGCCGGTCCTGGAGACGTAAGGCTTCTGACGGTGAAAGGGAAAGAAGCGCTGGAAGAGGCGGAAGTGATCGTTTACGATCACTTGGTAAATAAAGACCTGCTGGCAATATTCGGCCAGGGAAAGGAATTGATCAACGTGGGAAAACAGGCGGGTCATCACCTGATCCCCCAGGAAGAGATCCAGAAGATTCTGAAGAGAAAGGCCAGAGAAGGGAAACGGGTAGTCAGGCTTAAGGGAGGAGATCCCTTTCTCTTTGGCCGGGGCGGTGAGGAAGCCAAAGAACTGGCGGATGCCGGGATTGATTTTGAGATCGTGCCGGGAGTGACTTCCGCTCTTGCGGTGCCGGCTTATCAGGGAATCCCCGTGACCCACCGGGATTATGCTTCCTCCTTACATATCATTACCGGGCATAAGAGAGGAGAAAACACAGAACCCATCAACTATCAGGCCCTGGCTTCTCTGGATGGGACGCTGGTATTCCTGATGGGAGTGACGGCTCTTCCTCAGATCACGGAACATCTGATAGAGGCGGGAATGGACCCGGAGACTCCGGCCGCCGTCCTGCAGGAAGGGACTACCGCCAGCCAGAAGCGGGTGCTTGGGACCCTGGAGACTCTGGCGGAAAAGGCAAAGTCGGCGGGAGTGCGCCCGCCGGCGGTGATCGTGGTAGGAGAGGTGTGTACCCTGGCCCCTGATCTGGAATGGTATGGGAAACTGCCCCTTGCGGGAGTGCGGGTTCTGCTGGCAAGACCAAGGGAACGGATGAATCCTCTGGCAAAAAGGCTGAGGCAGAAAGGCGCCCAGGTTCTGGAAGTACCGGCTATTGAAACGGTCCCCATCCCAGGGCAGGAACGTCTCATTTCCTGTATGGGAGAGTTGGAATCATATGACTGGCTGGTGTTCACCGGTCAGGCGGGAGTGGAGTATTTCTTTCAGACCTTGGAAGAGCAGGCCATAGATATCCGGCGGCTGTACGGCAGAAAGATTGCGGTGATCGGGGAGGGGACAGGCATGGCCCTGAAACGGAGAGGGATATACCCGGACTTAACCCCGGAAGTATATGACGGCGTCTCTCTCGGAAGAACGCTGGCAGAGCAGGGGATCCAAGGAAAGCATATTCTGCTGCCAAGAGCTGAGAAAGGGAACCGGGAGCTGGTACCGATCCTGGAAGAGGCCGGGGCGTTGGTGGAAGATGTGCCGGTCTACCGAACGGTCCAAAGTGACAGTCAAATAATCGATATCAGAGAAGAGTTGGAACAGAATAGGATTGACTGTGTGGTGCTGACCAGCGGATCTGTGGCGGTGGGATTTGCCAGAATGGCCCAAGGGGCAGACTTGTCCAAAGTCACGGCTGTCTGCATCGGAGAACAGACAGCCAGACATGCCAAAGCATGCGGCATGATGTGCCGGATTGCCAGAGAAGCAACGGTAGAGGGAATTGAAGAAGAGATCGAAAAGATAACGAAGGAAGGATAAAAGGGAACATGATCAAAAGACCAAGAAGATTGCGAGACAGCGAGATACTGCGGAAAATGGTACGGGAGACAAGAGTGGATAAAGCCTCTTTGATCTACCCCATTTTTGTGAAAGAGGGGAACGGGATCTGTGAAGAAATCCCTTCTATGCCGGGGCAGTACCGGTATAGTGTGGACCGTTTGGCGTTTGAATTGGAAAATGTGGCAAAAGCGGGCGTTTCATCGGTTATGCTTTTTGGCATCCCGGAAGAAAAAGACGCATGCGGAAGCCAGGCATACGCGGAGGATGGAATTATCCAGAAGGCGCTGCGGGAAGCAAAGAGCCGGGTTCCGGATCTCTACTATATTACAGATGTATGCCTGTGTGAGTATACCTCCCACGGACACTGCGGGATGCTCCGCGGTCATAAGATCGACAACGACTCTACCATCGGGCTTCTGGCGAAGACAGCCCTTTCCCAGGTGCAGGCGGGCGCGGATATGGTGGCCCCCTCTGATATGATGGACGGCCGTGTGGGGGCGATCCGCAGTCTCTTAGATGAGATGGGATATGAGAACACGCCCATCATGTCTTACGCGGTGAAATATGCCTCTGGATTCTACGCGCCTTTCCGGGATGCGGCGGACTCGGCTCCTTCCTTTGGAGACCGGAGCAGTTACCAGATGGATTACCACAACAGCAGGGAAGGTATCCGGGAGATTCTTCTGGACGAAGAGGAAGGCGCGGATATCATCATGGTAAAACCGGCCCTTGCTTATCTTGATATGATCGTGAAGGCGAAGGAAGTCACTTCTCTTCCGATCGCGGCCTACAGTGTCAGCGGAGAGTATGCGATGATCAAAGCGGCGGCAGAAAAGGGCTGGATTCAGGAAGATAAGATGGTCTGCGAGACGGCGGTAGCGGCCTTCCGGGCCGGAGCCCAGAGCTATCTGACCTACTACGCCAAGGAATTGGCAGGATATATCGATCAGGGACGGATCGGGTAGGATAAGAGACCATACTCAGACACCGGATGGACAGCGGCGCAGCGCATCCAGAATGTCCGGGAGCCCACGGGAATCGGAATAGATCTGATAATAAGGCTCCTGGATATCCGGCAGATAATGAGCGTCTGAGTTAGAGATCATGCGGCACCTCTGGAAATAGGGGTGCTCTTTTTGTATCCTGTGAAGCTGGTCAAAACTGCTGATCTCAGCGCAGGGGAATGTACTGTCGGGCGGAACAAATCCCAGGTTCGCCAGAAGGCTGTTGGAAGATTTGTCCACATGGGCGGGGAACGCCAAACCGCGGTAGGATTCCACAAGAGAAAAGACATCGGAAAAAGAAATGTCCGTAGCGTTGATCAAAAGGCGTTCCACCTCTCCTGTCACCTGATCCTGCTCATCCAGAATCTGCTGCCGGCCGAAAATATCCGGCCGGTTTTGAATAGGAAGGATCCGCTCATAGACAAACTGGTCGAAGGACATAGCGTTTTCCAGTGAGGGAAACAGACAGACCACATGGACCTCTTCAGAGGTGGTCAGCTCCATTCCGGGAATCACGGTGACACCGCAGATCTCTCCGTGGCGCATAGCGGCAACGCAGTTCCTGCAGGAATTGTGGTCGGTCAGGGCGATCACGTCCAGTCCCTTGACAGCGGCCATACCCACCAGGTTGGCAGGAGTCATGTCGTCATCGCCGCAGGGGGAAAGACAGGAATGGATATGAAGATCGTAATACAGGGGGATCATAGGAGTTTCTCCTGGATCTTTAATCCCGCGTCGAAGACGGGGAGTTCTGTGGACAGAACGGTGATCCCCTGGTCGGAAGCGCAGGCAAGGTCTTCTGGGGACAGCAGGACGCCTTCCGCCAGTATGATGCAGGAAACGTCCGCCAGAGACGCCACTGCCAGCGTGTTCCGGTTGCCCATGACGGTCACCCAGGCCGCATCTGCCGGGGCCTTGCTCATGGCAATACTTAAAAGGTCGCAGCAGAAGACCTTGGAAATGGGCTTGGATATGTTTCCCTGGGCCTGCAGGGTAAAAAGTTTTGTTTCGATCAGATTTTCTACCGTCATAGCTTATCGCTCCCTTTTGTCTAGTTCAGTGGTCAGCTTCTCAATATAAGCTTCCATAGAAAATTCCCCGGCTTCTCCGCTTTCTCCATCTCCGTCCGGAGAGTGGGAGAGATAGGCAATCTCCTTAGCCAGCGTGTTGATATATTCATGGAACAGATAAATACAGTCGTTTTTGAAGGCTTCACCTCGTACGATATCCTCCGCCAGCGCCCGGCAGGTGGGAGCGCCGCAGGAGCCGCAGTCCAGCCCCGGAAGCTGTTCCGTCAGTTCTTCGATAGCGCCCATCATTTCCAGGCTTTCCAGGAAAGAATCACCAAGCCGGAAGACGGGTTCGTATTCCACATAAGAAGACCAGTGATAGTCGATGTCCGGATAGTTTTCTCCATGAGTCTGGGCTACAGGGAGATAGCGGTGGAGTTTCTTGGACTTGGCGGTAGCTACATAAGGGTTTTCTACCGTCAGAGGACCTCCCACACATCCGCCGTTACAGGCATTAAGCTCTACGAATTTCAGCCCATGGAATTTTTCGTCTTCCAGATCGCTCAAAACCCGCAAAGCGCCCATGATGCCATCGCAGGCCAGATAGTCATCGGTGATGAGTCCGGCGGCCTCGCCGCCGGCGTTGCTCCAGCCGATGCCGATGCGTCCGGAAGAGGCCAGAGGTTTTAACTTGGTCTCATCGTCAGTCATATGCTCCAACAAGATGGGATAGACATCTTTGATAGCCAGGACCTTGTCGATCTGGCTCTTTTCAATGCCAAGCGGAGCTTTGGCATAAGTTACCTTTGACGGGCAGGGAGAGATGAAAAAGATGCCGATCTCTTCTGGAGCAAGGCCGGATTTTTCCGCCGCTTTTTTACGGGCGATCTCTGCCGCCACTTCTACCGGAGGTTTCAAAGGAAGCAGGCGCGGGATCAGCGTGGGGAATTTCACCCGGACAATCCGTACGATAGACGGGCATGCGGTGCTGATAAAGGGCGCTTCATCTCTGTGTTCGCTAATATAAGCGCGGGAAGCTTCCGATACCAGTTCCGCGGCCGCGCTTACTTCAAAAACATCGTCAAACCCCATGGAAAGCAGAGCGTTTAAAACTATGTCTACATTCTTGAGATTGTTAAACTGGGAATAAAGGGAAGGAGCCGGAAGAGCTACTGTATACTTGTAATTCTGGATCTCTTCCACCGAATCGTAAACAGGGATCTTGGCATGGTGCGGGCAGTAACGGATGCAGCGGCCGCAGTCCACGCAGAACTGAGGTTTGATCCTGGCTTTCCCGTTTTGCACCCGGATAGCCTGGGTGGGGCAGTATTTAATGCAATTGATGCATCCCCTGCAGGCTTCCGTATCCAGTTGTACAGAATGAATAAACTTATCCATGCGAATCTCCTCCCTGATGTCGATCCGATTTGCCGCTTTAGCTGTTTATGACTATTACAGACGGATATCCATAGTTACCGTGGTGCCGACGCCCACAGTGGAATCTATATCCATGTGATCTGAATATTTCTGCATGTTTGGGAGCCCCATTCCGGCGCCAAAGCCAAGAGAACGGACCTCTTCCGGGGCGGTGGAATATCCGGCCTGCATCGCTTTGTCTATATCCGCGATGCCAGGTCCTGTATCGGCCAGGACAATGCGGATATTATCCTGGCTGACATCCACATCGATGACCCCGCCGTCCGCGTGGATGACCATGTTGATCTCTCCTTCGTACATGGCGATAGACACCTTCCGGATCACATTACTGTCTACGCCCATCAGTTTTAATTTATTCTTCACACTGCTGCTGGCTGCGCCGGCGCGGGTAAAATCATCTCCAGGTATATCATAATGAAAAGTCAGATGTTCCGTCATTGATTGAAAGCACCTCCACGTAAGCCATTGCTGTATAGGATCCCACAGGAATTAAACATCCCGTGTTCTGTGCAGAGGATCACGATTTCTTTATCCTGCGCGAGAGCCAGGATCGTTTGATCCGGAATCTTATTCCGGACAAAAATGATACAGACAATATCCAGCATCTCTGCCGTGCGCACCACCTGAGCATTGCAAAGGCCTGTGATCAGAGCGGATTCTTCGCTGGCAAAAGCCAGAACATCGCTCATCATATCAGAAGAGAAAGCGTATTGTACTTCCCGGTCCAGGAAATCCAGGCCGTAGAGAACGTCCGCGCGCAAAAGTGTTTTGATCTTTTCGATGGTCATAGATATCTCCCTTTTTGACAGCTTTATTTTTTCCAGTATATCACCGTGGAAAATGAAAATCAACAGGATATTGTATAATATTACCAAAAAACAAGTTCGATATTTGCGATTTTCTTAACAACATTGTTAAAAAATTTGTTTAAAAATTCTGAAATTTAATAATATTTAGAATTAAAATATGTGGCTTTTTCATAATCTGTATGATAAAATGATATGGAAATTCAATGTGTCTGCAAGGAAGAGCAATGAAAAAAATAAGACAGTAAAGGGAGGTAAAAAGAAGAATGCTTTCTAAAAAAAGTACAGTTCAGTTTAACGGAACAGAAGCGCAAAAGCAAGAACTGTTGGAAATGATTGCCGAGCTGAAAGATGAAAAAGGTTCTCTTATGCCAATTTTGCAGAGGGCTCAAGAAATCTACGGATATCTGCCGATCGAAGTGCAGAAGATCATTTCTGATGAGACGGGAATCCCGATTGAGAAGATCTACGGAGTGGCTACCTTTTATTCCCAGTTCAATCTGAACCCCAAGGGGCGGTACCGGATATCCGTCTGTCTTGGAACAGCCTGTTATGTAAAAGGCTCTGGGGATATATATAATAAGCTGATGGAAAAATTAGGGATCGTGGGCGGAGAGTGTACGCCGGACGGGAAATTTTCTCTGGATGCCTGCCGCTGTGTAGGAGCCTGCGGCCTTGCGCCGGTCATGATGGTCAACGACGAGGTGTATGGCCGTCTGACGGTGGATGATATTGACGATATTCTGGCAAAATACGAATAGCCATGCTGACAGAAATTTCCCTGCATGTGCTAGATGTGGCGGAGAACTCTGTGCGGGCCGGCGCCAGTTTCATAGAGATCAGCATGGAGGCAGATACGAAGAAAGACAGGCTTATAGTCACTATCAAAGATAATGGATGCGGAATGAGTAAGAACCAGGCGGAACAGGCGCTAGATCCGTTTTATACTACCCGGACTACCCGGAGGATAGGACTTGGGATCCCTTTTTTTAAACAGGCGGCAGAAGGTTCCGGCGGAAACTTTGAACTTTGTTCAAAAGAAGGAGAAGGAACCCTTGTGAGGGCAATATTTGGACTGTCCCATATCGACCGGATGCCTGTAGGGGATATCAACGCTGCCATCTATACTTTGATCGTGTACAACGAGCAGATTGATTTTCATTACCGGTATGCTCTGGATGGAAGAGAATTTGTGCTGGATACCAGAGAAATGCGAGAAATTCTGGGAGATATCTCTTTCCAGGACGCGGAGGTGTCCAGATTTATCAAAGACTATCTGGCAGAAGGAAAGAAGGAAGTAGACGACGGAACATTGTGGTGAGGATGAGACGATAAGGAGGATGAGTATGAAATCTCTGGAAGAATTAAGAGCGATAAGAGAACGGAACCAGAGTAAAGTAGGAGTGCGCTCTGAGAGTGAGACCCAGACCAGAGTGGTGGTAGGCATGGCAACCTGCGGCATTGCCAGCGGAGCCAGGCCGGTGCTGGCCGCCCTTTCGGATGCGGTACAGAAGGAATTTTTGACGGATAAGATCAGCGTGACCCCCACTGGCTGTATCGGATTATGCCAGTATGAGCCGATCGTGGAAGTACTGGAACCGGGCAAAGAGAAGGTGACCTATGTAAAGATGACCCCGGAGAAAGCAATGGAAGTATTTGATCTGCATTTGAAAAAAGGGCAGGTGGTCACCAAGTATACACTAGGCGCTGTACAGGAATAAAGAAGGAGGTATGAGACAATGTATCGTTCGCATGTTTTGGTTTGCGGTGGAACAGGATGTACTTCCTCTGGCAGCCAGAAGATCAGAGAAAAACTGGAAGAAGAGATCAAGAGAAACGGATTGGAGCAGGAAGTAGGCGTGGTAAAGACAGGATGTTTTGGTCTGTGCGCGCTGGGACCGATCATGATCGTGTACCCGGAAGGTTCTTTCTATGCCATGGTCAAGGAAGAAGACATTCCGGAGATCGTGTCTGAACACCTGCTCAAAGGCCGGGTGGTAAAACGTCTCCTGTATGATGAGACAGTGAAGAATACGGAAGAGATCCTTCCCCTTCAGGAGACCCAGTTCTATAAGAAACAGCACCGGGTGGCCCTTAGGAACTGCGGTGTGATCAATCCGGAGAATATTGAAGAATACATAGGCACTCATGGATATGAAGCTTTGGGAACGGTGCTGACTACTATGAAGCCGGAAGACGTGATCCAGATCATCTTAGACAGCGGATTAAGGGGCCGGGGCGGCGCCGGATTCCCCACTGGATTGAAGTGGAAATTCGCGGCGGCCAACCAGGCGGATCAGAAATATGTCTGCTGCAACGCGGACGAGGGAGATCCGGGTGCGTTTATGGACCGTTCCGTATTGGAAGGAGACCCCCATGTGGTGCTGGAAGCCATGGCTATCGCGGGATACGCCATCGGGGCTTCCCAGGGGTATATCTATGTGCGGGCCGAGTATCCTATCGCGGTAGAGCGGCTGAATATCGCTATCAAGCAGGCGAGAGAATACGGACTTCTGGGCAAGAATATCTTTGATACGGGATTCGACTTTGATATCGAACTGCGGCTGGGAGCCGGCGCCTTTGTCTGCGGAGAGGAAACGGCGCTTATGACTTCCATCGAAGGGAACCGCGGCGAGCCCCGTCCCCGTCCGCCATTCCCCGCGCTGAAAGGATTGTTCCAGAAACCAACGATCTTAAATAACGTAGAGACCTATGCCAACATCCCCCAGATCATCCTTAATGGAGCGGAATGGTTCGCTTCCATGGGAACGGAGAAATCCAAAGGAACGAAAGTATTCGCCCTGGGCGGCAAAGTAAAGAACACCGGACTGGTAGAGATTCCCATGGGAACTACTTTGAGAGAGATCGTAGAGGAGATCGGCGGAGGGATCCCAAACGGAAAGAAATTCAAAGCGGCGCAGACAGGAGGACCTTCCGGAGGCTGTATTCCGGCGGAACACTTTGACGTGCCCATCGACTACGATAACCTGATCGCCATTGGTTCTATGATGGGATCAGGCGGTCTGATCGTCATGGATGAGGATACGTGTATGGTGGACATCGCTAAGTTCTTCCTGGAATTCACGGTAGATGAATCCTGCGGAAAATGTACGCCATGCCGGATCGGTACCAGGCGGATGCTGGAGATCCTGGAGAAGATCACCAACGGCCAGGGAACCATGGAAGATCTGGATAAATTGGAAGAACTGGCGGCGCATTTGAAATCAAATTCTCTGTGCGCCCTGGGACAGACGGCGCCCAATCCGGTGCTTTCCACCCTGCGCTATTTCAAGGATGAGTATATTGCCCATATTGTGGATAAGAAATGTCCGGCAGGCGTCTGCAAGGCTCTTCTTTCTTATAAGATCGATGCGGATAAATGTAAAGGCTGTACGCTGTGCGCAAGGACTTGTCCGAATGACGCGATCACAGGCGCTGTAAAAGAGCCCCACGTCATTGACCAGTCGAAATGTGTCAAGTGCGGAGCTTGTATGGAAAAATGCCGGTTCGGCGCGATCTATAAAGAGTAAGGGAGGAGAGAGACTATGGAAAAAGTGAATTTGAAAATCAATGGACTGAATGTAACGGCTCCCGCAGGCTCTACGATCCTCGAAGCGGCCCATCTTGCGGGAATCCGCATACCAACGCTGTGTTACCTCAAAGAGATCAACGAGATCGGAGCCTGCCGGATGTGCGTGGTAGAAGTGGCAGGCGCCAGGAATCTGGTGGCGGCCTGCGTATATCCAGTCAATGAAGGGATGGAGGTCTACACCAACACCCCAAGACTGATCGAGTCCAGGAAACGGACATTGCAGCTTCTGCTTTCCAATCATGACAAAAAGTGTCTGTCCTGCGTGCGCAGCGGGAATTGTGAACTGCAGCAGCTCTGCCGGGAGTATGGCGTAGAGGATGAGGATTATTTCCAGGGAGAGACCAACCACTATGAACTGGATGACTCTGCGGCCCATATGATCCGGGACAATAATAAATGTATCCTGTGCCGCCGGTGCGTGGCTACCTGTGAGAAGACTCAGGGCATCGGAGTGATCGGGCCGAATAACCGCGGATTTGCTACTTCTATCGGATCGGCCTTCGAGATGGGACTTGGAGAGACCAGCTGTGTTTCCTGCGGCCAGTGTATCGCTGTCTGTCCAACGGGCGCCCTCTATGAGAAGGATTATACCCAGCAGGTGCTGGATGCCATTGCGGACCCGGATAAATACGTGGTGGTACAGACGGCTCCTTCCGTGCGGGCTGGTCTTGGCGAAGAATTTGGATATCCTATGGGAACGGATGTGGAAGGAAAGATGGCGGCGGCTCTGCGCCGGATCGGATTCGATAAAGTCTTTGACACGGACTGGGCGGCAGACCTTACCATTATGGAGGAAGCCACCGAGCTTTTGGACCGGATCAAGAATGGCGGCGTGCTTCCATTGATCACCTCCTGTTCACCGGGATGGATCAAATACTGTGAGCACTATTTCCCGGATATGACGGAGAATCTATCCTCCTGTAAGTCGCCGCAGCAGATGTTTGGCGCTATGCTGAAAACTTACTTTGCTGAGAAAGAAGGCATTGATCCCAAGAAGATCATATCTGTCAGTGTTATGCCATGTACAGCCAAGAAGTTTGAGATCGGCAGGGACGACCAGGCGGCAGCAGGGGTTCCGGATGTAGATATCGCCCTTACCACAAGAGAGCTGGCAAGGCTGATCAAGCGCTGCGGCATTAATTTCCAGATGCTTCCGGATGAAGAGTTTGACGATCCTATGGGAGAGTCCACTGGCGCGGCCGTGATCTTCGGCGCTACCGGAGGCGTTATGGAAGCGGCTCTGCGTACCGCGGTGGAAGTGCTGACAGGAGAAGAGCTTGGAAATCTGGATTTCACAGATGTGCGCGGAACAAAGGGCATCAAGGAGGCCGCTTACAATGTGGCGGGCATGGACGTGAAAGTGGCAGTTGCTTCCGGCCTTGGAAATGCCAGAGAGCTGCTGAATAAAGTGAAATCTGGCGAAGCCCAGTATCACTTTATCGAGATCATGGGATGTCCCGGCGGCTGCGTCAACGGCGGCGGCCAGCCTCAGGTGTCAGGCGAAGTGCGTAACTTCACGGATGTGCGGGGAATCCGGGCAAGCGTTCTGTATAAGAATGACGCGGCGAAAACCATCCGTAAGTCTCATGAGAATCCGGCTATCAAGAAGCTCTATGAAGAGTATCTGGGAGAACCGGGAAGCCATAAAGCACATGAAACCTTGCATACAACGTATGTAAAGCGGACCATCAACGGATAAAGAGAGAAAAGAGAGCGGAGAAGGCAAGGGACTTCTCCGCTCTCTTTGATCAAGAAGGAAGAGTCTCATTGCCTGGAAATCTGCGCGATGATATAATAGAACCAGCAAATTGTACGGAAAAATAAGGAGGAACGAGCGTGAGGGTAATTGATTTTAAAGATGCCAGCTGCCGGCACTGTTACAAATGCGTGCGCAACTGTGAGGTAAAGGCGATCTCAGTACAGAATGAGCAGGCCCATATCATGAAAGATCACTGCATCAACTGCGGCCATTGCCTGGAAGTCTGTCCCCAGAACGCCAAGACGTTTGCCAGCGATATGGAACGGGTGAAAGGGTATCTGGGACGGGGAGAAAAGGTGATCATTTCCATTGCGCCCTCCTATCTGGGCGTGCTGGATTACCGGAAGCCGGGACAGGTGGTGGCAGCCCTTGAGAAGCTGGGATTCGCGCAGGTGAGGGAAACGGCGGAAGGGGCGGCTCTTGTGACAAGAGAATATGGGAAACTGCTGCGGGAAGGAAAGATGGAGAACATCATCACTACCTGCTGTCCCAGCGTCAATGATCTGATCGAGAAGTACTACCCTTCTCTGACCCGGTGGATGGCTCCGGTTGTATCGCCCATGATCGCTCATGGCCGATTGATCCGGGATATCTATGGGGATGGCGTAAAGGTAGTCTTCTTAGGCCCCTGCATCGCCAAGAAGGAAGAAGCGGAAGGGGATGAGCGGGTGGCGGGAGTCATCGACGCGATCCTGACGTTCCAGGAAGTGGAGCAATGGTGGAAAGAAGCGGGGATTGATGTCTGCCAGTGTGAGGAACGGCCCATGGGGAACCCGGACCCGAAAGTCAACCAGCTCTATCCGGTCAGTGGCGGGATTATCACCTCTGTGCTGGCGGGCAGCCATCGGGAAGAGGATGAGCAGGAAGCCTACTATAAGGTGCATGTGGATGGACTGAAAAATTGTATGGAGCTGTTCCGGGAACTGGAGCAGGGAACCCTCACACACGGATTCTTCGAGGTCAATGTGTGCGAGGGCGGCTGCGTCAAAGGTCCGGCGTCAGATCAGTGGCAGCGTTCCTCTGTACGGGCGAAATTCAACGTGGAAACCCATGCTCCCCACCGGGAGGAAGCAGAGGGGATTGACGGACACAATATAGCGATGGACAAGCATTTCTATGACCGGAGAGTGCGGGACCGGGAGCCGGGAGAAGCGGAACTAAGGCAGGTACTTCACGCCATGGGAAAATATACCGGAGAAGACGAGCTAAACTGCGGCGCCTGCGGATATCCCACCTGCCGGGAGAAAGCCAGGGCAGTATACCAGGGGAAAGCAGAGATCGGCATGTGTCTGCCTCATGCCTTGGAGCAGGCGGAATCTATGTCCAATATTGTGATGGATGTAACGCCCAACATGATCCTGATCGTTGGAAAGGATCTGCGGATCCGGGAATGTAATAAGAAGGCCCAGGAACTTCTGGACGTGTCCAGGAGCGAGGCGCTGGAGCGGTATATCTTCGAGTTTGTGGATGAGAAGGATATTGCCGAGGTGCTAAAGACCAAAGAGCCGGTCCTGCGGAAGAAGACATCCATTCCGCATACGGGGATCACAGTGCTGGAGACCATTGTCTACATAGAACATCTAGAGTCTGTGCTGGTCACCTACCAGGATATCACAAGAGAAGAGAAAGCTAAAGAACAGCGGTATCAGTTAAAGGTGGAGACGGTTGAGATGGCTCAGAAGGTGATCGACAATCAGATGATGGTAGCCCAGGAGATCGCGGGACTTCTAGGAGAGACCACGGCAGAGACGAAAGTGACCCTGTCCAAACTGAGGGATTCCATTCTCTTTGGAGATGAGGAGGAAACGGTATGAGTGTAAGCATTGACGCCTCCTATAAGAGCCTGAATAAATATGGAGAGGAATTGTGCGGAGACAAGGTGGAAATCTTAAAGACGGAAGACTCTGAGATCATGATTCTGGCGGATGGTATGGGAAGCGGGGTGAAGGCCAATATTTTGGCTACTCTGACTTCTAAAATCTTGGGAACCATGTTTCTGGAAGGGGCTCCAATCGAAGACTGCGTGGAGACGATCGCTAAGACTCTTCCCATCTGCAGCGTGCGCAAAGTAGCCTACGCAACATTCAGCATCCTGCAGATTTTCCATAATGGGGAGGCATATCTGGTGGAATATGATAATCCGGCCTGTATCTTTATCCGGGACGGGAAGATCATGGATTATCCCTATGAGGAACGCGAGATCTGCGGGAAGAAGATCCGGGAGTACCGGTTCCAGGTGCGGCTCAAAGACTGCTTTGTGCTGATGAGTGACGGAGTGATCTGGGCGGGCGAGGGAGAACTGATGAATCTCAATTGGACTTGGGAGGATATGGCCGGATACGCCCTGAAATGTACGAAACAAACTCTTTCCGCCTCCCGGCTGGCAGCCATGCTCAGCCAGGTCTGCTTTGATCTGTATGGGGAGAGGCCGGGAGATGATACCACCGTGGCGGTGGCCAGGATCATGGAACGGAGGATCGTGAACTTGTTTACCGGGCCTCCGGCGGAGAAGGAGATGGACGAGCAGGTGGTCCGGGATCTGATGGCCGGAGAAGGCAAGAAAGTTGTCTGCGGCGGGACCAGCGCCAACATTGCGGCAAGAGTGCTGGGAAAAGAGATTGTGACGGCCGCGGATCATACAGATCCAGACGTGCCGCCAATGGCTTCCATTGAGGGACTGGACCTGGTGACAGAAGGCGTACTGACCATTGGGCGGGCATTGTCCCTGCTGAAGAAATATGAAAAAGGAGAATTCGACGAAGCCTTCTTCGATGAACTGGATGCGGACAATGGCGCCTCCAGGCTGGCCAAACTCATCATTGAAGAATGTACCGAGCTAAATCTGCTGGTAGGAAAAGCCGTCAATGAGGCCCATAAAGAGTCGGAATTGAATTTCGAGCTGAGTATGCGGATGAATCTGGTAGATCAGTTGAAAGAGTGTGCAGAAAATATGGGGGAAAAGGTGAGCGTGAAGTATTATTAAGTCAAAAAGGGACAGGGCATTTTTAATCGGGGCCGGGGGATTTTTAAAAATCCCCCGGCC
>OGXS01000684.1_pt1 | contig 29022 bp, 27 predicted proteins | sample 1576371 | NCBI WGS metagenome assembly OGXS01 (sample SAMEA3541475, study PRJEB24748) | human gut metagenome | biome: human gut; feature: human-associated habitat; material: faeces | place: China | collected 2012
TCTTAAGAATCTTTCAGGGTTGGTGTCTATTGTTCAGTTATCAAGGTCCGTTTTCGCCTCCCCTAACGGGTCAGCCTAGATATAATATCATTGAATGCTGTTTGATGTCAAGACTTTTTCTATCTTTTTTTTAGTTTTTTTCAACATTCTTTTTCAGATACTATACATTGTTTTTACCTGAGATTCCTACCACAAGATATCCCCTCAGGCATTAGCCATAAAAAACTGTCTGAAACTTCCGCTCCAGACAGTCATCCTTGACTAAACGGAGAAAGAGGGATTTGAACCCTCGCGCCGGTTGCCCGACCTACACCCTTAGCAGGGGCGCCTCTTCAGCCTCTTGAGTATTTCTCCAGCAAAGGTAATTATACTAAACCTCTTCTCTATTGTCAATCACTTTTTCCTTTGGATTCTTTCCTTAATTAATATTTTTATACCATCATAGTTCTGCTCTTATATTTTCATAAATAGTCTTTTGTATCCGCTCTTCTACTATTTCTGCGATTTCTGTCGTCTTCATATCTTTATACTCTTCATAGCAGATCGGCTCCAGAAAATGTACTTGAACGGTCACTGGACTTATTGTATTTGTATCAAAAGGCTTAAATGAGTCGATCAAGGCTACTGGAACTATCGGGCATTTTGCTTTTGTTGCTGCTTTGAAGCTTCCTCCTTTAAAAGTTTGAATATTATTTCCGTTTTTTGATCGTGTCCCCTCGGCAAAAATCAAATAGTTTCTTCCATTTTTCACTTCCTTTGTTACATTAATGATAATCTCCATAGACTGTCTTACATCTTCCCGGTCCATTAGATAAGCTTTCATGCAGGCGAAAACCTGCTTCAGGAATGGAATATTCCCTATCTCCTTTTTAGCGACCACAGAAAACGGTCTTGGACTGGCTTCAATAATCGCCAAAACATCATACAGCCCCTGGTGATTTGGAAAAAACATAAATCCATTTTCTGTTGGGATATTTTCTTTTCCGTGTACGTCAATATGGACGTTTCCCCCTTTATTTGCACGCAGCGTAATAAATCGGAGCATCTTATATTGTTCTTCTTCTGTATATTTTTCTGTATGGTTTGCATGATAACACAATCTAAACCATGTAACAGGAACCAATAATATATTTCTAAACACCATCATTAATATTCTCTTCATTATTAAGTACTCCTTTTTAGGATTATTTCTTTCAGTATAATCTTAGATTTCTATATTGTCAAAAGGGACAGGGCTTTTTCAATTTGGGCCGGGGGATTTTTAAAAATCCCCCGGCCCAAATTAATTGTTGACATTTTTTTCTTTGTATGCTTTAATACATATATAGTTAATTACTCAACTAATTAACCAAACAACAAGAAGGGAGGGCTGTATTCTCATGAAATTGGAATTAGATAGTGAAAAGCCTATTTTTATACAGATTGCCGAAGGCATCGAGGATGGAATCCTGACTGGGCTTTTTCTGGAAGAAAGTCAGATTCCTTCTATTACGGAGTTTTCTGTAAGTTACAAGATCAATCCCGCAACGGCGTTAAAGGGAATTAATCTTCTTGTAGAGGATCATATCATTTTTAAGAAAAGAGGAGTCGGAATGTTTGTAGCCAAGGATGCTGTAAAAAAACTAAAGCAAAAAAGACAAGATCAATTTTATGAAAATTATATCGGCCGCTTGGTCGAAGAGGCCAGAAAACTGGGAATCAGCAGCGATGATATTATTGCTATGATTGAAAGGGGGTTTGCGCAGTGAGTGCTCTTGAAATTAAAAATGTTTCAAAAACTTTTAAAGATACGAAAGCTCTGGATAACGTGTCTGTTCGGATTGAAGAAAATAAAATCTACGGCCTGCTTGGAAGAAACGGGGCCGGCAAAACTACTTTATTGAATATCATTAATAACAGACTGTATCCAGACCAGGGCAGCGTTACGCTGGACGGTCAGGATGTGTCTGAGAATGATCAGATTCTAAAACAATTCTATCTGATTGGGGAAAAAAATCTATTTCCAGATACTATCAAGGTCAAAGATGCCTTTAAATGGTCCGGAGAATTCTTTCCTAACTTTGATATGGAGTATGCGCTAAAGCTTTCTGAATTATTTGAACTTCCGTTGAAAAAGAAAGTAACTGCCCTTTCTACCGGATATCAGTCGATTTTCAGAAATATTACCGCTCTTTCCGTTAACACTCCCTTCATCTTTCTGGATGAACCGGTTCTTGGTCTGGATGCCAACCACAGGGAACTTTTTTACAAAACGCTGATTCAAAAATATAGTGATGATCCCTTCACCTGCGTGATCTCAACTCATTTGATCGATGAAGTGGCCACAGTGCTTGAAGATATTATCATCATAAAGAAGGGAAAAATCTTATGCCAGGATTCTTGTGAAAATCTCTTAAAGCAGGGATATTCTATCTCCGGTCCTGCCTCACAGGTGGATTCTTATATAGAAGGAAGGAACACCATCGGCCAAGATGTCCTTGGAGGATTAAAAACGGCTTACATCCTTGGAACACCTGATTCTGAGGAATTAAATGGCCTGGAAATCACTCCGCTGGATCTGCAGAAACTTTTTATCCAATTAACCAATGTATAGTATAGGAGGCTATTTATGAAAACCGCAGTGAAATATTTCTTATATGATTTAAAAAAGGTAATCTTTATTTTCTTCCTGGTCTATACTTTCTTCATTCTGACAGGAAATCTCCTGGTAGCAACCACGGATTCTTCCGGTTCTGCCATTAATTTTAACGGGACAAATTCTTCGATCGTCCTAATGAATTTTATCCTTGGTCTTGTAGTATTTAAAGAATATTTCTGGATGTTTACACAAAATGGCCTTTCCAGGAAAACGTATTTTAAAAGCTGTTTGGTCAGCTTCTTACTTCTAGATATAGGGATGGCTATTATTTCCCTGATCCTGACCGTCATTCTGCAACCTCTTGGTTTTGTATCCGAGGATTTGACAACGGCATTTCTGGCAGCTTTTTATCCCGCTCTTTCAGAAAATGTTGTTTTAGAATCCATTTTGAATTTTCTGTTTAATATATTGATTTTCTACTTAAGTTTTATTCTTGGATATTTTCTGGGAACTTTGTTCTACAGAGCAGGTAAATTTGGAAAAATCCTTATTGCCGCCGGGCTTCCGGTCACACTCTTTGTACTCCTGCCGGTATCTTATAATTTTATCGCCCCATTTTGGAATGGTTTTGCCAAGGTTCTTTTGACCTTACTTGGCAGAAACACAGGAAATCCTTTGTTTTCTTTTTTAACTTTCTCTTTGGTCACGATTCTTTTGATCATCTGCAGCTATCGGCTTTTGAAAAAGGCAGAAATTTCATAGTGATTGATACAAAGAACAGCCCCGTTCCGGTAAATCCAGAACGGGGTTATTATGATGAGTATCTTCTCTTACCATTCATCATACCAATTATATTGATACTCTTTATGCTTTTGTATATATCGGTCTGCCGTCATTTTGGCCCTGATTCTGGAATAGTTTGCCTTTCTGAAATAAATTCCTTTGTTTCTTTCTGATATATCAAGAAAATATTGATACACATCCCCTTTTACATAATCATCATAATGGCTCACATCTATATCCGCAATGACTGGCGCGGCGTCTGTTGAAAGTTTCGTCAAAAGATAATATATATCTTCTTCTTTCATATTTTCCGAATGGGCAACGTTATATCTCGCGACAATCGCATCTGGCCTAGAAAAAGAGAATCCAATATACAGAACACTTACCACTGCCATAATATAACGAAAAAGAGGAAATCTTTCTTTATATATACTCACCACCACTCCGCTCATGATAAAAATAAGAGTGATCAGAAACCAAAGCACAAGAATCCTCAAAAAGGTCAGGTGATAAACGCCTACATATAAAAACATACGATAGGCCGCCGAGAAGATCATGATAAAAGTACAGGCTGAGATAACCGTAAGGATAACTTTCAATGGAATACTATCTTTAAATAGGAACATACACAAGAGCACCATGATAAAATTCAGGAAACTGACAAACAGCAATTCCCAAAAGCCGCCTCTTGCGTATTCCGAATAGGTCACTTCCGCCGGGAGTCCTGTCTGGATTCCAATAAAAAGGTAGATGATCTGGATCAAACAATATAATAGGTAGATAACGCTTACAATACTTGTAAATGTTATCCCAATCACCGGATTAAAATATCGGATTTTCCTTTTATTTTCATTTGGAAAATTATATTTGCATAAAGCCGCAAAAAAACTGTACGCAAGGATAAATCCCAGTACAATCGTAACCCCTATACCTATCAGGTTTCCAAAATTAATATATTTCAAAATTTGTCCAAATATTTTAGCAAACACAACATCTGATCTTAATAATAAAGGAAGAACAATACATAAAATTCCAAGAGCGACAAAAAATCCTATTACAACTGCGGCGACCGTCTGCTTTTTCTTATTCTGCGTCCTAGACAGATACCCTGTTCCATGAGAGAAAGGATAAAGTACCGATGCGGCCATTGTTCCAAAAAGAAGAAAGAGCCGCTTGATATACGCAGGAAAATTCCAGTTCTCGTCTTCATAAAACTGATGGATCATCCACACAAAAAATAGCAGGATAATTCCGATCATATTGAAAAAATGCAGGAAAAAGGAAGTCGTCAAAGCCGTGGAAAGTCCGAGCAAAAGCATTCCCACAATATATGGGATGGATTTTTTTTGAAGTTTGTAATGGATTCTCTTCATAAATAGAAAGGCTGTTAAAATTGTTGCGATCACACATATAGGAAAGGTGATTCCATGCATATTCTTATACAGGCAGAATGTGAAAATTATTCCATATACAAGACTTATCCCGCCAAAATATTGATAATCTTCTCTCATTTTCCGGACTAATGGTCTTTCGTTCATAGAAAACCTCCTACCTATGCATTATAGTATGCATCTTTTTTCTTAAACTATATCATAAGTAATCCCTTATTGAGAAGTTGAAACTTGCATGATAAACTGGATGATAGGATTACTTTTTTAAAACAGGAGTAAGATTTATGGAAATCTCAAAAGCTTTGGCAATGCAGATTGTTCACGCGATCTATGAAGTTGTAAAAAAAGATACAAATCTTATCAGCCCTTCCGGTATGATCATAGGCAGTACCGATCCAGACCGAATCGGGTCTTTTCATGCGGCGGGCGCTTATGCCCTGGAAACAGCCTCTCCTGTTTTTGTAGATGAATCACATCCCTTTCAGGGCTCAAAATCAGGTATTAATTATCCTATCTTTCTCGATGGGACACCAATTGCTGTAATTGGAATCACAGGGCAGCCAAAAGAACTTAAATCCTATGGTTTTTTGATCACCAAAATCACAGAGGTCTTTCTAAAAGAACAGCAGTTAAACGAAGAAATGCTATCCGAATCCAGAGCTCTCCAATATGTGATCACCTCCCTAATCTATCAAAACATCCAAAATATGGAGCAGCTTACACTTCTTCTGAAAAAATATGGATTCCAACCAGAGGACGAGGCTGCGGTGCTTTCCATCCATATGACAGACTCTTGCCCAGAACAATCTCTGCGATTCTATTTTCAGTCTATGGGATGCAGGATCTCACAGTATCTTTATCCCAGCGAATGGATTGTCTTTTTTGACCGAAAAACGTTCTTATCCTTTTCTAAGGAAGAATTCTCTCAAAAATTTCAAGGACGAATCCATGCAGGTTTTGGAAATTTTTCTCCAATCCTTGAAGCTTCCGACTCCTATCAAAATGCTCGTACGGCGCTCAGACACGCACAAAATCAGAATCTAACATTCTGTGATATTACTGATCTGTCCGTAGAATATCTATTAGAACATATTCCTCAAAACCTGCAAGAACTTTATGTTTCCCAGCTTCTTGGCCATCTCTCAGATAAAGAACGCTTTGTGCTGAAAACCTATTTTTCCTGCGATATGTCCTTAAAGCTTACGGCAGATAAACTTTTTATCCACAAAAATACGCTCCAATACCAATTAGATAAAATTGCTGAAAAATGTAAAAAAAATCCAAGAGTTTTCCAAGATGCATTTCTCCTGCGACTAGCCCTATATTTTCAAAAATAGAACTATCCTTGTTATTTGTACTAATATATATCAGATTTTTAATTCTAATTTTAGTATAAGTAATATATTCTTTTTTTCTTTCTTCGCTATACTGAAAGAAACAGGGTTAAAAAATCCCTATTTTAAAAACGGAGGTATATCGTTATGAAAGTTGTTGTCGCTATCGATTCCCTAAAAGGGAGCCTTTCTTCCACCCAGGCTGGACTTGCGGTAAAGCAGGGTATTTTATCCGCCCGCCCAGATGCAAAAGTCGTAATAAAACCTCTGGCTGATGGAGGTGAGGGGACTACGGATTCCTTGATCGAAGGGCTTGGCGGAACCCGCATTGATCTGCAAGTGACTGGACCGCTTGGTTCTCCCGTATCAGCTTACTATGGATATATGGAAGAAAGTAAAACAGCTGTTCTTGAGATGGCCAGTGCTGCCGGACTTACGCTGGTACCTGCGGCGCAAAAAGACCCTTTGACTGCTACAACATACGGTGTTGGAGAAATGATCCTGGATGCGGTCTGCCGCGGATGCCGAAAGTTCATCATCGGAATCGGAGGAGGCGCTACCAATGACGGAGGTCTTGGCATGTTGAAGGCATTAGGATATCGTTTTCTTGACAAAGATGGATATGACCCTGGAGAAGGCGCTCAGGCTCTCTCTAAAATTGCATCTATTTCTACAGAAAATATGAATCCTCTGCTTAAAGACTGTGAATTCCAAGTTGCCTGTGATGTTACTAATCCTCTTTGCGGACCAAATGGCGCCACCTATATCTACGGCCCTCAAAAAGGAGTAACTGAAGAAATGAAAGCGCCTCTGGATACAGCAATGGAACATTATGCTAAAGTCACTGCAGATGCTACTCAGACTCAATTTGCAGATGCAACAGGTGCCGGAGCTGCGGGCGGCTTAGGATTTGCTTTCTTAAGTTATCTTAAAGCAACTCTTGTTCCAGGCATAGATCTCATTCTGGATGCGATTAATCTAGAAAAAGAACTCCAGGATGCGGATGTTGTGGTTACAGGGGAAGGACGGTTAGATCATCAGACTGCAATGGGAAAAGCCCCCATCGGCGTTGCCCGTCTTGCGAAAAAATACGGAGCAATCGTTGTTGCCTTTGCCGGAAGTGTTACCAAGGATGCCTCTGCCTGCAACCAGGCAGGAATCGATGCCTTCTTTCCAATTGTCCGGGGAATCACCACTTTGGAGGAAGCAATGGACCCCGCCAACGCAAGAGAAAACTTATCACTGACTGCAGAACAGGTTTTTCGCCTGATATCCGTTTAGGAAACATATTTCCTAAACGGATATCACAAAAATACCTGCCATGAAACCTTTATCAGATTTCATGGCAGGTATTTTTCTTTCTTATTGCTTGTCTTTAGCTGTTATATACTTCTTCATCCAGTACATGCAGACTCTTGGAAACAAGGGTGGTTCCTGTTAAGTCTCCAACATTATTTGCCGTTGTGGCAAATGGATCAAGAGTTGGCCATACAGCCGCCAAAATCGGAATCAGCGTTAATCCGGCATCTCCGATCAGAGTCTGTACAATAATTGTAGACATAACGATTCCAGAACCTTTTACGCCAGCCGCCCCAATCGACAATATCAGACTCAGAAAAATGAACTGGAAAATTCTCTCCGGTGTCAGAGCGAGACCAAACAAATTGCAGGCAAAGACTGCGATCACGCTATATTGAATTGCCGCTCCATCCATGTTACAGGTATTTCCAAGCGGGAGAGTAAATCCATAAACCTTTTCTGGGCAGCCAAGACCTTTATCTGCCACCTTCATAGATACAGGAAGTGTAGCGGCAGAAGATGTGGTCGTAAATGCTACTAACATAGATGCGGATGCTTTTTTGAAAAACTTAAATACATTGACTCTTGCAATAAATTTCAGCACTGCCGGATAGAAGATAAGCATAAATATCACAATAGTAACGTCTATCGTGGCGATGAAGACCAATACTTCTTTCATCATTGCGCTGGACAGTGTAGAAATCATAGATGCCATTAACGACATAATACCGATTGGAGAAAGATTGATCACATACTCCGTGATCTTCAGCATAACATCATTTCCTTCCTGGATCAATGACAGCAAGCGGGGAACTCTCTCTCCAAGAGAAAGCAAAGCCACACCAAGGAACAGACAGAATACTATGATCTGGATCATATTTGCTTCCGCCATAGCGTTTACGATATTATCCGGAAACCAGGATATGATATTTTCTACCATATCGAAATCTGAGGCTTCCGCCGCTTCTCCAGAAGAAAGCACCAAATCCTTTACATTTCGTCCTGGTTGTGTAATCATACCTCCGATTACACCAAAAATACCGGCTGCCACTGTGGAAAGCGTATAGTAGAGAACAATCCTTCCGCCTACACTCCTAAGCTGCTTTACATCCTTCATTTGGCAGATACCATTGGTAATACTGAAGAAAACAAGTGGAACGATCAACATCTTCAATAAGTTCAGGAAAATATCTCCAAGTGGAGAAATCACATCTGCCGCCTTCGGGGATACTACACCTATCAGGATTCCGACTACAATACCCAGGAGGATCTGTGCCCAAAGAGGCACTTTTTTAATTTTTCCCATTCTCTTTTTCTCTCTTGCAGGATATTACTATTACTTTTCTAAAAGGCGCCATAGAAATGCACCTGCTCTCCTTTCTTAGACTTATTGGCATACCGGTTATACCTTTTCAATTTTTTTATATCATAACATAAAGATAAAAATTCTAAAAATCGATTAATTTTTTTAATAATATAAAAAATCTTTATTTATTTACCACATTCTTTGGATTTCCTTCCGTGAAAGCTTTCAAATTGTCCACAGCAATATCCATTAACCTCTGCCTGGATTCCTTTGGTGCCCAGGAGATGTGCGGTGTGATAAAACAATTCTTCGCCTTCAATAGTACATTATCTTCCTTGATGGGTTCCGTTGAGACCACATCTAGACCAGCGGCATAGACTTTGCCTGAATTTAACGCATCCGCCAGATCCTGTTCAACGATCAACGGTCCTCTGGAATTATTCAAGATGATCACTCCATCTTTCATCTTTTCAATATTCTCCCGGTTGATGATACCTTCTGTTTCTGGAAACAGCGGACAATGCAGGGCGATCACATCTGATTGGGCAAAAAGAGTATCTTTATCCACATATGCAGCGATCTCTTTTCCTGTTTCACTCTCAAACGCATCATTCGCTATCACATTCATGCCCAGCGCTTTGGCTATTTTCCCGGTACTCTGCCCGATTCTTCCAAATCCGATGATTCCCATGGTCTTACCTGCCAGTTCGATCAGAGGATAATCCCAGAAACACCAATCCGGATTGCTGCTCCATTTTCCCTCATGTACTGCCTGAGAATGATATCCGATATGATGGCAGATTTCCAAAAGGAGAGCGATTGCGAACTGCCCCACCGCATCCGTTCCATAGGTAGGGATATTTGTTACAGGAATTCCTTTTTCTTTAGCCGCCGCCACGTCTACGATATTATATCCTGTAGCCAGAACTCCGATAAATTTAATCTGACTGCATACATTCAGCGTCTCTTTTGTGATAGGCGTCTTATTCGTATAGACGATCTGGGCATCACCTATACGATCTATCACTTCCTCTGGAGCTGTACGGTTGTAAACCTTCAATTCTCCCAGGGCTTCCAGTCCATCCCAGCTAATATCCCCAGGATTTAATGTATAGCCGTCTAACACAACGATTTTCATGGTAAATTCCTCCTCCATTTTATATTTACAAGCTTTTATGACTGAATTATACCATGGTAAAATTAGTGAAAAAAATAAATTATTTAACTATAATATATTAACTATTTTTATTTATTTTCCACGTATCCCCAATTTTTTGCTTTTAGATACTCCTGTAGTTTTTGCTCAAAAATCTGGACAGACTTTCTGGTAGCCTCACTTGGATATTTATTTCTCACCTTATAGGTAGGACGTTCCGGGGGAAGCACCTCATTCCCAATTTCACTGACATGTACCGGGCGGAGTTTCTGGATTCGCTCCACTACTGAAATAGGAGCAATTGTCCACATTCTTTCTCTGGCCAGCAAATGAAAAAGAAGTTCGAAGGTATCTACCTGGAATCTGGGACGTTCTCCTTTTGTAACCCATTGATCATGCCAAATCTGATATTCCGTCTCCCAGCTTAAAAAAATCTCTCTTCCTACGTCTAATTCATCTGTATGGATGATGTCTTTTTCAATATCCGCCTTTTCTGACTGAATAATATACATCTTTTCCTTTAAGATCGGTTCAGCGATAATATTTTTAAAGTGAAGATAATGATGTACAAATCCCAGATCAATATCATGATTTTCCAGATAATGATAGATTTCGGACGAATAATGTGTTTTAATTCTAAGATTGATCATTTGCTCATTCTCATCCAACATTCCGCTGTACAGATTAAACATCATAGCGCTATTGACTGTATCCGTACAACCGATCGTTAGATAAAGGTTCTCCCTGTCCCCTTTTAAACTTTGCATCTCCTGCCATAGATATACCCACCTCTCTGCGATAGGAATAAAGTCTTCCCCATGGGAAGTCAGTTCTATCTGCTTATATCCCTTTTTCCTAGTCATAAGCTGTACCCCCAGTTCTTCTTCCAGAGATTTTAACCGATGACTGACTGTTGGCTGGGATAGAAACAGATTTTCCGCTGTCTTCGTGATGTTCTTTGTTTCTACTACCATCAAAAACGTTTCAATTTCTGCCAGATTCATATCCTCACCTCGAAATATAATTTTTTTCTATATTATACAGCAAAATTATTCATTTCTCAATTATTCTGGTTTGTGCTATGATGTGCTTAATGAAACAAGTTCTTACAAGGAGGAAATAAGAATGAATACGGAACATGGAATTTTATTTTCCGATGAATATCAAAAATCTTTAAAGGATCAATTTTGCTATGTGGACGCAGATCCAGAACATGGAAAACGTCTTTTCTTCGAGAATTCAGGAGGTTCCCTCCGCCTAAAGAAAGCGGCAGAAGCAAAAGCAGAACTGGAAATGTTTCCAGACTGCCCGGAAAGGGTAAGAGGAAGAGGATTGGAATTATCTTCATATGTAAAGAACGGAACGGAAGATATTCTAAAAACTCTGTTTGGAGCAAAAAGCGGCGCTCTGATCACAGAATTATCAGCATCACAGGCTATGTTCCATGCGGTCGGCACCATTATGGAAGGAATCGACTGGGGAAAAAATGTTGTAACTTCTTCTCTGGAGCATCCTTCCGCTTTTGACGCTATGGCATACTATGCTGAAAGAACCGGACGTGAACTGCGGGTTGTTCCGGCAAATAAAACAACTGGCGGCATCGATGTGGATACCGTTATGGAGTATGTGGATAAAGACACCTGTGTGCTCAGCATCATGGCAGCTTCCAACATATCTGGGAATATTATGGATATCAAAGAAATCACAAGAAGGGCGCGGGAGATCAATCCCGAAATCTATGTGATCTCTGATTCTGTGCAGCACGCACCCCATGCAATCATTGACGTAGAAGACTGGGATATTGACGTGGCAAATATCGCTCCGTACAAATTTTTCGGAATCCGCGGTTGTGGATATGCTTATGTATCCGACCGTGTAGCTTGCCTTCCTCACCGCAAGCTGATCCACAAACCAGCGGATGTGTGGGCGCTGGGAACTCCTTCTCCCGCAAATTTTGCCGCGATGATGGCGGTGATTGATTATGTCTGCAGTATTGGAGCCGATTTTATCGAAAGCACAGATCGACGGACACTCTACAAAGAAGGTATGTATAGAATCCATATGCAGGAGCGCGCCTTGCTGTATCGGATGCTGGAAGGGACAGATGAAGTACCAGGGCTTCGCCATATTCCAAATGTGGAAGTTTATGTAGATATGGAAGACCTTACTTACAAAGATCTGATCGTAGCAATGGGAATCAAGGGTATCGATTATGCAGACTGTTCACAGCGTTACCTGGAGCACGGTGTAACCATTTTTGAACGGGTAAAAACAAGTCCTTACTCGCAGAGAATCGTAGAATCCTTAGGGCTGGAAGGTGCGCTGCGAGTATCTCCGCTTCACTGTCATGGAACAGACGATATCGACCAATTCCTTAAAATTACAAAAGAAATTGCGGAAAACGCTTAATCTCTCATTCCTTCAGATTGAGAAAAAGGATCAGCAGCAGATGCGCTGGTCCTTTTTTCATGAAAATAGGCCGTACTTCTTTAAAAAAAGTTATAATTGATATAAAATAGGGACAGGGCATTTTTAATTTGGGCCGGGGGATTTTTAAAAATCCCCCGGCCCCAATAGGAGGTTATCATGAATACAAACATTAATATGGAAGAATTACAAAAGGATGCGGTTGAAATTTTCAATCAAGGTTTTGCCTGTTCAGAGTCTGTTATTTACGCAATTAAAAAGCATTTTGAACTGGACATGTCTGACGATGCGATCGCTATGAGTTCCGGATTTCCATGGGGACTTGGAGGCGGCGGATGTATTTGCGGCGCGCTTGCCGGAGCTACTATGTGCATCGGTTATTTCTTTGGAAGGAAGACACCTGGCGATCCGAAAATCAACCGATGCTTTGCTTTATGCAACGAAATGCATGACTTTTTCAAAGAAACCTGCGGAGGCACATGCTGCCGAGTACTTACCAGGGGAAAAGAAAAGAATTCTCCTGAACGTAAAGCCCAATGTACACAGTTTGTCTCCATAACAGTGAAAAAGACGGCAGAAATTATTCTGCGAGAATTAGAGAAGGACGGATTGATCGAGAATTAATTTTCAAAAAGGGACAGGGCATTTTTAATTTAGGCCGGGGGATTTTTAAAAATCCCCCGGCCCCATTTAATTATTCTTCCTCATCCAAAAAGTATTTCTTCTTATAATCTTCTTTTTCTCCATCCCGCACTTTTGCGATGCTTGCTACCGTATCTCCTTCTTTCAGATTGATCAGTTTCACTCCTGAGGTTACACGGCCAAGGACTGAGATTCCGCTGCACAGCATGCGGATGATGATTCCTTCTGTGTTGATGATCATGATCTCGTCATCCTCATGGACTCCTTTGATACCGACTACATTTCCTGTCTTTTCTGTGATCTTATAACACTTCACGCCTTTTCCGCCTCGGTTTTGAGCGGTAAATTCATCGACGGAGGTCCGTTTTCCCATTCCTTTTTCTGAAACAATGAGAAGATCTGTTCCCTGGGAAGCAAGCTGCATACCGATCACTTCGTCTCTGTCGGCCAGATTGATTCCGCGCACTCCCATGGATGTCCTTCCTGTACAGCGAACATCATTTTCGCGGAATCGGATACACTGTCCATACTTGGTTGCGAGAATGATCTCCTGTCGCCCATTGGTGAATTTCACTTCGATCAATTCATCGTCTTCTCTTAATGTAATTGCGGCAAGCCCTGTTTTTCTTACATTGGCGTATTCTTTCAATGGCGTCTTTTTGATCAGACCTTTCTTGGTAGCCATCACAAGATATGCCTTCTCACTGTAATACTCTACAGGTATGACTGCTGTGATATTTTCTCCGGGCATCAGCTGCAGAAGGTTGATGATCGCTGTTCCTCTGGATGTCCGGCTGGCCTCCGGAATCTCATAGCCTTTCAGCCGGTAGACCCGTCCCGCATTGGTAAAGAACATAATGTAATGATGAGTATTGCACATCAGAAGGTCTTCTACATAATCTTCTTCCAGAGTCTGCATTCCCTTAATGCCTTTGCCTCCCCGGTTCTGAGCTTTGAAGGTATCTTCTGACATCCGTTTGATATATCCTAATTTCGTCATTGTAATGACAACATCTTCCTTAGGAATCAAATCTTCCATGGAAATGTCATACTCATCAAATCCAATAGAGGTTCTTCTTTCGTCTCCGTATTTATCCCGGATAGCAAGGATTTCTTCCTTTATAACTCCAAGGAGCAGCTTCCGATCCGCAAGGATGGCTTTCAAATGTTCGATCTGTTTTACCAGTTCGTTATATTCTGCTTCCAGCTTCTCCCGTTCCAAACCGGTCAAAGCCCGCAGCCGCATATCCACAATTGCCTGAGCCTGGGCGTCGCTTAAATCAAAGCGCGCCATCAACTCTGTCTTGGCGATCTGTACCGTCTGGGAACCGCGGATAATGCTGATCACTTCATCAATGTGATCCAGGGCGATCAGCAATCCCTCTAAAATATGTGCCCGCTCTTCTGCTTTGTTTAACTCATATTTTGTTCTTCTGGTAACCACATCTTCCTGATGCTTCAGATAGTGGTTTAACATATCCAGAAGATTCATGACTTTTGGAACATTTCCAACAAGAGCTAGCATGATCACTCCAAACGTATCCTGGAGCTGGGTATGTTTATAAAGCTGATTCAACAATACATTGGCATTAACGTCTTTCCGAAGTTCAATGACCACCCGCATACCCTCCCGGCTGGACTGATCGCTTAAGTCTGTGATTCCGTCGATTTTCTTATCTCTCACCATTTCAGCGATTTTCTCGATCAGACGCGCTTTATTCACCATGTAAGGAAGTTCTGTCACAATGATCCGGCTCTTACCATTTGGCATGGTCTCAATGTCTGTCACTGCCCGGACGCGAATCTTCCCCCGCCCGGTGCGGTAAGCTTCCTCGATGCCTCTGGTTCCAAGGATGGTTCCGCCTGTGGGAAAATCCGGTCCTTTTACGATCTGAAGGATCTCTTCAATGGTGGTCTCCTCTTTATCCGCGATCTGGTCGTCGATGATCTTGACTACCGCATTGATGATTTCTTTTAAGTTGTGAGGCGGAATATTGGTGGCCATTCCAACCGCGATTCCTGATGTTCCATTCACTAAAAGATTTGGAAATCTTGCGGGAAGTACTGTTGGTTCCTTCTCTGTCTCATCAAAGTTTGGCATGAAATCAACCGTATCTTTGTTGATATCTGCCGTCAATTCCATAGAAATCTTACTTAGACGTGCTTCCGTATACCGCATGGCGGCTGCCCCGTCTCCATCTACAGATCCAAAGTTTCCATGGCCATCCACCAGCGGATATCTGGTAGACCACTCCTGGGCCATATTTACCAAAGCCCCGTAAATAGAACTATCTCCATGGGGATGGTATTTACCCATGGTATCACCAACGATACGGGCAGATTTTCTGTGCGGCTTATCTGGTCCATTGTTCAGCTCGATCATAGAATAGAGAATTCTTCTCTGAACCGGCTTTAAACCGTCCCGCACATCCGGAAGCGCTCTGGAAGCGATTACGCTCATGGCATAATCAATGTAGGAGTCTTCCATCGTCTTCTTTAAGTCCACTTCATGGACTTTATCAAAAATATTATCTTCCATTTTCTTTTATCCTCCTACACATCCAGGTTCTTAACATATTTGGCGTTTTCTTCAATAAATTCTCTTCTCGGTTCTACTTTATCTCCCATTAGAGTCGTAAAGGTAAGATCAAGTTCTGATGTTGTCTCTTCATCCATAGTTACCCGCAGCAAGACCCTGTGTTCCGGATCCATAGTGGTATCCCAAAGCTGTTCTGCATCCATCTCGCCAAGACCTTTATAACGCTGGATTTTGTTATTAGTATCTCTTCCAACTTCTGTCAAAATATTATCTAACTCTTCGTCGCTGTATGCGTACCATACCTTCTTATTTTTCTCCAGCTTATAGAGAGGCGGCTGAGCCAGATATACATATCCTTCTTTAATTAGATCAGGCATAAAGCGGTATAAAAATGTTAATAATAATGTACTGATATGCGCTCCGTCTACGTCCGCATCTGTCATAATGATGATCTTATGATATCTTAATTTTGTAATATCAAAATCCTCATGGATGCCAGTTCCAAACGCGGTGATCATAGCTTTGATCTCCGCATTTCCATAGATTTTATCCAGACGGGCTTTCTCTACATTCAAAATCTTTCCACGCAAAGGAAGAATTGCCTGTGTAGCTCTATCTCTTGCCGTTTTGGCAGACCCTCCCGCAGAATCTCCCTCTACAATATAAATCTCACAGTTTTCCGGATTTTTATCTGAACAATCTGCTAATTTTCCAGGAAGAGACATCCCGTCTAAAGCAGACTTTCTTCGAGTCAGATCTCTTGCCTTTCTGGCGGCTTCCCTTGCTCTTTGTGCAAGAACAGATTTTTCCACTGTCTGTTTGGCAATCTGTGGATTCTGTTCCAGGAATATCTCAAGCTGGCGGCTCACCACGCTGTCTACCGCTCCCCTTGCCTCGCTGTTTCCAAGTTTTTGCTTGGTCTGTCCCTCAAACTGAGGATCCTCGATCTTTACGCTGATGATAGCCGTAAGTCCTTCCCGGATATCTTCTCCTGACAGGTTTGGCTCGCTATCCTTTAAAAGCTTATTCTTTCTGGCATAGTCATTAAAAGTCTTTGTCAGCGCGTTTCGAAATCCCATCACATGAGTTCCGCCTTCCGGCGTGGTAATATTGTTGACAAACCCATACGTATTTTCATTATAAGAATCATTATGCTGCATAGCTACTTCCACAGCTACGTTATTTACCGTACCTTCACAATAAATAATACTTTCATATAAAGGGGTCGTGCTTCGATTTAAGTACTGGACAAACTCTTTGATCCCGCCTTCGTAATGGAAGGTTTTCTCCACAGGCTCTTCTTCTCTTTCATCTCTGAGCACAATCTTTAATCCTTTTGTTAAGAAAGCCATTTCCCGAAAACGCTGTTTTAAAACATTATATTCAAAAACTGTTGTATCAAAAATTGTATCATCCGGAAGGAACGTTACTTTTGTACCTGTCTTTTCTGGATCACATTCTCCGATCACAGCCAGTTTTTGAACGACTTTTCCACGTTCATAACGCTGCTTATAAACTTTTCCCTCATGACAGATCTCTACTTCCAGCCAATTGGACAGGGCATTTACAACAGAAGCCCCTACTCCATGAAGTCCGCCGGATACCTTATAACCGCCGCTTCCAAATTTACCGCCGGCATGCAGCACAGTAAATACAACTTCCACTGCCGGAAGTCCTGCTTTGTGATTGATCCCAACCGGAATTCCCCGTCCGTTATCTACAACTGTCACAGAATTGTCCTGATTAATCGTAACAAGGATCGTATCGCAGAATCCGGCCAGCGCTTCATCCACAGAATTATCCACGATTTCATAAACAAGATGATGGAGTCCTCTCGCAGAAGTGCTCCCAATGTACATTCCAGGACGTTTCCTTACCGCCTCAAGGCCTTCCAATATCTGAATTTCGTCTGCTCCATATTCGTGCTGTACTTTTTCTGTACTCATTTATGATCCTCCTAATTTTCTTTTGCCACCTGTCCATTCTGAACATGAAATACTTTATTGATTGAAAATCGGTGATTTACAAATTCTTCTACTCCTGTACAGGTGATCAATGTCTGGATATCATGGATGCTGTCTAATAAATAGTTTTGCCTGTGTTTATCCAATTCAGACAATACATCATCCAACAATAACACAGGAGTGTCATTGATTACTTTTTTTACAAGTTCTATCTCTGAGAGTTTTAAAGACAAGGCCGCCGTTCTTTGCTGCCCCTGAGATCCAAAACGCCTAAGATCCAGACTGCCATTTTTAAAACAAATATCATCTCTATGAGGTCCTACGGAGGTACTCTTTATTTTCATATCTTTTTCTCTGTTTTTCATCAAAGCTTGTTCCAAGGACATACTTCCGATGCTGGGTTCATAGATTAGTTGGATATTTTCTCTTTCACCCGTTAATTTTTTATGAATAGAAGAAACTATTTTATTTATTTCATCAATAAAAATCTTTCTCCTCTCAATGATCGCGTTCCCATAAGTGACCAACTGCATATCCCAGATTTCCAAAGTCTGTATCAAATCTTTTTGATATTGGATTTCCTTAAGCAGATGATTTCTCTGATTAATGATTCTATTATAATTAGATAAATTTTTCAGGTATATTTTATCTAATTGAGATAACTCCAAATCAATGAATCTTCTTCTCTCAGAAGGACCATTTTTTATAATATTCAAATCTTCCGGAGAAAAAAATACAATATTAACAATTCCAAACAATTCACTTGCTTTTCTAATGGGAATTTTATTAATGGCAATTCCTTTTGGGCTGTTTTTTTTCAAGTGAAGATCAATCTGATAAGTCATTTCATTCTTTTTGACCATAACCTCAATATGAGATTCCTCTTCCCCAAACCGGATCATATCCCTGTCTTTGGAACCTCTGTGGGATTTTGTGGTCCCGGAAAGATAGACCGCTTCCAGGATATTGGTTTTTCCCTGAGCATTATCGCCATAAAAAATGTTCGCTGCATCATCAAATTTCAGATTTAATAATTCATAATTTCTGAAATTTTTTAATTTTAAAGACTCAATCTTCAATTTTAATTTCTTCCCCGTTAAAAGTCACGATATCACCCGCGTATAATTTCTTTCCCCTGCGGGTATCTGTTTCTCCGTTCACTTTCACAAGCCCGCTTTGTATAACTTCTTTCGCCTCTACTCCAGACTCTACCAATCCGGCGGCCTTTAAGGCCTGCCCTAATTTTATAAATTCGTCTCTCAATTTAACTTCATACATTTTTTAACTCCTTAATGCCGTCCCTATGCTGCCGCCGCAGTTAGGATACCGCGTTAAAGTTCACCGGCAGAATCAGATAAATATAAGATTCATCATCATCCCTGATAAAGCAGGGCGCCTTTGCGTTCATAAGATACAAAGTTACTTCTTCATCATCAATGACCCTTAATGCATCAATCAGGAATTTTGGATTAAATCCGATCAAAAGATCTTTTCCTTCTTTTTCGATCTCAATTTCTTCATTCATGGAACCAATCTGAGATTTGATCTTAAGTTCCATGACCTCGTTCTGAATATTAATGATGATCGGTTTTTTATCTCCTTCTTTGATCAGAAGAGTAGCTCTGTCGATACAATTCAATAGTTCTTTCTTGTTGATCTTCAATTTTGTCTCATAATCGCTGGACAGCATTTGGTCGATCTTGAAATATTCTCCTTCGATCAGACGAGATACAACGATGGTATTATCAAACTCAAATACGATATGATTATTTGTATATGAGATATTGACCATGCTTTCTGCTTCCCCGGACAAAATCTTACTGATCTCTGTCAAAGTCTTTCCTGGAACGATCAGCTTTTTATCACTGACGGGATTCTTTAATTCCATCTTACGGATTGAGATTCTATGTCCATCCAAAGAAATAACGCGCAGGACATTATCTTTGATCTCAAATAACTCTCCCGTCATCATTTTGTTGCTTTCGCTGTCAGAAATAGAAAAGATCGTCTGACGGATCATCTCTTTCAATGTAAACTGTGAGATTTCGATAGAATCTTCTTTTTCAATTACCGGAAGATAAGAAAATTCTTCTCCAGGTTTTCCGGCAATATCGAATTTGGCTTTTTCACATACAATGGTTGTCTGAAGGTTCTCGTCTGTTTCAATCACGATATTGTTATCTGGAAGCTTGCGGACGATCTCTGAAAAGATTCTGGCGTCTATAGCGATCATTCCTCTTTCAGAAATCTCTCCTTCAATCTCCGTCTGGATTCCAAGCTCCATGTCATTAGCGGTCAGTCGGATGATATCTGTTGTAGCATCGATCAAGATACATTCTAGTATAGGCATAGTAGTCTTGGAAGGTACAGCTTTCGCTACGATTCCAACTCCTTTTGCCAAGTTTGATTTTGTACAGATGATCTTCATGGTAAAACTCCTTTCGCGTAGGAATAGATATTATATATCATTTATTTCCGTATTCTTCTTATTAGGGGTGTGGAATACGGGGAAAACTAGGTTTATCCCTTTATTTTCCAGCGATTCTGAATTTTATAAACAAGTGGAACGGTGTTTAGGTTCCTGTGAATGTATTCTGGATAACTTTTTTATTTCTTTTTCTCTTTTTCAGTTATCCATAGGATGTCCACATATTTATTCACATTATGCCGGATTGATTTTCTTCTTTATAATATTGATTGTGTTGGCCAAAGTTTCGTCTTCCTTTATTTCAGAAGCGATTTTATCCGCTCCGTACTTAATCGTGGAGTGGTCTTTGCCGCCCAGGATGACCCCGATGGTTTTCAGAGAAGTATCCGTCATATTTCTGATGAAATACATGGAAATCTGTCTTGGAATGGCAATTTCCGCGTTTCTTTTGTTGCTCTTTAAGTCTGATACAGAAATATTGAAATGATCCGCTACAATGTCAAGGATCAGATCTGGAGTGACTACCCGGTTATTTTTTGAAGAAATGATATCTTTCAAAGCTTTTGTAGCCAGGTTGATATCAATAGGATCCTGGTAGTTGTTCAGTTTATAAAGAGCGATCAGTTTATTTAAGGAACCTTCCAATTCCCGGATATTTGTTTTGATATTTGTAGCAATATAGTCCAGTACATCATGAGGAATATTGTATTTTTCCAGATGATCCAGTTCAATTTTTTTCTGCAGGATCGCCATCCTTGTCTCATAATTTGGCGCAGAAATATCCGCGATCAACCCCCACTCGAAACGGGTCCGAAGTCTTGCTTCCAGCGTTTCGATATCTTTGGGCGGTTTATCACTGGAGATGATGATCTGCTTTCCTGAAGTATGCAAGTGGTTAAATGTATGGAAAAACTCTTCCTGCGTACTTTCTTTTCCAATGATGAATTGGATATCATCGATCAAAAGTACATCGTTATTTCTGTATTTTTCACGGAACTGAGCCATCGCGGACTCATTTCCTGAGGTTTTTCCATTCTTCAGGGCATCGATCAGTTCGTTGGTAAAGGTTTCGCTGGTTACGTAAAGCACTTTTTTCTTTGCGTTCTTCTCCAGAATGAAATGAGCGATGGAGTGCATAAGATGTGTCTTTCCAAGTCCTACTCCCCCGTAGATAAAAAGAGGGTTATATACTTCTCCCGGCGACTCTGCTACCGCAAGGGAAGCCGCATGGGCAAAGTTATTATTTCCTCCCACAACAAAAGTGTCGAACGTATATTTAGGATTCAACCCGGCTTTCTCCGCCAGGCTTTTGGTACGTTTTCTCTGGTTCGCCTCTGCCGCGATATTCTGGATTTCCGCCAGCTTGCTGCTGTCCTCTGAAATAAATCTTACTTCGTATTCAATTCCTGTAATTTCCGCGATACATACCTTCAGCGGAAGGAGATACTTTTTTTCTATGTATTCTACACTGGCATTCATGTTTACCAGTATAAAAACGGTATCGTCAATGACGTCATAGATTTTCAAAGGTTGGATCCAGGTTGTAAAAGAGACATTGGAAAGTTCATGTTCCACCCTTAGATGTTCAATTATTTCAGGCCATTTTTCCTCTACGATATTCATTGCGATAAACTCCTAATCTATGATTTACTCTTATCTATTCTACATCAAATTGTGAATTTAAGCAATCTTTAATCCTTGTGGATAAAGTTATCAAAAGGTAAAAACAGCGTGATTTAGAAAAATAGAAATCAAAATATTTTATTATTCACATATTATCCACTTAAATTAAACAAGTTATCCACAAAATGTGGATAAAAAATATGTCTCAATCCCGCAAAAATGCAGAAATTGCTTGACGGACAGGTAGTTTTTTAATATAATCAAAAATGATGTCTTAAGGATAAAATGAGGAGAAATCCTTAGAGAATATAAGGAGGTGGATATCAATGAAAATGACATTCCAGCCAAAAAACAGACAGAGATCTAAAGTTCATGGTTTTAGAAAGAGAATGAGCACAGCAGGTGGAAGAAAAGTACTTGCGAGCAGAAGAGCAAAAGGAAGAAAGCAGTTATCAGCTTAGGCCGCATACTATGTGGCCTTTTCTTCTCTTAAAAACAGGAGAATCGAAAAGATGGAATATTCCGAGTCATTAAAGAAAAATAAAGATTTTCAGAAGGTATATAAAATAGGAAAGTCATACGCAAATAGATACCTTGTCATGTATATTTCAGAAAATCAGACAAACCGGAACAGATTAGGAATATCCGTAAGTAAAAAAGTAGGAAACAGTATTGTAAGACATCGTTTGACAAGATTGATCAGAGAGAGTTATCGACTGCAAGAAGACCGGTTTCAGCATGGATTAGATATTGTTGTGATAGCGAGAGCAGGCGCAAAAGGAAAAACATACTATGAAATTGAAAGTGCGCTGATTCATTTGGCAGGTCTTCATAAGATCATAGATTAGAGGTGGCATTATCATTATGAAGAGTATCATGCTTGCATGTATCCGTTTCTATCGAAAGTATTTGTCAGCTCTTAAGGGTTATTCTACCTGCAAGTTTTATCCGACTTGTTCCCAGTACGCGTTAGAGGCGGTTGAGAAATACGGCGCTTTCAAAGGCGGATTGATGGCATTATGGAGGATTCTGCGCTGTAATCCATTTTCCAAAGGCGGATATGACCCTGTTCCTTAAATGAAATATAATTGCAATGGAGGAAAGAAAGAATGACGGGAAGTTTATTGACTGCCGCAAACTGGCCGATTGTTGGGCAGATTTGTACATTACTTGGTAAAGTAATGAATGGTATCTATATTATGCTGGACGGCTTGCTGCCATCCGATCATGGTCTGGTTGGTTTATCAATTATTTTATATACGATCCTCGTATACACATGTATGATGCCGCTTACGATCAAACAGCAGAGGACGTCTAAAATGTCTTCTGTTATGAATCCAGAGATTCAGGCAATTCAGAAGAAATATAGAAATAAAAGAGATCAGGCTTCTATGATGAAGCAGCAGGAAGAAATCCAGCAGGTCTATGATAAGTATGGAAGTTCTATGATGAGCGGATGTCTTCCTCTGTTGATCCAGATGCCCCTTCTTTTCGCTCTCTATCCGGTTATTTATGATATTCAAAGTTATGTACCGGCAATGGCGGATGCCCCGGCGGCCGTAAATAGATTTTTGACGATTCCAGATCTGACAATTTCACCCTGGACGATGATCAGAAACAGCGGAGAGTATGGAGCGGCGCCTGCGGTAATCATTGTTACAGCCATCTTGCTTCCCGTGCTTTCTGCTCTTACACAGTATGGAAGTATCAGATTAAGCCAGGCTATATCAGGAAATGTGATCGATAAAGATAATCCGATGGCCAGCACTATGAAAACAATGAATGTAACGATGCCGTTGTTTTCCTTATATATTGTATTTACATTGCCTACAGGTATTGGTCTTTACTGGATCGTCAGCGCGGTAGTAAGATGTATCCAGCAGATTTTCATTAATAAACATCTTTCCAAGATTTCTGTTGATGAGCTGATCGAGAAAAATAAAGAGAAAGCGGAAAAGAAACAAAAGAAACGCGGAGAGAAAGCGGAACGGATCAATGCCATGGCTCAGACAAATACAAAAAGTCTGAGAGATTCCGCAAAAAGACAGGCCTCTTCTCTGAGCGAAAAGGAAAGAGAAGAAAAAGTAGAGAAGGCAAGAGCAAATATGCAGTACGCAAAAGAAGGAAGTCTTGCCGCAAAAGCTAATATGGTAAAGAAATTTAATGAAAATAAATAGAGGGGGCGCTTGTAATGGATGAGTATATTACTGTATCAGCGAAAACACTGGACGATGCGATCACAGACGCTTTAGTTGAACTTGGTGTTACCAGTGATCAGTTAGACTATATCGTAGTGGAAAAAGGAAGTGCCGGATTCCTTGGAATCGGAATGAAGCAGGCAGTGATCAAAGCCCGCAAAAAGCAGGTGGTTCCTGAGCCGGAAAAAGAAAAAGTACAGCCGGAAGAACAGCCTGAGAAAAAGAAAGAGTCAAATCGGCCGGAGAAAAGAAAACAGAAGAAGACTTCTCATCACAAAGAACATAGAGAACCAGAGACAGAAGAAAAGAAAGAAAAAGCAGAAAAGCCTGCAGAGAAGGAAAAAGAGATCGAGCTTGCTCCAGTAGAAGAGATTACCATAGAGACCTGCAGGAAATTTGTGCAGGGCGTCCTGGAAGCTATGCATATGGAAGATGTAGAAGTAACCGCCAAAGTAGATGAGGAAGGCGCTCTTTGCATCAATATGGATGGAAAAAATATGGGAATCCTCATCGGAAAAAGGGGACAGACCTTAGATTCTCTCCAGTATCTTACTAATAGAGTAGCAAATAAAATGCAGAGCGGTTATGTAAGAGTGAAGCTGGATACAGAGGATTACCGGAGAAGAAGGAAAGAAACTTTGGAGAATCTGGCAAAGAATATCGCCAGCAAAGTAAAAAGGACCAGAAGAACGGTAGCGTTAGAACCAATGAATCCATATGAAAGAAGAATCATCCATTCAGCGCTGCAGTCCGATCCCGCGGTTTCTACCCATAGTGAAGGGGAAGAACCTTACCGCAGAGTGGTTGTAACTCTGGTACGCAGATGATCACAAAGAATGAAGATAAAAAGGAAGAGAGTTTTCATCTCTTCCTTTTTTATCAGCACTTTATCTGATCTTGGATTATGGTCTTCAGCATTTGGCAGCTCTCTAGGAACCGTTTTCTTTCCGATTCTGAAAGTTCTAGTTCTTCCATAGGTTTTGCGCCTTCTTTGGAAATGACACATGGAACGCTGGTGAAGAGTCCGCTCTGCCCGTATTTTCCCTTAGGATCTACAGAACAGGGAAGAATCTTACGTTCATCTTTTAAGATCGCCTGAATGATCTGACAGGCGGCCATTCCGATTCCAAATTCTGTGCTTCCTTTGTGAAGAGCGATTTCACATCCTGCGGTGATGGTTTCCTTTTCAATCTCTTCCTTCTGGTCTTTGGTCAGAAGGTGATCGACAGGAATTGCCCCTGCTCTTGTCTGGGACCAAAGAATGGTCTGACTGTCTCCATGTTCCCCAATACAGTATCCGTGGATATCAGAAGGGGCTAAGTTAAGTGCTTTGGCAACTCTTGCCCGAAGGCGGGCGGAATCAAGAGCTGTTCCAGTTCCGATAACTTTGGCGTCAATGTGTCTGCTTACATAATATGCGATCAGGTCGCACGGATTCGTTAAGACCACCATGGTTCCCTTAAAATGATTTTTTTGGATTTCCGGAAGAATTTGATCGATCACAGCGATCGATCCGGAAAGCTCCTGAAGCCTATCTTCATCGCAGATTTTTCCACAGGCGGTCAATACGGCAATCTCCGCGTCAGCCAAGTCTTCATAACTTCCCCTGCGGATCAAAGTCTGCTTATCCAGGTAAGGCATCATATCTGCCAGATCCTGGATTTCTCCCCATTCCTTTTCTTTATTATAATCGATGCCTACAAGTTCATCCGCGATTCCACGAAGAGCCAGGATTTCCATAACATGAGCTCCCAAATGTCCAAGTCCGATCACTACTACTTTTCGCTTCATGCTGCTGCTCCTTTTGTATATTTCTGAAATGGATTACTCCCAGTTAATGCCAACGCCTGCTTCTACAGCCTTGTCATAGATTCTCCTGGCCGCTACCAGGTCCTGTGTGGCGACTCCTACAGTTTCAAATACGATGATTTCTTCATCGTTCTCTCTTCCAACCAACTCTCCTTTTATCACTTGTCCCAGATCGCCTGTAAAATCATCTTTTGTGATGGTGCCGTCCTCAAGAGGGATCAGAATGTCTCCTGATTCAGACAGGACGGCCTCTTCCGAGTCAAAATAGAGTTTGGAAGCGCGGGTCAGGATGGCGGGATCCATTTCCTGCATGTGAGGCTGATAGGCGCCAACACAGCTTATGGTGGCGCCTGCTTTGATCTTGGACGCGTCAAATACAGGTTTGGAGGATGGAGTGACGGTGATCACAAGATCTGCGTTGTCTACAGCCTCGTCAGAACTATTTACAGGAATGATCTTAGTGCCGTAGTCTTTTAATTCTTCCTGCATCCTTGCGGCAAATTCTTTTGTTCTTTCCAAATTCAAATCGAATACCCGGGCTTCTTCCAGATCTCTGACTGCTATCATGGCTTCCAACTGAGTCGCGGCCTGGCCCCCGGTTCCAATTAGAGCGCCGATCTTACAGTCTTTCTTAGCTAGCACATCAAAAGCGGCCCCAGAGGCGGCTCCTGTCCGAAGCTGCGTCACATAGGTTCCGTCCAGGACAGCGGTCACAATCCCGGTAGTTCCGTCGATCAAAAGAACCTGAGCCGGTGAGGATGGTTTTCCCTGGTCGATATTGTGAGGGAAAATGTTGATGATCTTCAAAGAAGCAGTGTCCATTTCACTTACGTAAGCAGGCATAAACAAGAAACATCCGTCGTATTTAGGAGCCTGGATATTGGTACGCAGCGGCGCTTCACATTTTCCGTCTACCACCAGAGTGAAAGCATATTTGTCTGCTTCGATAGCATCTTTGATGGTAAATACTTTTTTAATGTCCTCTCTTGATAATAACAGCATAGTTTTTCTCCTTCCTTTTTGGCACTATATTTTTAGAACTGGCTGGCCATTCTTGATGTGGACTGCCATCAGCTCTTTTACCCCTGATGTGTCGTGGTTTTCTAAAAGTTCTGTGATCTTTAAATGTTCTTCTATGGCTTCCTCCCAGTTGTTCTCGAATTTTCCGCCGAGAATAAGGACTCTCTTCTGCAAAAGCGCAATATTAGTCAGAAGTTTCTCAAACCATATATTTCCGCAGAACTGGCCGATCTTTGTATGAAATAGACATTCGTACTCGATCAGGTCGATATTCTTGTGATTTAGAAATGATTCTTTCTGGAGCTGGATAATTTTTCTTAATTCTTCACACTGTTCTTTGGAGGCGGATTCCGCAAGTATCCCAGCTACTTCTACTTCTACCAGATTCCTGGCCTGGACAGCGTCTTTGATGTCTTTTTCTGTGATCTTTGCCACCACAATACTTCTGGAGGAATTTATCTCTACTAACCCTTCATACTCTAATTGCTTTACGGCCGATCTTACCGGAGTCCGGCTGATAGCCAGTTCTTGGGCTAATTGTTCTTCCGTGAGAATCTGGCCTTGAAGGAATTCTCCGGTCACGATCGCTTCCTTCAATATTTCATAGGCACGCTGGGACAAGGATTTCTTATTTCCGATTTGTTTTAAAGCCATGTTCCTTCCCCTTCACTATTGTATATGTATTTGTATACAATTATAGATTTAAAAGAGATTTAAGTCAACCGTAATCTAACGTTTACAAGTTTCCGCAAAAACCTTATAATAAGAACATTGGATGGAAGGGAAAGGAGGGGGCTTATGGAAAGTCTTTTTTCTGAGACGATCGCCGCGATCTCAACAGGGATGAGCAATTCAGGCATTGGAATTGTGAGAATGACGGGACCGGATTCGTTTAAGATCATTGATAAAGTGTATCATGGGAAGAAGGAAAAGACACTCTCTTCCCAACAGTCCCACACCATTCATTATGGACATATCTTTGACCAGGAGGAAATGATCGATGAGGTTCTGGTCATGCTCATGCGGGGTCCTCATACCTATACCGGTGAAGATACGGTAGAAGTAAACTGCCATGGCGGCGTCTATGTAGTAAAAAGGGTTTTGGAAACTTTGATCCATGCCGGCGCAAGGCCTGCGGAGCCAGGGGAATTTACAAAACGCGCTTTTCTCAATGGAAAGCTGGATCTGTCTCAGGCAGAGGCGGTTGGCGATTTGATCACTTCCAAGAATGAATATGCGCTGCAAAGTTCTATCAGCCAGCTAAAAGGGAATATAAAGAAAAAAATAAGTGATATAAGAAATAAAATAATTTACCATACAGCTTTTATTGAGACTGCATTGGATGATCCGGAACACATCAGCGTAGATCATTATGGAGAAGAACTTCATGCTGTAACGGACGAATTGCTGGATCAGATCCGAAAGCTTCTGGATACTTACGATGATGGAAAGATGATCAAAGAAGGAATCCAGACGGTGATTCTGGGAAAACCAAACGTGGGGAAATCCTCTCTTCTGAATGTGCTTACAGGCGAGGAACGGGCCATTGTCACAGACATTGCCGGAACCACTAGGGATGTTTTAGAAGAACATATTAATCTGAAAGGTATATCTTTGAATGTTCTGGATACCGCGGGAATCCGCCAGACGGACGATATTGTGGAAAAGATCGGTGTAGACAGGGCAAGGGAGTATGCGGAGAAAGCGGACCTTTTGATTTGTGTTATTGACGCCTCCACTGGGCTGGATGAAAATGATCTGGATATTTTGAAAATGATAGAAAGAAAACCTTCTGTCATCTTGTTAAATAAAAGCGATCTGGATATGCTGGTAACGGCTGAGGATATTAAGAAAACTCTATTTGCAATAAATCCTGCAAAATTTACGAAAGGATTCCTGGAGAATCTACCTATAATTGAGATTTCAGCCAAGAAAATTCTCGGAATTGATGAATTTGAGAGGGTTATTGAGAAATTGTTTTTTGCAGGAAAACTTTCATTTAATGATGAGATTTATATTACAAATATCCGGCATAAGACGGCTCTGGAAAATGCCCTTCATTCTCTGCAAAAGGTAAATGAGAGTATTGAAGCTGGGATGCCGGAGGATTTTTATTCCATCGATCTGATGGATGCGTATGAAGAGCTTGGAAGTATCACAGGGGAAACGGTAGGTGAAGATTTGATAAATGAAATATTCAGCAAATTCTGTATGGGAAAGTAAAGACCGCTATGATGTAGCTGTGATCGGAGCGGGACATGCCGGATGTGAAGCGGCTCTTGCCTGTGCGCGGCTTGGGTTCCGTACGATCGTATTTACAGTCAGCATCGACAGTATTGCTTTGATGCCCTGCAATCCTAACATTGGAGGAAGTTCCAAGGGTCATCTGGTAAGAGAGGTGGACGCCCTTGGCGGGGAGATGGGGAAGGTGATCGACCGCACCTTTATCCAGTCCAAAATGCTGAACCGTTCCAAAGGCCCGGCGGTACATTCCCTTCGGGCGCAGGCGGATAAGAACCGTTACA
>OGXS01000711.1_pt1 | contig 28175 bp, 19 predicted proteins | sample 1576371 | NCBI WGS metagenome assembly OGXS01 (sample SAMEA3541475, study PRJEB24748) | human gut metagenome | biome: human gut; feature: human-associated habitat; material: faeces | place: China | collected 2012
AGGGAACCGTTGCCAGCGTTCCGCCTCAGGGAGGAAGGAAGCATCCTCATCAGGAACTGATCCAGATCGATACGACAAATATCCTGTTTATCTGCGGCGGAGCCTTTGATGGGATTGAGAAAGTGATCGAAAAAAGGATCGATCAGAAATCCATCGGTTTTAACGCGGAAATCGCCAGCCGACATGAAAATAATATGGACCGGCTTTTGAAGCAGGTACTTCCGCAGGATTTGGTGAAATATGGGCTGATTCCAGAATTAGTAGGGCGTATGCCGGTGACGGTAGCTCTTGAGATGCTGGATAAAGAAGCTTTGATCCGGATCTTGACAGAACCTAAGAACGCGATCGTGAAACAGTACCAGAAGATGCTGGAACTGGACGGGGTTGACTTGATCTTCGATGAAACAGCTCTGGAAGAGATCGCGGAGACTTCTCTGAAGCGGAAGACAGGAGCCAGGGGACTGCGGGCGATCATGGAAAATACGATGATGAATATTATGTACCAGGCGCCTTCGGATGAAACGCTGAAGTCTTGCCGGATTACGGGAGATGTGATAAAGGGAATTGGAGAACCGGAATGTGTTCATGAGGCAGTCCGGTCTGAGAGTGCATAATATAAGGCGGGTGCAGGTAAGAGCGTACCCGCCTGTTTATATATAAGGGAAGGACATTTGGAAAGAAAACGAGAGACAGGAGAGTTAAAAGATACATGGAAAAAGAGAGAATAAGTCTCCCAATGGTAGCCTTGCGGGGAATGGTAGTCCTGCCGGAGATGGTAACGCATTTTGACATAAGCCGCGAGAAGTCGATCCAGGCGGTTGAACGCGCAATGGCCGGCGAACAGCTGATCTTCCTTGCAGCTCAGAAGGATGTGGAGATAGAGGAACCGGGCGCTTCTGACGTCTATGAGACTGGCTGCGTGGCCAGTATTAAGCAAGTACTGAAGCTTCCTAAGAAAATCACCAGAGTTCTGGTAGCAGGCCAGATGCGGGCACACTTGGAAGAGTTAGAGCAGGAGAGCCCGTTTCTCTATGCTTCCGTCCAGGTGATAAAGGATATGAAGAGCGGGCAGGAAGACGCTGCGGTTAACCGGGAGGCCATGCTGAGAGGATTGAAAGAGCTGTTTAGGGAATATCTGGGGAAAAATCCTAAAACCGCGAAGGAACTGGGGCAGCAGATCGAGGAGACCATGGATCTTGGGAAACTGGTAGATATCATTGGCGCGAATCTTCCCTTGCGTTATACAGAACAGCAGGAGCTTTTGGAAGAAGCCGACCTTATGCGCCGGTACGACCTTCTGTCCGATAAGGTCGTGCAGGAGATCCGGGTACAGAATATTAAGGATGAGCTGCAGGCAAAGATTAAGGAGCGGGTGGATAAGAACCAGAGAGAGTATATTCTGCGGGAAGAACTGAAACTGATCCGGGAAGAACTGGGAGACGAGACCACGCTTTCGGATGCGGAAGAGTTTCAGCAGGCCGCGGATGCTTTAAAAGCGCCGGAAGAAGTAAAGGAAAAACTAAACAAAGAAATAAAAAGGTTTAAAAATTCGATGAACAGTCCGGCGGAAGCAGGCGTGATCCGCACTTACATCGAGACCATGCTGGAGCTTCCCTGGGACAAAACATGCAGAGACAATAAAGATATTGCTTATGCCAAGAAAATATTGGATGAGGATCACTACGGCCTTGAGAAGGTAAAAGAGCGGGTATTGGAATTCCTGGCGGTCCGAGCCCTGACGAAGAAGGGAGACGTTCCGATCCTGTGTTTAGCCGGCCCTCCGGGAACCGGCAAGACCTCCATTGCCAAATCTCTGGCCAAGGCGTTGAAGAAGCCTTATGTGCGGATTTCCCTGGGAGGAGTCCGGGATGAGGCGGAGATCCGGGGGCACAGGAAGACTTATGTAGGGGCGATGCCTGGACGGATCGCGGAAGCTCTGCGAAGAGCGAAAGTGAAGAATCCATTGATGCTGCTGGATGAGATTGATAAGGTGAGCAACGACTACAAAGGGGATACATTCTCTGCGCTTTTGGAAGTGTTGGACAGCGAGCAGAATATGAAGTTCCGGGATCATTACCTGGAAGTCCCGCTGGATCTGTCAGAGGTGCTGTTTGTGACGACCGCCAACACGCTCCAGACGATCCCAAGGCCGCTTCTGGACCGGATGGAAGTCATTGAGATCAGCAGCTATACAGAGAATGAAAAGATGCATATCGCCCTGGAACATTTGATTCCGAAACAAAGAAGCCGCCACGGCCTGAAAGAGGATCAGCTTACCATCAGCAAGAAAGCGGTTTGGAAGATGGCCCGCAATTATACAAAGGAAGCGGGAGTGCGCCAGCTGGAGCGCAAGATCGGCGAGATCTGCCGGAAAGCGGCGAAAGAGATTTTTGAGACGAAGAAGAAAAGCGTGCATATTACAGAAAGAAATCTTCATTTATATTTGGGAAGAGAGCTTTATACTTACCAGATGGCCAACGAATCGCCGGAGGTAGGAATTGTAAGAGGACTTGCCTGGACTAGTGTGGGAGGCGATACGCTGCAGATCGAGGTCAATATCATGCCGGGAGAAGGAGAGATCCTGCTGACCGGGCAGTTGGGAGACGTGATGAAGGAGTCCGCGAGGACCGGTATCAGTTACATCCGTTCCGTCAGCCGGGAGCATGACATTGCGGAAGATTTCTTCAAGAAACACGACGTACATATCCATATTCCGGAAGGAGCGGTGCCAAAAGACGGGCCATCCGCCGGCATTACCATGGCGACAGCTATGCTGTCTGCCGTTACCGGGAAGAAGGTCCGTTCTGATGTGGCAATGACAGGGGAGATCACACTGCGGGGACGGGTGCTTCCCATCGGAGGGCTGAAAGAGAAGCTGCTGGCGGCGAAAAACGCAGGAATCCAGACGGTGATCGTACCCAAGGAAAACAAACCGGACGTGGAGGAAATCTCCGCGGAGATTACAAAGGGCCTGGAGATCCTTTTTGTGTCACATATCAACGAAGTGCTGGATCGGGTTTTGATCAAGTAACGAAATGACGAAGCAGTGACGAGAAAGAAGAAATGGAGAACAAACATGATCATTAGAAATGTGAATCTGGAAACCGTCTGCGGGATTACCAGTCCGCTTCCAAAGAACCAGCTGCCGGAAATCGCGTTTGCGGGAAAGTCCAACGTGGGAAAGTCATCTCTCATCAATGGGCTTATGAACCGCAAATCTTACGCCAGGATCTCGGCTACGCCGGGAAAGACGCAGACCATCAATTTCTATAACATTAATGAAGAATTATATCTGGTAGATCTGCCGGGATACGGGTACGCGAAAGTGTCTGAGCAGGAAAAGAAGCGATGGGGCGAATTGATCGAACGCTATCTGCACGGGTCAAAGGTGCTTAAAGCGGTGTTTCTCCTGATCGATATCCGGCATGCGCCTTCTGCCAATGATAAGATGATGTATGACTGGATCGTGGCACAGGGTTTTCAGCCGATCATCATTGCCACGAAGCTGGATAAGATCAAAAGGAGCCAGAAGGACAAGCAGCTGAAGCTGATCAGGCAGGAACTTGGGCTGATCCCAGGGACCGTGATCATCCCCTTTTCCTCTGTGACAAAGCAGGGGAGAGATGAGATCTGGGAATTGGTAGAGACGAATTTCCTGGGGAAGCAGGAAGAAGAGCAGAATCCGCAGGAGAGCGGGAGTTCGTAGAAGCCGGAGGACCGAGGTTTTTAAAAGCGGGGCAGGACAGGAGGAAGAGGAGAATGGAAACGAGCTATAGAGAGCAGCTTGGTGACAACCGTCCATATTGGAAAGTGATCGTCAGTCTGGCATTCAGCCTGGCGGGGACGATCCTGTTTGTGTGGATTGGGGTTGAACTGCTTTTCTATTTTATGCCGTTTGTCATCGGCTGGTTTATCGCTTACATCGTAAGCCCAGTGGTAAACTGGCTGGAGCGCAGGCTGAAGATCGTAAAAAAACTAAGCTCGGCTCTCGTCATCATTCTGGTGTTGGCGGGAGTGATCCTGCTGCTTTATTGGGCTGGAAGTAAACTTTTTCGGGAAGTGGCGCAGCTTTTGGCAGATATGCCGTCTCTTTACCGGGAGTTGAGCAAAGGATTTCAGTCTATTGGAGAGAGTCTGGATGGTGTGTTTCAGATGCTCCCGGCGGGGCTTCAGAATGGACTGCATACATTTACGGAGAATTTGGGCAGCTCAGCTGGAAATATGATCCAGAATCTGAGCGCGCCTACAGTAACAGCGGCAGGTAACTTTGCGAAGCGGATTCCCTCCATGTTGATCGGGGTGATCGTAACCCTTATATCATCATATTTTTTTGTGGCAGAGCGGGAGGAAGTGATCGCCTGGGCCAAAAGGATTGCTCCGGACTCTCTGGTAAAAAGGATGTCTATGGTCATCTCCAATCTGAAATACGCGGTGGGGGGATACTTTAAAGCGCAGTTTAAGATCATGATAGTCGTATTTGCTATTCTTCTGGCCGGCTTTGCGGTCATGGAGATACACTTTTCCTTTTTGCTGGCTCTGCTCATTTCATTTCTGGATTTTCTTCCCTTTTTTGGGACGGGAACGGCAATGATCCCATGGGCCGTCTATCATCTTCTGACGGGAGATTACAGGAGAGCGGCGGCGCTGCTTGTACTGTACGCGGTCACACAGCTGGTGCATCAGCTGATCCAGCCTAAACTGGTGGGAGACAGCGTGGGACTGAAACCCTTGCTGACCCTGGTACTTCTGTATATCGGATACCGTGTCGGAAGCGTGCTGGGAATGATCGTGGCCGTACCGGTGGGAATGATCGTCATCAATCTATATAAAGCAGGGGCTTTTGACTATATTCTGGACGATGTGAAGATTCTGGCAGAAGGAGTGCTGAGTCTGCGGAAAAAGTAAATTGTGAATAAACTGTGAACGGGGACGTAGTAAACTGCAAAAAGGCTACGTCCCCAATTAACTTTTGCCCTGTACCCGATCGTCCGAAACCTCATGCAAATGTATGGAAAAAGGAACAAAATAAGGGGAAGAATCACTAGACTTTTAATTTTCCAGGGACTATAATAAATTATATATGTGAATGTATGATCATGTAACAAACATTTAAGGAGGAACAACAAAAATGGCAAGAAAAATGAAGACCATGGATGGTAACCAGGCCGCGGCTCATGCGTCATATGCGTACACAGAAGTTGCGGCTATTTATCCGATCACGCCATCATCTGTTATGCCAGAACATGTAGATGAGTGGGCGACCGAGGGAAGGAAAAATATCTTCGGACAGACGGTTCAGGTAACAGAGATGCAGTCTGAGGCGGGAGCTGCGGGAGCTGTACACGGTTCTCTGGCGGCAGGCGCGCTGACGACTACATTTACCGCATCCCAGGGCTTGCTGCTGATGATTCCAAACTTATACAAAGTGGCAGGGGAGCAGCTTCCGGGCGTATTCAACGTATCTGCCCGTGCGATCGCAAGCCATGCGCTGTCTATCTTCGGTGATCATTCCGATGTTTATGCCTGCCGCCAGACCGGAGCCGCTATGCTCTGCGAGTCCAGCGTACAGGAAGTTATGGATTTGACACCCGTTGCTCACTGCGCGGCTTTGAAAGGCAAACTGCCGTTTATCAACTTCTTTGATGGATTCCGCACTTCTCATGAGATCCAGAAGATCGAGACTTGGGATTACGAGGATCTGAAAGACCTGGTAGATATGGATGCGATCGATGAATTCAGAAATCACGCCTTGAATCCAAATCATCCATGCCAGAGAGGTTCCGCTCAGAACCCGGACATCTTCTTCCAGGCAAGAGAGGCATGCAACCCATATTATGATGCTATGCCGGCGATCGTTCAGGAATACATGGACAAGGTTAATGAGAAGATCGGTACCGATTACAAACTGTTCAACTACTATGGAGCAGCGGATGCGGAGAAAGTGATCGTTGCTATGGGATCTGTCTGTGACACTATTGAAGAGACCATTGACTATCTGATGGCAGCAGGCGAGAAAGTGGGCGTTGTAAAGGTACGTCTGTACAGACCGTTCTGCGCTCAGGCATTGATCGACGTTATTCCTGACACTGTAAAATATATCAATGTTCTTGACCGGACAAAAGAGCCGGGAGCACAGGGAGAGCCTCTGTATCTGGACGTTGTTTCCGCTCTGAAGGGAAGCAAGTTTGAAAATGTTCCGGTAAACAGCGGACGTTACGGACTGGGATCTAAGGATACCACACCGGAGCAGATCGTTGCGGTATTCAATAATCAGGAGAAAGCAAGATTCACCATCGGTATCGAAGACGATGTAACAAACCTTTCTCTGAATGCTGGCCCGGCGCTGGTAACCACGCCAGAAGGAACCATCAACTGCAAGTTCTGGGGACTTGGCGCGGACGGAACTGTTGGAGCCAATAAGAACTCCATCAAGATCATCGGCGACAATACAGATATGTACGCTCAGGCTTACTTTGACTATGACTCCAAGAAGTCCGGCGGTGTTACCATGTCTCACTTAAGATTTGGTAAATCTCCGATCAAATCTACTTATCTGATCCATCAGGCGAACTTTGTGGCATGCCACAATCCGTCTTATGTAAATAAATACAATATGGTTCAGGAATTGGTAGACGGCGGCACATTCCTTCTGAACTGCCCATGGGATATGGAAGGTCTTGAGAAACATCTGCCAGGCCAGGTAAAGGCTTATATCGCGGATCACAACATCAAGTTCTATACCATCGACGGTATCAAGATCGGGAAAGAGATCGGACTTGGCGGACGTATCAACACAGTACTGCAGTCCGCGTTCTTCAAGCTTGCGGCTATCATTCCAGAGGAAGAAGCCATCGATCTGATGAAGAAAGCTGCAAAAGCTACCTATGGAAGAAAAGGTGACAAGATCGTACAGATGAACTACGATGCCATCGATGCCGGAGCAAAACAGGTGCATGAAGTAGAAGTTCCAGAATCCTGGAAATCCTGTGAGGACGAAGGCCTGTTTACACCAGAGGTAAAAGGCGGCAGAGAAGACGTAGTTTCCTTTGTTAAGAATATTCAGGCAAAAGTAAACGCTCAGGAAGGAAATTCACTTCCAGTATCCGCGTTTACAGATTATGTAGATGGTTCCACACCGTCAGGATCTTCCGCATATGAGAAACGTGGTATCGCGGTAGATATCCCGGTATGGCAGCCGGAAAACTGTATCCAGTGTAACCGCTGCGCATATGTATGTCCGCACGCGGTTATCCGTCCGGTAGCTCTGACTGAGGACGAGCTTGCGAACGCTCCGGAAGGAACCGTAGGAATCGACATGATCGGTATGCCGGGAATGAAGTTTACCATCACGGTATCCGCTTATGACTGTACCGGATGCGGATCCTGCGCAAATGTATGTCCAGGCAAGAAGGGTGAGAAAGCGCTTGTTATGGGCAACATGGAAGAAAACGCCGGATGTCAGGAGACCTTCGACTTTGGCCGTGAGATCCCGGTAAAACCAGAAGTTGTCGCTAAATTTAAACCAGAGACAGTAAAGGGAAGCCAGTTCAAACAGCCGCTCCTTGAGTTCTCAGGCGCTTGTGCCGGATGCGGTGAAACTCCGTACGCAAAACTGATCACTCAGTTATTCGGTGACAGAATGTATATCGCAAACGCTACCGGATGTTCTTCTATCTGGGGCAACTCTTCACCGTCTACGCCATACACGGTAAACGCGAAGGGACAGGGTCCTGCATGGTCCAACTCCCTGTTTGAAGATAATGCTGAGTTTGGTTACGGTATGCTGCTTGCTCAGAAAGCCATCCGTAAGAGACTGAAAGAGGAAGTAGAAGCGGTTGCGGCTTCTGATCAGGCTTCCGCAGAAGTAAAAGCAGCCTGCCAGGAATACCTGGATACCTTCAGCTGCGGCGTTACAAACGGAGATGCTACGGACAAGCTGGTAGCGGCTCTGGAAGGATGTGAGTGTGAGACCTGCAAGGATATTGTGAAGAACAAAGACTTCCTGGCGAAGAAATCCCAGTGGATCTTCGGTGGAGACGGATGGGCTTATGATATCGGATTCGGCGGTGTTGACCATGTATTAGCAAGCGGTGAGGATATCAATATCATGGTATTCGATACCGAGGTTTACTCCAATACCGGCGGACAGTCTTCCAAGGCTACTAAGACCGGAGCAACCGCTCAGTTTGCCGCAGGCGGAAAAGAGACCAAGAAGAAAGATCTGGCTGGTATCGCTATGACCTACGGCTATGTATATGTCGCTCAGATCGCTATGGGCGCTGACTTCAACCAGACAGTCAAAGCCATCGCTGAGGCTGAGGCATATCCGGGACCGTCTCTGATCATTGCTTACGCTCCATGTATCAATCATGGTATCAAGAAGGGCATGAGCAAAGCGCAGACAGAGGAACAGCTGGCAGTAGAGTGCGGATACTGGAATAACTTCCGGTTTAACCCGGCTGCTGAAGGCGCGAAATTCACGCTGGACAGCAAAGAGCCAAAACAGGAAGAGTATCAGGCATTCCTGGACGGTGAGGTTCGTTACAACGCGCTGAAGAGAGCGAATCCGGAGAAAGCCGAGAAGATGTTCGCTCAGAACGAAAAAGAAGCTATGGAGCGTTACGCTTATCTGAAGAAGCTGGTAACACTGTACGGCGAGGAATAAAAGATAGGTTTTAAAAGAAAACTGATGGAAAGGAGCTGCTGTGGAAAAGGCAAATGAGCCTGCTTCACGGCAGCTCTTTTTGTGTGTGGGAAGGAGGAATAATGAATAAAAAAATGAAAATAAAATTTCATATATAGAATGATTGAAAATTAACTTACATTTTACCGAATTAGGATATATGCCTTTACCTCCTGCTGATATGATAAACAACGTAGAAATTACAATTGTTTATCAGGAGGAGAGAGAAATGATAAAACAACAAGCGACGCAGTCTCAGAAATTGATGATATTTGTGCTTACGATGTCCCTTTACGGGCTGGCAACATTATTCACAGAGCTGATTCCTTCATTTCAGGTAGGAATTGTGGAATTCTCTGTAGAATACTTCTTATTCATCCCATTGGTTTTGGCCATGCTGTTTGATCCTATGTCCGCGGCTTTGGGGGCGGCTACGGGGGAACTGGTATTTAGCGAGATTATGCTGGGGCAGTTTGGCGGCCTTGGAGAGTTGGAGAAATTTATTACTGTAACGATCGGAATATATATTGCGGGACGTATGGTAAGGAATCCAAGAAACCGGAAGATGGTCGGCATTGCGGCGATCAGCGGAGTGATGATCCAGCAGATTCTGGGGATGATCGTGGATATTTTGAAAGTACAGTTCGCGGTGCAGGATTTCGAGGCGGTTCCGGGACTTCCGGAAAGCGTTTTTGCCACAGAAGGATTTGCCTGTCTGAATGATGTGCTGTTCTCAGGAATCTTGTTTTGTATGCTTCCAACGTTGTTCCTGGTACCGAAGCTCTATGGAAAGATCGAGCCGCTGCTTGGAATGAGTCCAAGAACCGAAGATACGGCCCTTGGAGCGGTGAATGCAAAGGTGGTAGTCTGCTGCGCCATCGCGTTTGCAGCAGCCGTAGGAGCTGAGATGATGGCGGAAAGCGGAATGGCTCTGATCGACTGGGAAGCAGGATGGGCAGGAAGCACTACAGCTCTGGCGGTAGGAATGGTAGTGGCCGCAGTGATCGCAATCGTCATGATCTTGGTGCTCAAAAGCCGCTCAGATCATTCAAATACCGCTAAGAACGCATAGAAGGATGACAAATCATGAGTATGATCGAGATCAAGAATTTGACGTATACCTATCCGGGCGCGGAGGAAGCTACGCTGAAAGGAGTAAACCTAGAGATTGAACGGGGAGATTTCCTCGCGGTGGTAGGCAACAACGGATGTGGAAAGTCTACGCTATGCAAGGTTATAAACGGATTGATCCCGCATTTTATCACAGGGGAATTCTCGGGTACTGTCAAGATTGATGGGGCTGACACCCTAGATCTGGAAATTGGTGATCTTGCCCGGAAGGTAGGGTATGTATATCAGGATTTTGAGAATCAGATCGTCCGGCCCACAGTCTTAGATGATGCTTCCTATGCCTGTATGAATTACGCAATGAAAGACTATCTGGAGAGAGGGAGAAAGGCGCTTGCCCAGTGCGGCCTGGAAGGTCGGGAAAAAGACTATATCTGGCAGTTGTCGGGAGGACAGACCCACCTGCTGGCCTTGGCTGGCGCGGTATCTCTTCAGCCGGAGGTGCTGATCCTGGACGAGCCTATCGCCCAGCTTGATCCTCAGCATGCAGACCGGATTTATGAAGTCTTAAAAGAGCTAAACCGGACTTATGGGAAAACGATCATTGTGATCGAGCATCATACCGAATATATCGCTGATTATTGTAAACATGTTCTCTTGCTGAAAGATGGACGCGCGGAATGGAAGCTGCCGGCGAAAGAGGCTTTAGGCAGGGTAGAGGAACTGCGAAACTGCAACATCTTTCCGCCCCAGGTGACGACAGCGGCCTACGAATTAGAAAAAGACGGGGTTTTAGCAGAGCAAATAAAACTGCCATCCACGATAGAAGAGGGAAAAACAGTATTTAAAGAACTTGTCTATAGGGAGAATGGGAAAGCGGCTGTCTCAGAAGAGGAGCTGTTCCCGAAAAGAAAGCAGGGAGAAATCGCTGTGTCCTGTCAGGATGTGTCCGTCTCCTATCGGCCGGTTAAAGGAGAACCCAGGAAGGTTTTCCAGTCTCTGGATCTGGAACTGCACAAAGGCGAGAAGATTGCCCTGATCGGTTCCAACGGAGCGGGGAAGTCTACGCTTATGAAGATGCTGACAGGACTTTTAAAACCAAACAGCGGTCAGATAAGGATCGGAGATATGGATATCCGGGACAAGAAGCCGGAACAGCTGTCCAGATATGTGTCTCTCGTTTACCAGAATCCAGAAGATATGTTTATCAAGGACTCCATTCAGGCAGATATTTCTTTTGCGATGCAGGTGCGCGGCGAAGAGTGTTGGAAGGAGCGGACAGAAGAACTCCTGGAGAAATTCCGTTTGCTGGACTTGAAAGAGCAGGATGGAAGATTGCTTTCAGGAGGACAGATGCGAAGAGCCAGCCTGGCGATTGGCGTGGCGTTAAAGCCGCAGATCCTTCTTTTGGATGAGCCAACGGCAAACCTGGATATCGCTACCCGCAAGGAAATCATGAGAACGTTAAAAGAGATGGAAGATATTACGGAAACGGTAATGATCGCCACTCATGATATGCAGTTGGTATGTGAGTGGGCCCAGAGGATCATCGTTCTGTGCGGCGGTAAGGTGATAGCGGATGGAACGAGGGATGAAATCTTTGGGAATCAGGAGGTCTTAGAAACGGTAGGAATACGTCCGCCGGAGATCTTTAGTATGGGGCAGGCGCTCAATCCCAAGGCCTACTGCTATACGATCGATGAATTTGTGGCCGGATTTGGAAGGAGATAGAATATGGATCAGATAAAGAAAAGGTTATCGGAAAATATCCTGGACAAATTTTCTATGGATTTTCTGAGGAATCAAGTGCTGAAAAACGCATATGGAAATGACGATACATTTATTGCCGCTCTGGATCCAAGGCTGCTCTTGGTCTGGTACGCGTTTTTCGCGTTGGTGCCTTGGTTTGCGGATAATCTGATATTCCTGTTGGGGTGCTTTCTGCTGGTGGCGGTGACTACCGTCATGGCACGGGTTGCAGGTCTGGTGTTGGTTCTGTTTGGCGTAGGAGTGTTCTCACAGACAGGATATTTGTTTGTTGTATCCCTTCTGTTTGGAGGAAATGTAGAGACGGCGGCGCCGCTTTTGATCTTGACGCTGAAGGTTGCCACAGTGTCTTTGGCTTCTGTCACTGTGTTTTCCGGCCTGGATCCGGACCGCCTTTCCAATGGACTTATGTGGTATGGCTGCCCGGAGAAACTGTCTTTTTCCATCTCTTATGCTTACCGGATGCTGCCTATGCTGATGGAGGAATTTCAGAATGTGCTCCTGTCCTACCGACTTCGGGGAAATGCGCCGGACAGCTCTACCTTATGGGGAAAAGTGCGGTATTTGATCTATCAGATTAAAGTGATCATTCATTCTTTTTATCCGTTGATGCTAAACACCGCCAAACGTTCCAGAACTACGGTGGAAGCTCTGGAGCTCAAGGGATACCGGTATGCGGCTGTCAATAAAGAAGTGAAGAAAATGAAGCTGTCTTCTCTTAAAGTGACTTATGATGATCTGTTGTTCCTGGCGGTTTCATTTTTGTGGGTGGCCCTTGCCATATTGGGAGCAGTGGTGATAGGATAGGAGGAAGAAGAGCATGTACATAGATTTTCATACCCACGGGAAATTGGCGAAAAAGCTGCCCTTTTCTACCGCGTATACGGACTGGCTGTTTGAGGAGGCCAAAGGAGCGGGACTTGATGCTTTGTGTCTGACCGAGCACTTTAATACGCTTCAGTTTGACGAGCTATACGGATACCTGATGGACAGCGGTGACCGGGAAGGGGATACTCTGATGACGAAGAACGGTCTGCGTATTTTCGCTGGAATGGAGACGGACATCCGGGAGGGCGGCCACATTTTGAGTATAGGGACGCCGGAAGAGATCCTGGAGTTAAACCAGAGACTGGAGCCTTATAAGACGGCCGGAGCGTTTCTTCCCTTTGAGAAACTAATGGATTTATTTGGGGAGTACTCGGTGATCGTAGGGGCAGGACATCCCTTTCGGGAAGGCGGCCATATTCCGCAGCTTCCGGAGGAACAGCTGAAGAGACTGCATTTCTTGGATTTGAATGGGAAAGATGTGGCCCAGGACCCAAAAGCGGCATGGACACAGACTCAAAGTATGGCGCGGGCGTTGGAGATTCCTATGGTAAGCGGAAGCGATACCCACCAGGCGGTACAGTATGGGTGTATTCTCAGCAGGTTTTATCAGGAAGTAAAGACTGTAAAGGAATTGTACCAGCAGATGAAACTGGGAAATTATGAGATCATAGTCTCAGATTATGCCTCTTTTCAAGTAAAAACCGCGGGGATTTTGAAAAAAGCGTTGAAGGAGATCCATGCGATCGGAGGAAACTACGTATCTGTTTTGACAGATAAAAGCCCATGCTATTCACATTTGCAGTAAGGAGAGAGAAGGATGGTACTTGCGTTGCCGGAATCGGAAAAGAAATATACCCGGTCAGAGGAAAGGATCCTGGAATTTATTGAAGAGTTCACAGATGAATTTCTGTTCATGAGCATTGGCCAGCTTGCACAGCGTTTGGAGATTTCGGAAGCTACTATTTCCAGATTTGCCAGACATACGGGATATCGGGATTTCAAAGAATTGAAAAATGGTATCGCTCAGCAAAAATCAGGAAAGGGCGCGGCAAGAAAGATGGCGGGGACTTTGCTTAAAGAGGATGGGTTTGATGTGGAAAACTGGTTTTCCTACCAGCAGGAGTGCATCGCCAGGACGGTAGAAAATCTGGATCAGAGAGAATTTACCCGCGCTGTGGAACAGATCATAAACGCCAAGAAGGTTCTGATCCATGCAAAGAACGCTTCTGCGGCAGCAGGGCAGTTATTATTTTTTCGCCTTCGGAGAATGGGTTTCCCTGTTTCTGTGATTCCATCAGGAGGGTCAGAAGTACTGGAGGGCCTTGCTCAAGCTGGTCAAGGAGATCTGGTAATTCTTTTCAGCTATTCTAAGGTCTCTGAAGAAGGAAGGATCATCCTGGATTATGCCAGAAAGGCGGGATATGAGACGCTGGCCTTTACAAGCCGGAGATATGCGCCTGAAGATCAGCGGGCGGACACGAACCTCTATGTATACCGGGGAGAAAAGAAGGAATATCACTCCATGACCGCGGCGGTAGCCCTTGTGGATGCTTTAGTTCTTTCTAAGAGAAGCCAGGAGACATCCGCCGAGAGTCTGATCCGCCTCCAAAAGCTAAAAGAACGATATCAAGGAACGGGACCACGGGATTAGTTATTGACATTTCTCCCCAAAGGTGCTACAAATGTACTATATGAATCATAATGCTTGATAGAGGCGCGGCCGCCATCAGTATCTGGAAGGCGATAGTTTGGAAGACTGTCTTGCGGGGAAAGGGGCGTCCGCCGAAGAGACGGGATGTTTCCAGGTCTTGTCTCTGGGACGCGGCAGAAGATGCCGCGGACTGTCACATTCGTGGAGCGCTATCGCAGGAAATGATCGGGGATTAAAAGGTCATGCCATGAGCGCGCCAGGAAAAGCGTTGTTCATGGTATTTTTTATCACCTAAGAAGAGAGGAAGAAAAGGAAATGAGAGGAAAAAGAAAAACAATCTGGGGGATCCTGGCTTTGCTTTGTATCCTGGCCTGCAGTTCCCTGACCGTTTTCGCGGCGGAAGACGCGGCGGAATATGTTCCCGATATGTATGCGACATTTTGGTCGCTTGTGCCTCCGGTGGTGGCGATCGGCTTGGCGCTGATCACTAAGGAAGTTTATAGCTCCCTGTTCATCGGAATCTTGATCGGAGGAATCTTTTATTCTGGTTTTGAGTTTGAGGGAACGATCACGCATGTATTCCAGGATGGAATCGTGGGAGTACTGACAGATTCTTATAACATGGGAATTATCGTATTTCTGGTGATCTTGGGGATCATGGTTTGTATGATGAATAAGGCGGGCGGTTCTGCCGCGTTCGGCCGCTGGGCCAGCACCAAGATCAAAAGCCGGGTGGGAGCGCAGCTTGCTACCATAGCTTTGGGCGTGATGATCTTTATTGATGATTATTTCAACTGCCTGACGGTAGGAAGTGTTATGCGGCCGGTGACAGATAAGCATAATGTGTCCAGAGCGAAGCTGTCCTACCTGATCGATGCCACGGCGGCGCCTGTGTGTATCATCGCCCCCATTTCTTCCTGGGCGGCGGCTGTGACTGGATTCGTGGAGGGAGAGGATGGATTCTCTATCTTTATCCGGGCCATCCCCTACAACTATTACGCCCTGCTTACGATTGTCATGATGATCGTGATCGCGGTAATGAATTTTGATTACGGCCCAATGAAGCTTCATGAGGAAAACGCTAAAAAAGGAGATCTTTATACAACGCCAGACCGCCCGTACGCGGACGCGGAGCAGGAGATCGTGGAAGGGAAAGGGAAAGTGATCGATCTGGTATTCCCGGTGATCGTGCTGATCATTACCTGCGTGATCGGAATGTTGTATACCGGCGGCTTCTTCAGCGGAACCGGATTTGTAGAGGCTTTTTCCAATAGTGACGCTTCTGTAGGACTGATGTTTGGAAGTTTCTTCGCGTTTATCATCACGATAGGATTTTACGCCGTAAGAAAAGTGTTAAGCCTGAGAGAATCCATGGATTGTATCCCGGAAGGATTCAAAGCGATGGTGCCGGCTATCCTGATCCTGACCTTTGCCTGGACCCTGAAAGCTATGACAGACAGCCTGGGAGCGGCGGATTATGTGGCCCATATCATGCAGTCCGCGGCGGGAGGGCTTATGAGCCTGCTGCCGGCCATCATTTTCGTGGTCGGATGTCTTCTGGCTTTTGCCACAGGAACTTCCTGGGGAACCTTTGGCATTCTGATCCCGATTGTTGTCGCGGTCTTTGAAGGTATTGATGAGAATATGATGATCATGTCTATTTCCGCGTGTATGGCAGGAGCCGTGTGCGGAGACCACTGTTCACCGATTTCCGATACAACGATCATGGCTTCCGCGGGCGGCCAGTGCAACCACGTCAACCATGTGACGACCCAGCTTCCCTACGCGTTTACGGTTGCGGCAGTTTCCTTTGTGAATTACATCATTGCCGGATTCATCCAGAATCCATTTATCTGTCTGCCGATCGGAATTGTTCTGATGATCGGAACGCTGATGGTGATCCGCCTGATAACAGAAAAGAAAGTATAAAGAATCTTGAAAGGATCCATAAGAGGGACGCTTCCGAAACGTCCCTCTTTTTTGCGGCTTTTCTCATAAAAAAGGAGGCAGGTACGAAAAATAATGGTATAATAAGGAACAGAAGCAAAAAGAGAGGAGATCGAAAATCGGATGAGCATAAAAGATTTACAGACCTATGAGATCATAACAGAAGAAAATTTAAGCGGCATTCAGACCAGAGGAACACTGCTCCGTCACAAAAAGAGCGGGGCCAGAGTCCTTCTGATGGAGAATGACGATCCGAATAAAGTATTCAGCATCGGTTTTCGCACGCCGCCTTCAGACAGCACAGGTGTCCCGCATATCATGGAACACTCAGTGCTCTGCGGGTCGAAAAATTTTCCGGCGAAGGATCCCTTTGTGGAATTTGTAAAAGGATCCCTGAACACCTTCCTCAACGCCATGACATACCCGGATAAGACGGTGTATCCAGTGGCCAGCTGCAACGATAAGGATTTTCAGAACCTGATGCATGTGTACATGGATGCGGTATTTTATCCGAATATTTATCAGCATGAGGAGATCTTCCGGCAGGAAGGGTGGAGCTACCGCTTGGAGTCACCGGAAGGGAAGCTGTCCTATAATGGAGTGGTCTACAATGAGATGAAAGGGGCTTTTTCTTCTCCGGAGAGCGTGTTGGACCGGGTGGTCTTGAATACTCTTTTCCCGGATACTTCTTACGCCAACGAATCCGGCGGGGATCCGGAAGAGATCCCGAAACTGACCTACCAGCAGTTCCTGGATTTCCATAGGACTTATTACCACCCCTCCAACAGTTATATCTATCTGTATGGCGATATGGATATGGGAGAAAAGTTAAGATGGCTGGATGAGGAATATTTGAGCGGCTTTGAGAAAATTGATGTGGATTCCCGGATCAAGTATCAGGAACCTTTTGCGGAAATGCTGGAAAAAAGGATTCCATATTCCATAGCAAGCGATGAATCTTTAGAAGATAATACCTATCTTTCTTATAATAAGGTGATCGGGACAAGCCTGGATCGGGAGTTATATCTTGCTTTCCAGATCCTGGATTACGCGCTCCTCTCCGCGCCGGGAGCGCCGCTTAAGAAAGCGCTGACAGAAGCCGGCATCGGGAAGGACATTATGGGATCCTATGATAATGGGATCTACCAGCCGATCTTCTCTGTTATCGCAAAGAATGCCAATCTGTCCCAGAAAGAGGAATTCCTGAAGGTGATCGGTGAGGTCCTCCAGGAACTAGTTAAAAACGGCATTGACCGGAAAGCTTTGGAAGCGGGAATCAATTATCATGAATTTCGTTACCGGGAAGCGGATTTTGGAAGCTATCCCAAGGGATTGATGTATGGCCTGCAGATCCTGGACAGCTGGCTCTATGATGATACAAAGCCATTTATTCACATCGATGTGCTGGATGTGTTTGAGTTCCTGAAAGAAAAGCTGGATACCGGATATTATGAGAACTTGATCCAGAGGTACCTTTTAGATAACCCTCACGGCGCGGTAGTGATCGTGGAGCCGGAGCAGGGAAGGACTGCCAGGCTGGATGCCGCTTTGGATGAACGATTGCAGGAGTACAAAGCGGGATTGAGCAGGGAAGAAGTACAAGAACTGGCAGAACGCACGAAAGCCCTGGAAGATTATCAATCTGCCCCGGAAAGAGCGGAGGACCTGGAGCGTATTCCTGTTCTGAAGCGGGAAGATATTTCCAGGGAAATTGAGCCTATCATCAACGAAGAAATGACCATTGCCGGGGTGCCGGTCATTTTCCATGAGACGCAGACCAATGGGATTGGGTACCTGGACCTTTTATTCGATATGTCCGGCGTGAAAGAAGAGCTGCTTCCCTATGTGGGAATCCTGCAGTCCGTTCTTGGTATCATCGACACGGAACATTACAGTTATGGAGAATTGTTCAACGAGATCAACCGTTGTACCGGCGGCATCGGTACCAGTTTAGAACTTTATAATGATGTGACTAATATCCGGGAGAAGGCTTTTAAAGCCACCTTTGAAGTGAAGGGGAAGGCATTGTATGAGAAGCTTCCTGTGCTTTTCTCTATGGCAGGAGAGATCCTTACGGTGTCTAAACTGGGAGACGAGCGCAGGCTGAAGGAAATCCTGGCTATGGCCAAATCCAGGCTTCTCATGCGTTTTCAGTCTTCCGGCCATTCCACGGCGGCGCTGCGGGCCCTGTCCTACGGGTCCCCTTCGGCCAAGCTGAAAGATATGACCAACGGCATTGACTTTTACCGGACGGTAGCAAGGATCGAAGAGCATTTTGGGGAGGAGAAGGAATATCTGATCCAAGTCTTGAGAGAACTGGCAGAGCGTCTGTTCCGGCCGGACAATCTGATGATCAGTTATACCGCTTCCAGGGAAGGATTAAAAGGGATGGAAGAAATGATACAGGGATTAAAGAACGTCTTGTTCCAGACTCCGGTGAAGGAAGAATCCTGTATCCTGCGCTGCGAGAAGAAGAACGAAGGATTTAAAACCGCCTCTAAGGTGCAGTATGTGGCCCGTACCGGGAATTTTATCGACAATGGCGCAGAGTATACTGGAGCTCTTCAGATCTTGAAAGTGATCTTAAGCTACGATTATCTGTGGCAGAATATCCGGGTCAAAGGAGGCGCTTATGGCTGTATGAGCAGCTTTAACCGGATCGGCGAAGGGTATTTCGTGTCCTACAGGGATCCCAATCTGAAGCGGACGATGGAGGTCTATGAGGGCGTGACGGATTATCTGAAGAAGTTTACCGTCAGTGAACGGGATATGACCAAATATATCATCGGGACCATGAGCAATATCGATCATCCTATGACGCCGTCCGCAAAGGGAGAGCGTTCCATGAATCTCTATATGAATAAAGTGAGCGCGGATATGATCCGGGAAGAGAGAAGACAGATCCTGGAAGCAGGACAGGAGGATATCCGGGCGCTTTCCAAGGTCACAGAGGCGCTGTTGAAAGCAGGACAGATCTGTGTGATCGGCGGGGAGGAAAAGATCGAAGAAGAGAAATCCATGTTTGATACGGTGACCAGTTTTTAGGAAAGAGAAGAAATAGGGAGGAACTATGAGAGAGGATTTTAGATCTGGGTTTGTAACATTGATCGGCCGCCCTAATGTAGGGAAATCTACACTGATGAACTATCTGGTGGGACAGAAGATCGCCATTACATCCAAGAAGCCCCAGACTACAAGAAACCGGATCCAGACGGTGCTGACCACAGAAGAAGGACAGATCATCTTCGTGGACACGCCGGGGATCCATAAGGCGAAAAATAAATTGGGAGAATACATGGTGAATGTGGCCCGGCAGACTTTGAATGAGGTGGACGTGATCCTGTGGCTGGTAGAGCCTGCCACCTTTATCGGGGCGGGGGAACAGCACATTATCCAGCAGCTGAAGAAGGTGAATACGCCGGTGATCCTGGTCATCAATAAGATCGACAGCGTGAAGAAGGAGGAAATCCTGCCGGCCATCGCCGCCTACAAAGATAAGCTGGATTTTGCGGAGATCGTGCCTGTGTCCGCCAGGAGCGGCGAGAATACAGACGAGCTTCTCAAGACAGTGATGCAGTATATGCCCTACGGACCGCTGTATTATGACGAAGATACGGTGACGGATCAGCCGGAGCGGCAGATCGTGGCGGAGTTGATCCGGGAGAAGGCGCTCCACTGTCTGGAAGAAGAGATTCCCCACGGCATCGCGGTCACCATTGAAAGTATGAAGAAAAAGGGGAAGATCACCCATATCGACGCTACGATCATCTGCGAGCGGGATTCCCACAAGGGGATAATTATTGGAAAACAAGGAAATATGTTGAAAAAAATCGGAAGCACCGCCCGCTATGAGATCGAGAAAATGCTGGACTGCCAGGTAAATCTCAAGCTTTGGGTGAAAGTAAAAAAAGACTGGCGGGACAGTGAATTCCTAATGAAAAATTTTGGATACCGGGAAGAAGAATAAAAGATCCCGGCCATGGGAGAACCTAATCTTAACCGTAGGAGACGGAAGAAAATAACGGACAGATGAGGTGATTTCATGGAAGAAACATACTGGAGACGATTCCTGGAAACGGGAAAAGTAGAGGATTACTTGTATTACAGAGGAATGGAAATCTGCAGCCAGGTAATGAAGAATCACGAAGGTGAGCCGATCGATGAATCAGATAACAGTGACGGGTATGGTACTTGCCGCGGCGCCTGCGGGAGAATATGACAGGCGGGTGGTGATCTTGACAAAAGAGCGGGGAAAGATCGCGGCTTTCGCCAGAGGAGCCAGGCGCCAAGGAAGCGCCCTCCTTGGGGTGACAAGCCCCTTTTCCTTCGGAGAGTTTACGCTGTATGAGGGGCGGACATCCTATACGCTGATGTCGGCCTCTATTTCCAATTACTTTGAAGAACTGCGGACAGATGTAGAAGGTGCTTACTATGGGTTTTATTTTATGGATATGGCCAATTATTATGCCAGGGAGGCGGCGGACGAGCGGGAGCTTTTAAAGCTTTTATATCAAACGCTGCGGGCGCTGTCCAATGTACATATTCCCAACCGGCTGGTACGGTGTATCTATGAGCTGCGGATGATCGTGATCGAGGGGGAAGGCCCCCAGCTTGCGGAATGTGTCCTGTGCGGCAGACGGGAAGGGGAGAAGCTGTTCAGCGTCAGAAAGGGAGGACTGATCTGCCCGCAGTGCGCCAAGAAAGCCGGAGACGGAAGGACTTTGCGCTCCTCTACTCTTTACGCGATGCAGTATATCGCGGGGACACCCCTGGAGAAACTGTATACCTTTGTGGTGAAAGAAGAGGTGCTGGAGGAATTGGAGCAGATAATGAAAGCTTATTTGGAAATGTATCTGGGGAAGCGGTTTAAGTCTTTGGATATTCTGGAAACAGTAGTGAACCAGGGAATATAAAATGCTCTGGAAAAACCTTGGCAGGGGTTGCAAACCAGGAGGGATAACTGTATAATAATTAACAATTATTATAGTAAAAAGAGAGGACAAGGGTATGGTTGAAAAGACAATGGATAAGATCGTGGCGTTAGCCAAGTCAAGAGGATTTGTTTATCCTGGGTCTGAGATTTACGGAGGACTTGCGAATACATGGGACTATGGAAATCTTGGAGTAGAGTTAAAGAATAATGTAAAAAGAGCCTGGTGGCAGAAATTCGTCCAGGAATCTCCTTACAATGTGGGAGTGGACTGCGCGATCCTGATGAACCCGCAGACATGGGTGGCCAGCGGACACCTGGGCGGATTCAGCGATCCATTGATGGACTGCCGGGAATGTCATGAGAGATTCCGCGCGGATAAGATCATAGAGGATTACGCCAAGGAGCATGGCCTGGATATAGGGGACAGCATTGATGGGTGGAGCCATGAGAAGATGGAAGCCTACATTGAAGAGCACCAGATTCCATGTCCGATCTGCGGCAAACACAATTTTACAGAGATCCGGGAGTTCAACCTGATGTTCAAAACCTTCCAGGGAGTAACGGAAGACGCGAAAAGCGTAGTATACCTGCGCCCGGAGACAGCCCAGGGAATTTTCGTAAACTTTAAGAATGTACAGCGTACATCCAGAAAGAAGATCCCATTTGGAATCTGTCAGATCGGGAAATCCTTCCGGAATGAGATCACACCAGGAAACTTTACGTTCCGTACCAGAGAGTTTGAGCAGATGGAGCTGGAGTTCTTCTGTGAGCCGGATACTGATCTGGAATGGCATGCGTACTGGAAGCAGTTCTGTCTGGACTGGCTGAAGAAACTGGGATTGAAAGACGAAGAGGTGCGTTACCGGGATCATTCTCCAGAAGAGCTGAGCCACTACAGCAAGGCAACGACAGACGTAGAGTTTTTGTTCCCCTTTGGCTGGGGTGAGCTATGGGGAATCGCGGACCGGACAGATTTCGACCTGACTCAGCATCAGAATGTTTCCAAACAGGATATGTCCTACTTTGATGATGAGAAGAAGATCAAATATATTCCGTATGTGATCGAACCATCACTGGGAGCTGACCGTATGGTTCTGGCGTTTCTGTGCAGCGCTTACGATGAAGAAGAGCTGGAAGGCGGAGATAAGAGAACGGTGCTTCATTTCCATCCAGCGCTGGCGCCGGTGAAGATTGGAGTTCTGCCGCTGTCTAAGAAACTGAGCGAGGGAGCGGAAAAGGTCTACGCAAAACTGAGTAAGAAATACAACTGCGAGTTCGATGAAAGAGGAAATATCGGAAAACGCTACCGCCGTCAGGATGAGATCGGCACGCCGTTCTGCGTCACATATGATTTTGATTCGGAGGAAGACGGCGCTGTGACAGTCCGCGACCGGGATACGATGGAACAGGAGAGAGTGAAGATCGAGGATCTGGAAAGCTACTTCGAGAAGAAGTTTGAGTGGTAGGAGTATTCCGGGGAAAAGAAAAGGAATATCTGGAAGCCGTGGGAAAGCAAAAAGAGACTTTCCCACGGCTTTTCTTTTGTAAGACTGCTTTTTATCTGGTCTTATGGTATAATTTACTTTAAAGACAACGGGGATCTGAAAGGAAGGCTTGATAAGAAATAAAGAGAAAAAGGAGATACCATTATGAGCGGATTATCGGAAAATATGCGGGAGATCGTGCGGGAGTCAGTTCTGTCCGTTAAGAAAGAGGATGTCAAAAAGTATAAAAAAGCGGCGATGCCTTTGGGACTGGCGCTTGGTTCCCAATTTTCGGAGAAACAGATCGGAAACGCTATCGCGGGTTATGCTTCAAACTGTAGAAAAGAAGATATCGTGGTCATGTTTGACAACACTTTTGGCGGCAGCGGAAAGAAGGGGATGGTATTCTCCACAGAGGGTTTTTACTGCGATGACCTCAGCGTGTTAAGAAAGAAACGCCCCCTTCCCCTTCCAGTGCGCTATCAGGAGCTTCAGAGCGTAGAGACAGACGGCGGCACCTTGCTGCTGTATTTGAAAGACGGCCGCTTGGAAAAGGCATTTGGGAGTATTTACAGTGGATTTATCGCAGAAGCTTTGAACCGGATCGTAGAGAGGATCTCCAAGGAGGAAAAGACGGCTGGAGAGAAGGTTGCCCAACCGGAGCCGGAACTTGCTCGGGAAGAAGAGAAGCCAGGGGAAGCCAAGCCGGAGACCGAGGATATTTTCGGATGTATCTGGGCGGAAGAATCGGAAGGAAGAGAGGAGTTGGTACTTTTCAATCTGGAGCGGAGAGAGATCTATCAGATCTATCCGGCGCCCTTTTCCCAGAGAGAAATGGAAACAATGCGCACGCTTGTCTACTTTGCGGCCGCCAGGATAGAGACTTTCCCGGACGGCAGCAGGAGGCTTGCGGAATTAAACAGGCTGGAATCAAGGTATATCAAGGTGATCGTGCTCTGGAATGAGATAACTGACACCTGCTTTACTTTTGCGGACAGTGAGACGGAAGAACACAAATATCGGATCCGGCAGGAAATCTTGGGGATGGATGAAGACGAGCTCTACTTTATGATGCTGGACGAAGATTTAGGAGAGGAGCTTATACTGAGCGCGGTCAATAAAGCGGGAGCCAGCTCTCCTGTCTCTCTTTGCCACGCGCCCTTCTTTGAGGAGGAGGAATATCTTAAAGAGCAGAAATCCGCAGAAGAGTTCCGCAAAAGGGGAGTATAGGAGAAACGCAGAGCGGGAAGAGGATGACTGTTTATAGAAAGAAAACCGACCTCACAATCGTCAGAATGTTGGCCTGACTTTTGGAGGTCGGTTTAAAATGGACTTTATCCTGCGCTATTACAGAATCTTAATCTCAGGATCAAAGGGTTTATCCGCATAACGCTCCGGATGGATCCGTCTGTCGCGGAAATCCGCGATCGCTGTGTAGAGAACATCGGTAGAAGAGTTTACACCGGTCTCGCAGGAATCCTGGATTACACCGATGATGAAACCAACACCTACAACCTGCATGGAGATATCGTCCGGGATTCCAAACAGGCTACATGCCAGCGGGATCAGGAGAAGAGAACCGCCTGCCACGCCAGAAGCTCCGGCCGCGCTGGCCGCCGCCAGTACACACATGATCAGGGCGCTTCCGATAGAAACGTGGATATCCAATGTATTTGCCGCCGCTAACGCCATCGTAGAAATGGTGATGGCCGCTCCTGCCATGTTAACCGTTGCTCCAAGAGGAATGGAGATAGAATATGTATCTTCATCCAGTCCCAGCTTCTTGCACAGTTCCATATTGACCGGAATGTTGGCCGCGGAACTTCTGGTAAAGAAAGCGGTGATAAAACTCTCTTTTAAGCAGGTGAATACCAATTTGAAAGGATTTTTGCGGATAAACAGGAACACGATGATCGGGTTGACGATGAAGACAACAACTGCCATGGTTCCTACCAGTACCAGGATCAAACGTCCATATCCAAGGAGTACCTCCAGACCCTGTTCGGAGATGGTAGTGAAGATCAGACCCATGATACCAAAGGGCGCGCAACTGATGACCCACTGTACCGCGATCGAAACAGCATCGGAGATATTCTCCAGAGCTTTCTTAGTCCCCTCGCTGGCGCCTTTGAGGGCAACACCGAAGATGATCGCCCAGGCAAGGATACCAATATAGTTAGCATTGACGATCGCGTTGACTGGATTGTCTACCAGGTTCATCAGAAGGTTGGTCAATACTTCGGTCACGCCGCTTGGAGGCGCCACATCACTGGTATCTGTATTCTCGGTGAAGGTGAGCACGATTGGGAAAATATAGCTTGCGATCACGGCACAGGTCGCCGCCAGCACGTTGCCCGCCATATAAAGGATAACGATCATCTTCATATTAGTCTTCTGGCCTTTTCCCATATGACACAGAGCGCTCATTACAAGGAAGAATACCAGGACAGGGGCGACTCCCCGCAGTGCTCCGACAAACAAGTCTCCAAGGATGGAGATTCCGGTTGCCTGCGGAACGGCCAGTCCGAGGATAATACCGATGATCAAGCCGCAGATGATTCGTTTTACCAGGCTGATACTGTTCCATTTGTGAATAACATTCTTAATTGCTTCCATGTGTTTTCGCAGATATTGTTATCTGCCACCTCTCTTTCCTCTAGATTTTGTTTTCGTGTTTTGGAAGAAAACGCTATAAGGATTATAATTTATCCGATATGATTTGTGAACATGAAAAAGGATTTTGACGAAATCTTAGCGTTTTATAAACATATTTGTGCAAAATTTAACGAAAAGAGAAATGTTTTTTATGCAACTTTAGCAAATTCCGTTGTGCAAGAGGAAAAGCTTATGCTATAATATATCGAGAAAAATCGTCCAGGGGGACGGAAATATGGGAGGTACCTCGAAATGAGTGAAAAAAACGATGGATTAATGTGGGCACTTGTGAAAGAGAAGCCAGAAGAAGGATTGTGGATGAAACGAGTTCCAATTCCGGAAGTTGGGCCCAACGATGTGAAGATCAAGATCCATAAGACCGCGATCTGCGGAACAGATGTACATATCTGGCAGTGGAATGACTGGGCGCAGCATACGATTCCTATTGGACTTACCGCTGGCCATGAATATGTGGGAGAGGTCGTTGAAGTGGGAACGGGCGTGAAAGGGTTTAATATAGGAGATCTGGTTTCTGGGGAAGGCCATATCACCTGCGGAAAATGCCGGAACTGTCTGGAAGGCCACAAAGAAAACTGTAAGGACGCGAAAGGCGTGGGTGTCAACAGAAACGGCGCGTTTGCGGAATATCTTGTGATTCCTTCTTCTAATGTATGGCCTTGTAATCCAAATATTCCGGAAGAGATGTACGCGATTTTTGATCCATTTGGAAACGCGACTCATACAGCGCTTTCTTATGATGTCCTGGGTGAGGATGTGCTGATCGCGGGAGCTGGACCGATCGGGATCATGGCGGCGGCGATCGTAAAATTCTCAGGCGCAAGGCACGTGGTAGTGACCGATTTCAATGAGTATCGTCTGGAACTGGCTAAGAAGCTTGGCGCTACCAGAGTTGTTAATCTTGGAAAAGAAAAGCTGCCTGACGTGATGAAAGAGATCGGAATGACGGAAGGATTTGATGTGGGTCTGGAAATGTCTGGATCACAGGCGGGTCTCGCGGATATGATCCACAATATGAAACACGGCGGAAATATCGCTCTTCTGGGACTGCAGAGAACAGACGCTACCGTAGATCTTGAGACAGTGATCTTCAATGGCCTGAATCTCCGCGGAATCTATGGACGTAAAGTATGGGATACCTGGTATAAGATGTCTACAATGCTTCAGGCTGGCTTGGATATTTCCCAGATCATCACCCACCACTTTGATATTAAAGACTATGCAAAGGGATTTGAGGCTATGATCTCCGGACAGTCTGGGAAAGTGATCCTGGACTGGGCTCATGTGAATGATTAAAGACCGGAAAAGGCGCGGAGCACGAGTATTTATTTTTAAGAAAGAAGGATGATAGAAATGGCAAGGAAAGACGACATTTTAGATATTTACGCAAAAGAAGTAGAAGGGATCAAAGAGGCAGGGCTCTTTAAAGGGGAGGCTCCATTTGTTTCCCCGCAGGGTGCGAGAGTGACCATGGAAGATGGAAGAGAGCTTCTGTGCATGTGCGCCAATAACTACCTGGGGCTGGGCGACAGCCCGCGCTTGATCGAGGCGGCAAAGAAAACCTACGATGAAAAGGGATTTGGTGTCGCATCTGTTCGTTTTATTTGCGGAACCCAGGATATCCATAAGAAATTGGAAAAGAAAATCTCCGATTTCCTGGGAACAGACGATACGATTTTGTATTCTTCCTGTTTTGACGCAAATGGCGGTTTGTTTGAGACGATCCTGACGGCAGATGACGCGGTCATCAGTGATGAACTGAACCACGCTTCTATCATCGATGGTGTGCGTTTGTGCAAGGCAAAGAGATTCCGCTATAAAAATAATGATATGGAAGATCTGGAAGCTAAATTAAAAGAGGCGGATGAAGCAGGCGCAAGGATCAAACTGATCGCTACCGACGGCGTGTTCTCTATGGATGGAATCATCTGCAACCTGCAGGGCGTATGTGATCTGGCGGACAAGTACAATGCTCTGGTAATGGTAGACGACAGCCACGCGGTAGGATTTGTAGGAAAGACGGGCCGCGGGACACCAGAATACTGCGGCGTACAGGGCCGTGTAGATATCATTACCGGAACATTGGGCAAAGCTCTTGGCGGAGCTTCCGGCGGATATACATCCGGCAGGAAAGAGATCATTGACCTGCTTCGTCAGCGCAGCCGCCCGTATCTGTTCTCCAATTCTCTTGCGCCGGCTATTGCGGGAGCCAGCCTGGAACTCTTTGATATGCTGGATGAGAGCACGGAATTAAGAGATCATCTGGAAGAAGTGACCGCTTACTATCGGCAGCAGTTGGTAGATAATGGATTCGATATCATTCCGGGAACCCATCCGTGCGTGCCGGTAATGCTCTATGATGAGAAGACGGCAGCGGAATTTGCGAAACGTATGATGGACAAAGGCGTATACGTAGTGGCTTTCTCCTATCCAGTAGTTCCAAAGGGAAAAGCAAGAATCCGTACACAGGTATGCGCAAGCCATACAAAAGAAGATATTGATTTCATTATCAAATGTTTTAAAGAGACTAGAGAAGAGATTGGAAAATAAATTGCTACAGGATAGAAAAATGCCGGACAGTACAAAATGTTGCCCGGCATTTTGTGATGATATAACAGAGAAATTTGACTAAAAAATGTTATAGGAAAATTTTCGGAGGCGTTAAATAAAAATAAAAGAATATTTTTGGAATGTAATCATGGTAATTATGTAAAACCTGAAAAAATAGAGAGAAAAGCTTGTGGGAAAGGCAGGAATACTATAAAATAAACAGGGAACCATAAAAAGATGAATGGGGTGTCATCTGACAGAGGAGAGAAAAGATGGAACAAAAAATATACAATGAATATGTGGAAATTTTAAAGGAAGAGCTGCTTCCAGCGATGGGATGTACAGAGCCGATTGCAGTAGCTTACGCGGCAGCAGTTGCAGTTCAGGCTCTTGGGGAAAAACCGGAATCTGTAGAAGTAAATGTCAGTGCAAATATTATTAAGAATGTAAAAAGTGTCGTTGTACCGTGCACAGGAGGACTTCGCGGAATCGGTGCAGCAGTCTGTGCAGGGATTGTAGCCGGATGTCCGGAAAAAGAACTGGAAATTCTGGAAGAGATCACAGGGGAACAGAAAGTAGAAATGAAAAAGA